>Ga0209511_1002523_pt1 | contig 14915 bp, 12 predicted proteins | sample SSSSmetaG_FD_184141 | JGI IMG/M metagenome (GOLD analysis project Ga0209511, IMG submission 184141) | Glacier valley bacterial and archeal communities from Borup Fiord, Nunavut, Canada, to study Microbial Dark Matter (Phase II) - ​SSSS... | ecosystem: Environmental > Aquatic > Freshwater > Ice >...
CTGCTTTTAGCTGTTCTTTCGGTATGATCATCTAGAGGCCTCTTGGCGACTGGTTGTGGATGGTACTTAAACCTTATCGCCTTTAGGCCTCCCGTCAACCATTCCTGCCCAATTCGTGATCTACTGAAACTGGCTTATAAAAACATTCTGCTGACACTGGACGGATCACTTTTGGCCGAGCAAGCGCTCCACCATGTGATCATGTTGGCAGCACCAAAAGCCGTCATTCATGTGCTGTCGATTGTGACGCACGAGCCAGCCAGCTTGCTCACCGAAGTGGCGCGATCGGGTGCCTATTTCAGCCCGGTGATCAACTCGGATGTGCTCGACAGCCTCAATGACGTGGACACAAAAGGTAACTCACAGCGGGTACACGATCGGCATATTTACCTCGAACAGGTCACCCGCAACCTGGTAGAAGCAGGTTACACTGTCACACTCGATGTGCGAACTGGCGAAGCTGCCAATGCGATCATCGATACTGCCCACGATGGCTACGAAGTGATCGTGATGGCAACGCATGGCCGTACTGGTTTCTCTAAAGCCTTGCTCGGCAGTGTTGCCGAAACGGTGCTGCGGCAAGCGCATTGCCCGGTGCTGCTAATCCCGGTGCGTGCCACTGTACTCGCCAACTAAGCTACTCATTTTATAGGGAGCTACAAATCTTTTGAACGCAAATAATCCACTGAGCGTCCTCAAAACGCTGCAAGAACTCCGCGCGAATGTGTATGACCAGGGACAAGCCACCTTTGCCGAATGGCAACCCACCATCAAACGCCGTTCGTTCGTGAGCAGCAGCCTGAATTTCGCCTATTATTTGGCTTTCCGTCGTCATGACTTGCGCGATTTGCAAGCCCTGTTGATTCCGTTAGGCTTGTCGTCGCTCGGACGCAGTGAAGCGCATATTCTCGAAAGTCTGGATGCCGTCATTGCGGCGCTGACGGCCATTTGCGAACAACCCGCTGTCGAGCGCCCATCGGTGCGCGCCTTTCATCGCGGAGAACGGCAGCTCGACCGCAACACGGACGTTGTACTCGGCACGCCACCGGCTAATCGGCGTGTGCGCATCATGGTCACGCTGCCCACCGAGGCGGCCACTGATGCAGCATTAGTATGTGATCTGGTCAAGCGTGGCATGGATTGGGCACGCATCAACTGTGCGCACGATGATGCTGAGGCATGGGCGAAGATGATCGAGCATGTGCGACAAGCGGAACGCAGCCTTGGCTGTCGCTGCGGCATAGCGATGGATTTGGGTGGCCCAAAGGCGCGTACTGGTGTCGTCATCGCGCCGCATCATGCCAATTTGTTGTTCAAAGACGATCAACTGCTGCTGACTCAGGACGAACCCACCAAAAGCAAGCGCAAGAAAAATCATGGTGGGACGGCGGACATGGCGTTCAAGGCGCAATGTTTGATCCCGGAAGTCTTTGCGCAGTTGAAGGTAGGCGACGCGGTCTGGATCGATGATGGACACCTCGGCACCCAGGTCGAGCAGCTCGTCCCGGAGGGGGCCATCTTGCGCGTGACCTATGCCAACGTAGCAGGCGAAAAATTGCGCTCCGGTAAAGGGCTGAACTTCCCCGATACCGCGCTTGAGCTGTCCGCGCTGACCGACAAGGATCGCGCCGATTTACCTTTCGTCATGGCGCACGCCGACGCGGTGAGCTACTCTTTTGTGCAGACAGCGGACGATGTAGCACAACTGCAAGCGCTCATTCACCAGCACGCCGCGATCCGTGAGCAAGCGCAGCCGGATAGCTTGCCGTTAGCGATGATCGCCAAGATCGAAACTAAAAAGGCCATCAAGAATCTGCCGGAGATTATTGTGCAGGCGGCGGGTCAACAGCCGTTCGGCGTGATGATCGCCCGTGGGGATATGGCCGTTGAAGTTGGTTATGAGCGCATGGCCGAAATTCAGGAAGAAATGCTGTGGCTGTGCGAAGCGGCGCATATTCCGGTGATTTGGGCGACGCAAGTGTTGGAGCAGTTCGTCACCGAAGGCATCCCCTCACGCGCTGAAATGACCGATGCGGCCATGTCCGAACGGGCTGAATGCGTCATGCTCAACAAAGGGCCGTTCGTTGCCGAGGCGGTGACGCTGTTAGACAACGTGCTGACCCGGATGCAAGGTCATCAGAGCAAGAAAACGCCACAACTGCGCGCGCTGCACTCATGGTAACTGCTGCCCTGCGTCCAGCATCATCACTAGCGCGTTCGCCAGACGAGCAGAAGCGTTTTGAGGAAAAACAGCTCATCGGGCTGGCCTTCTGCAAGCCGGACGAGGTGCTCCAAACGCTTGACACCCGACTAAACGGCTTAACTTCCACCGAGGTTCAAAGCCGTCTCAAAACCTACGGCCTGAACGAAGTCGCACGCGAACAACGTCTGACGCCACTGCGTAGAGTGTACAATGTAGTCAAGAACCCATTGGTTATTCTGCTGTCGATCCTGGCCCTGATCTCATTCATCACAGGTGATGCGCGATCGGCCATTGTCATATTGGTGATGGTCGTTCTGGGCGCTTCCCTTCGCTATGTGCAGGAAGCGCGCGCTGACAACGCCGCCGCGAAACTGCGTGCGCTGGTGACGACAATGGTGGCTGTCCGTCGCGACGGGAAAGATCAAGATATTCGCCTGGAGCAGCTCGTTCCAGGGGATGTGATCCACCTGGCCGCCGGAGATATGGTGCCCGCCGATGTGCGGCTGCTTTCATCGAAAGACTTGTTTGTCAATCAGGCCACCTTGACGGGCGAGATGATGCCCGTTGAAAAGCGTGAGCTGATAGATAAGCAGGGCACGGAGACCCTGCTTGAGATAGCGACGCTGTGCTTTCTCGGCACGAACATTGAAACGGGCACAGCAACCGCCGCTGTGCTGACCACAGGCAAAGACACCTATCTCGGATCACTGGCGCATGAGCTTGTTGGACAACGTGTTCTAACGAGTTTCGACAAGGGGATCGATAACTTTACGTGGCTGATGATCCGGTTCATTCTGGTGATGGCACCGGCGGTATTCCTGATCAATGGGCTGAGCAAAAAAGATTGGACGGAAGCCTTTTTCTTTGCGATGGCGGTGGCGGTCGGTTTGACCCCCGAAATGCTGCCGATGATCGTCACGGTGAACCTTTCTAAAGGGGCGATTGCCATGTCCCACAAAAAGGTCATTGTGAAACGCTTGAACGCCATTCAAAATTTTGGCGCGATGGACGTTTTATGCACCGACAAAACAGGCACGCTGACTCAGGCACGGATCATCCTTGAGCGCTACCTGGACATCGAAGGGCGCGATAGCGAGCGGGTTATTAATTATGGCTATCTGAACAGCTTCTACCAGACCGGGTTGCGGAACTTGCTGGATGTCGCACTGCTGAGTTACGCGGTGGACAATGGACATCAAGTCGGTAATCCCCAGTACACCAAAATCGACGAAATACCCTTCGACTTCGTTCGCCGTCGCATGTCCGTCGTCGTCGCTGATGAACAAGCCGTGCATTCCCTGATCTGCAAAGGGGCGGTCGAAGAAATCCTGAGTCTTTGCACGCAGTTTGAGTTTGGCGATCAGGCACATCCAATGGATGCGGCCAATCAAACAAAAGCTCATGCGCTGGCGCATGATTTGAATGAAGACGGCTTTCGCGTGATCGCGCTCGCATACAAGAAAATCGTGAAGATACAGCCTGCTTACGCCGTCGCGGATGAGGCCGACCTGACCTTTCTGGGCTTCCTGGCGTTTCTTGATCCACCGAAAGAAACCGCACGTCAAGCGATCGAGGACTTAGGGCATTACAAGATAAAAGTCAAAATATTGACGGGTGACAATGAGATCGTCACCAGTCGCATTTGTAAGCAGGTGGGCTTACCCGTCGAGCGCGTCTTGCTGGGCAGCGAAATGGTGAACTTGTCCGATCAGGCACTGGCTGAGGCAGCCGATAGCACGACCGTGTTTGCCAAGCTGTCGCCCACCGATAAACAGCGCATCATCAAAGCGCTTCAAGCAAAAGGGCACGTCGTTGGCTTTCTGGGTGACGGCATCAATGATGCACCAGCCCTACGCGCGGCGGATGTGGGCATTTCGGTGAACAGTGCCGTCGATATTGCCAAGGAGTCGTCCGACATCATCTTGCTTGAGCAAAGTCTGACGGTGCTCAAGGAAGGGGTCATCGAAGGGCGCAAAGTCTTCGGGAACATCATCAAATATATCAGAATGGCCGCCAGCTCTAACTTCGGCAATATGTTCAGTGTTGTCGGTGGCAGTCTGTTCTTGCCTTTCTTACCGATGCTGCCCATCCAGATATTGACCAACAATCTGCTGTACGACTTCTCGCAGACGACCATTTCAACCGATAACGTTGATGAGGACTGGTTAGCGCAGCCTCGTAAATGGGAAATCGGTGGCCTCACCAAGTTTATCATTTTCATTGGACCGATCAGTTCAATCTTCGACTATCTGACGTTTTTTCTTATGCTTTACGTGTTCAATTCGTGGAACAATCCAGCACTATTTCATACGGGCTGGTTCGTCGAATCATTATTCACACAAACGCTGATCATTCATGTTATCCGCACGAACAAAATCCCATTCCTTCAAAGTCGAGCCAGTCGAGCGCTGATCCTGACGTCGATCATCATTGTGTTAATTGGCGCTATCTTGCCGTTCTCGCCGCTTGCCGACAGCCTTGGCTTTGTTCCATTACCGCTCGCGTTCTGGCCGCTGTTGGCCTTGATGCTGTTGTCATACGTCGTCCTGACACAAATCGTCAAGACCTGGTTCATTCGCCGCTATAAATCAGCTTAGGATCAAGGAACTATGTATTCAGAAAATATGAGCAGCAGTGCAAAGTCAGTGCGCATTGCCAGTGAAGCGCCAGGAATGACGCGGAAAATTCTACAGTTCGTCAGCGACAATCCAATTCCACCCTTTGCGCTGATCGGGTTGTTGCTCGGCGGGATGTTTCAATTTGCCTTCAACCGCCCGGATTTTGCCAATATCGTTTGGGTGGCAGTCCTGATCATTGGCGGCGCACCGGTCGTGTGGAAAACCTTACGCGGAATGCTCAAAGGCAACTTTGCATCGGATGTAGTCGCGATGCTGGCGATCATCACGGCGGTGCTGACCGGCGAATATTTCGCGGGCGTGATCATCGTCCTGATGCAGTCGGGCGGTGAAGCGCTGGAAAACTACAGCTTGCGTCGTGCTTCGTCGTCCTTGGAACAACTCCTGGCGCGTGCTCCACGCATTGCTCGTCGCCGTATAGCCGATCGGATTGAAGAAATAGACGTTGTAAAGGTGCAAATCGGCGATAACCTGCTCGTGCGCCCTGGTGATTTGATCCCAGTCGATGGTGAGGTGCTGAGCGAGCAAGCCGAAGTTGACGAAGCCGCCCTAACGGGCGAACCGCTGGCCCGCCCTAAGCGCAAAGGCGATACGTTGTTGAGCGGCAGCGTCAATACCGGCGATGCGTTCGATATGAAAGCGACTAAATTAGCTGAACACAGTCAATACGCGCAGATCGTCCAGCTTGTACGCAAGGCACAGGATGATAAGCCGCCCTTACAACGCCTGGCCGACCGCTATGCGGTTTATTTCACGCCAGCGACGCTCATCATGTGTGTTCTCGGCTTTGTGATCACAAAAGATATAAAGACCGTGCTTTCGGTATTGGTCGTTGCGACGCCCTGCCCGCTCATTCTTGCGACGCCCGTAGCCGTCATCAGTGGAATCAATCGCGCGGCAAAGTTGGGATTGATCGTCAAAGGCGGCGCAGCAATTGAGCAGTTGGGACAAGCCAAAGTGATGGTCTTCGATAAAACGGGGACACTGACCTACGGTACGCCCGTTGTCGATCAGGTGGTGGCCTATGACGGCGTAACGGCCTCGGACATTTTGCAGATCGCCGGAAGTGTCGAGCAATTGTCGTCGCACTTGTTGGCACAAACGATCGCTCATGCAGCACAGCAAGCAGGCGGCGCTTTGGCAATGCCTACCGATTTTCATGAGGAAGCGGGCTATGGTGTTGAGGCGAACCTGAACGGCAGGCATATTGTTATCGGCTCGCCGCGCTACCTGCATGAGCGCACCGGGGGTGCCCTGCTGCCTGCACAAACGACCGACACAGAACTTTCCACCTATGTGGCGATCGATAACAAACCATCCGGCTATCTCACGTTCAAAGATGAATTACGTCCTGGTGTCGCCGACCTGATGAAGAAACTACGCGCAATGGGTATTCAACGAACGGTCATGCTAACGGGTGATAGGCAGGCACACGCAGCGAGCATCGCGGCACAAGCAGGGATGGATGAGGTCAAAGCTGACTTACTGCCGGAAGATAAACTGAACGTGATCAAAGCGCTCAAGCAGCAATATCAATCCGTTGTGATGGTCGGTGACGGGATTAACGATGCACCTGCACTCGCAACGGCCACAGTGGGCGTTGCGATGGGCGCGCATGGCACCGGGATTTCAGCAGAGGCTGCCGATATAGTGCTGCTGGTCGATGATGTTACGCGTATCGCGGATGGGGTCGAAGCCAGTCAGCGCATGGTGCGCATCGCCAAGCAAAGTATCTTTGTCGGTTTAGGCTTGAGTTTCGGACTGATGGTCTTTGCTGCTTTTGGCCTCATTCCGCCTGCGATCGGGGCATTGTTCCAAGAAGTAATCGATGTCGCTGTGATCTTGAATTCATTGCGAGCACGTTAATAATGCGGACAATGATACTTTAGTCGATTAGCTGAGCGCGTTGGTCACCACGCCGTGCGGTGTAGTTCGCGCACGGTAATCATCAGCCGCCATAATCGCTTCGAGTGCGCTCCAGAAAACACGCCCTTCACCAAGCTGCTTGATGACCCCCGCACGTTCAAGATAAGAACGCACCGGTTCATTCAAGCCGCTGAGGTAAACCCGCTGACCGCTGTGTTCAAACCGTTCGATTAAATCTTCAATTGCGCCTAGACCGGTTGTATCCATCAAGGGGACGGTGCGCAAACTGAGTACAACGTCTTGCACATCGCTCAATTTATCCATCGCCGCATTAAAGGTGTTCACTGTACCAAAAAACAGTGGTCCCATCACATAAGCAATCATGATTTGATCCGCCGCATATTGCATTACATAGCCGCCTGCGCGCATCTTTTCGACGGAGACCGGCGCTAAGACCACTTTAGAGCGCCCCATCTGAAACACAAAGATCACTGCCGACAGCCCAACGCCAGCAAAGATCGCTTGCGTCAAATCCAAAGCGACCGTAGCGATGAGCGTACTTAGAAAAGCGAAAATAGCGCTTTTGAAGCCTATATGAAATATTTGGCGAATTTCAGTCCATTCATTCATTCGCCAGGCAGTCACGGCCAACACACCGGCCAACACTGCTAATGGAATGTGCGAAATGACGGGTGCCAGAAACAGCACGATCAGCAGCAGTGTCACCGAATGTACTATGCTCACCATCCGAGTACGCCCACCAGCTTTGATCGATACACTGGTACGAGCAATCGCTGCTGTCGCTGGTACGCCCCCGAAGAACGGAAGGATGAAGTTGCCTATCCCTTGAGCGATCAGCTCTTGCCGCGCGTCCATCTTTTTACCAGCCATACGCCCGGCAACCGTTCCGCATAACAAACTCTCGATAGCGCCTAATGCTGCAATTGACAATGCAGGCATAATGAGTTCGCCTATATGATCCCACAGAATTTGACTGGGCATCAAACGCTGTTCTAATAGAATCGTCTGTGGAATGGCACCAATGGTAGGCACATTCAAATTTAACAGAATACCTACCAGTGTTGCGACAACCACTGCCAATAGCGAACCGGGAAAGCGCGCATTGAAGCGTTTCGGCCAGGCAAGCATAATCACAATTACCAGCAGCGCCAAGCCGATCGCGGCAATATTCGCGGCATAGTTGAACCGAAAATAATTCAGGAATTTGAGAATAGTGTTCTCAGCGGCAGCAGTTTTTGCACCGAGCAGATTATCGATCTGTCCGATAAAAATGATCAGTGCAATGCCGCTGGTAAACCCGGCAATGACGGCAGTTGGAATAAAATTGATGATCTGTCCTAAATCAAATACGCCGAGCAAGAAGATCATGATGGCGGCAAGCAGCGCCGCCGTCCACACGCCATTGAGACCATAACGACTGGCGACCACTATCAGCACGGCAGACATTGCGCCGGTTGGTCCCGAAACTTGGAACGCCGTACCGCCCAGGCCACCGATCAGGAATCCGCCAATAATAGCGGTGACCAATCCGGCGGCGGCAGTGGCTCCCGACGCAACACCAAAAGCCAGTGCCAATGGTAACGCGACTGCCGCGACGGTAATCCCCGCTAGCAAATCGCGCTGGAATATCTGAAAACTGTAATGTTGGAATTCCTCACGCCATAAAAACAAGAGCTTGAACGAGGCTATAAACTTTGAAGTGGTCATAGGGCGCATAGTAGTTCTCATATTCATTAGCGTTAGCGTCGTAAAACAGTGGCGACTTAGACTCACTTGACGTAGATGAAATACCACCCACCACCAAAGCCACCGCCGAGTGAGCCATTTCCTTGTCTGCCTGGCATGTGCTTGTTCCTCAGATAATCTGTTGTTCTGATTTCCAGTGCATTCGTCCAACAATGCTTGTTTTCATTATTTGCACACCCATTCAAACGCACTCAGGAGTTTATGCACACTTGGATACCCTGAGCGATCGTTTCATGTGGGTATTCATAAGCATGTCCGCAAGCATCCCGCAACAATTGATATGAATGTGCCAAAACGTTATTTCAATCGGCTACTGTGCTACGTAGCCGCCGTCTACCAGATAAGCGCTGCCCGTAACGAATGATGCACCTTCCGAACACAGCCACAGCACTAAATCAGCGACTTCTTCCGGCTTGCCCAAACGCTTCATCGGATGCAAATTCGCAATGTAGTTGTACATATCTGTGCCTTCAGTCATGCCCGCTTTCTCCAGCAGCGGCGTGTAAATAAACGCTGGGCACACTGCGTTGATGCGGATATTTTGTGCAGCGTATTCGATGGCTGCTGTTTTTGTCAGCCCAAGAACGCCATGCTTGGCGGCCACATAAGCTGGGGAGTTGGCGAACCCCACCCAACCCAGGACGGATGCCATATTGACAATCGCGCCGCCGCCTTGGGTGGACATCTGTTCCAATTCATACTTCATGCACAACCAAACGCCGGTCAGGTTAATGCCGATCACGTGGTTCCAGTCCTGTTCGGTATAGCCACCTGTCGTCGCCGATGCTCCGCCGATCCCCGCATTATTCACGGCGAAATCTAGCCGCCCATAGGTCTCCACCGTTGTGCGGACAAGCGCTTGAATATCGGCGGCTTTCGAAACATCAGTCCTGACGAAGATGGCATCCCCACCCGCTTTCTTAATATCATTCGCTGTTGTCATGCCATCTTCAATATCGGCAATGACTACTTTAGTACCAGCCGCTGCAAATGCCTGTGCCGTTGCCAACCCAATACCGGAATTTCCACCCGTTACCACTGCGATCTTTCCTGAGAGTCCGTTCATTGCGCACCTCGTGATCAATATCGATTGAGCGATCGTAGCGGTTAGGATAACCAGACAGCAGTAACAATGTTCACCTAAAAAAGGTGACATTGATCATCAGGGCTACCCTCTATAGGCAGTGGATTCAATTTCCATGTCACAAAGTTTTTCGGGTTTGCCTTTATAACAAAATGTCGTGAACGGACCGGCGTGGGCTAGGCAGCGCTGGTCGAGTCGGATAACCCAGACGGAACGGCATGATCCCTTGCCAGTCATCACTGCCTGTCAGCTCGCGTAAGGCTCGTCCGAAGATGGGATCGATGCCCCGCTGCCGTTCCCGATCGGCACGTTCGCACATTTGGTTGAGCGGCTGCATGGCAAGCTCGTGCAGAGTTGCCCACAGGTGTATCCGCTGCCACAACTGACCACAGCGAATGCGCTGTATATTGTTACTCTGGTCGCGCACGCTGATCAACCCAAAGGTTGCTGCCGTTGCCACATAGTTGTCACGGACATTTTGCACGAAGATAGCGTCACTTTGCTGACGTGATTCATCAGGAAGTACTTTAGCGGCAAAGTCAGTGAGGCTATCAAACGATTGTGCATCAATCGTAATGCCGTCGGCGTGAGTTTGCACCTCTGACCACCCCTGACGCCACCACCGATTGCTGTCGATGCTCTGTTGTTCATCGGCGATCAGCGCTTGAGCGGCAGCTATGGCAATCTTACCAAATTTATCGCGCGCGCTTGAGTCGGCATACCAGAAAACATGCACACTGTCATCATTAGACAAGGCCGTGAGTGAATCGAGAATATCAGCCTTGACCGACTTGTTAGTATCATACGGACTGCGATTGGTGTGACGGCTAGGAATGGCACTATATAGATCGGAAACTTGCGCTTGCCCAGGGGTTAAAGCCAAATGTGCGACGTGATCCGGGTAAGCACTGTCGGGAATCAGCGTCACCCGGACAGTGAACCCTTCGGCCTGTGCTGCAAGAGTCATATTTTCCACTGCACAGCCTAATCCAATATGCATCTCACGGCGCACAGGATCAATCACGCCGATTTGTCGGCTGTAGTCGGCGTAGAGGTCAACCGCCTGCTCGCTGATTCGAAAATACCAGGGTTGCGAGTTATGAGGGTTAGCAGCCAAAATACCCGCACACACAATGCGTTCGGAACTGGTCGCGGCGTTACGCCAATGTGTCCACGGTTCATAGGCGACTCCCTGACCCACACTGAATACACCCTGATCCACTGCGCGGTACACGCTTCCTCCGACAACGGCAATAGCGACTACTCCGCTTGCCTTCAGAAAGGTTCGTCGATTAATCTTCATCAGTTGTTCTCCTTGATAATCAGTGACATTAGATTGTTTTGAGCATGGGTCGTTTTACATGTAGTCATGTTCAGTACCGGGAGGACAAAGGCGCCAAACATCTTATTTGTGCTTTGGATTCGCCCGATACCAATCGACGGTTTGCGGAATTACGGTTTTAACAGGTGTTGCAATATTGCCAAACGCGCGAACAAATTTGCTATGATCGACAATAAAAGGCTGTTCGAACTGGTAGGCCATTTCGTACACTTCACGGATTATGGGATCAAAGATGCCCATCAGCCACAGGATCGGTTTAGGTGCAGCCGAGATTTTTGCTGGATTGCCCACAGTGGCGAAAATCTGCTCGATATACTGGCGCGATGTGATTGTCTCCGCATTCGGCACATGCCAGATTTGTCCTAATGCGCTATTATTTTCGCCCAAAAGGATCATCGCGTGGGCGACATCGGGTACATAAGTATAGGTGTGCGGCATATCAGGCTTCCCCACTATCGATGCGGATTTTCCTTCAAGCGCTGGATAAATGACACGATCGCCCAAGCCGCCTTGTAAAGCACGCGGGCCAATAAAATCGGACGCACGCACAATCGCTACGCGAACTTTGCCATTGCGATGTACAGCCAGCAATTCCTCCGACATCTGTGCACGTATTTTGCCTTTCACTGTCGTTGCTGCGTTCGGTAGTTCCTCCGTCATGGGTCTTCCGTGCGTATTACCGTACATATACAGATTTTCGAGCACAATCAATTTTGCGCCTGCCGTTGAAGCTGCTTCAACGGCACCTTCCTGCAACGCGGGAAATAGTGTAGGCCACTGATCGTAGGGTGCATTGAGCGCATCATAAACATGCGTAGCGCCTTCAGCCGCTTTGCGCGCAAAATCGAGTGATGCAACATCACCGCGCATATGTTCGACCCCATCAGGCATCGTTTGTATGCTGTAATGGTTCACGATGCGCACCTTTTTTTCATGCGCGACCAATGCTTCCATCAGCGCCATCCCAACGGCGCCCGCACCAAATATAACGTGTAGTTCATCGGTGTTGTTGGTAGACAGGATTATTTTTCCTTTCGGCATTGAAATGCTTTGATAAATTTGCCGTGATCGTCAATTGCCACGAGTGGCAGCGCCTTACCCCATTAGCAGTCGCACACCAACCAGCAGCAAGCCAATAAACGCCAAGCCACCGCATACCAGCGGGATCAACCGCGCGAATTGGTCTGGCAAAAAGATGTCGGCCACGAAATCGTTGCCTGTCGCATCGCCTAGTCGCTGCGCTAATTTGGTTAGCGGACAGCGTGTACCATTTGCCACAAAAACGACGATTTCCACTAAGACGACGATGACAGCGATCATCAATCCTGTCCCGCGCACATTGAATAGTCCACTGTAAAGAATATAGAGTATCGCCGCGCTCTCCAGGATGAATACCAGGGTATGAAGCAGTTTGATCCCAAAAAGCGCTGACGTGCGATGTGTTTTGAACATATTTGTCTTTATCATGGTCGAAGCAAAAACAGTATAAAAGCCAATGCCAGGGAAAACATCCTACTTTAGATGGATTAATCTATCATCCTTTAGTATGAGTTTTGTGGAATGGAGAAGCTGCAAAGTGCTCACGATTCAACACAATAGCAGTGATTAGAGGATCGAAATGCTGCAAAAAACAAAGATTCCAGGGCGCATGTCGGCAGTAAAATCATCCTAAAGGATGACTCAATAATCCACCTAAAGAAGGATGTCTGCCCGATTGCTAAGGATACACTTCAAATTGGATTTTTACGCCTCAACGGTAAGAGCAAATCCGCATCGCTCCAAATTCACTTTCGAATGCTACGGTGAAACCTGCATTTCGTTGAATCAGGCTAAATGATGAGCGGATAGGACGCCGCTATGCATAGTGCGTCTCCAAGAAAATGCGGTGGGTGTTGAATTAAGTACCTGACGATCGAAAATAGACTGAAGGAAAATTAAGTGCCTGAAAATGTTGAACATCCCCAGTCATGGCTCTGGCTGACCGTGCCGATTGCGGCTTTGATAATGCTGGTGTCAGCGATAGGACTGTTCGTACCCAACTTTTACCGAGGTCCAATCGCCTGGACGGTTCAGGTCGTTGCGCAAGATTTCATCGACCTGGCAATCGTGCTGCCGGTGCTTGTCATCAGTGGTTTTCTCGCCGCTCGCGGTTCGCACCGTGCAAAGCTCGTTTGCTTAGGGGTGCTGTCTTACCTGGTATACAGCTTTGTGATTTATGCCTTCATGGTAATAGGTGTATTTACCTGCCTTGCGTTGTCGGTGTTGTCGCTCGTTACCCGTAACCAAAACCAAACGGTCGTTAGCAATCACTTTGCAGAGTCGGTGGGCAATGCAACCTCCGCCCGCATCACGATTAGCCCTGCCGTCAGCCAGTTGACCGTCAGCGCAATTGCCGATTCAACCACGCTTTTTGATGTGGATGCGACCTATTACACCGACACCCTGACCTTTGAACATGCTGGCGTTACCTCAAAAACGGTCGCGCTCAAACAAGATCATGGCAGCTCTGGTTTCAACTTCTTTAGTGTCAACCTCTCTAATCCATTCGCAAACGAAGCGCTTCTCTGGAACGTTCACCTGAGTCCGAATGTGCCGGTTGACCCGAACATCAACAGCGGCGTGGGTGATACCTCCTTGGACCTGGGTAATTTGAAATTGACCAACCTGAAACTTGTCAGCGGCGTTGGGCGGGTCACGGTCACGCTGCCTGCTGGTGACTCTGCCTACCCAGCCAGCATAGAAGACGGTGTCGGCTCGGTGGATATTCGTATTCAGAAACAAGGAAGCATCAATCTCAAGATCAACGGAGGTGTGGGCAGCATTCACCTGAGCGTGCCGCGCGATGTCGGCGTGCGCCTGATCTCAAAATATCCACTAGGTAGCGTCAATCTACTGCCTACGATGCAGTGCATCGACGGCAACGGCGAACGGCACCTTTGAAACACCGGATTTCAGCACGGCAGCCTATCAAATCAACATTAACTACGATGCTGGAGTCGGTAGTTTTTCCATGACTGAAGATCAATCGAGTATGAGATAAGGGATTGAAATACAAATGCTAAACGAAAACTTTACGCGCTGGATGTATCGTGGACAGCACCCCAACTGGCTAGCAAAGATCATGAATAGCGTATCGGCGGCGCTCCACGCGACGGGCATCGCACCGAACTACCTCGTGACTTTAGATGTGATTGGACGAAAATCAGGTAAGACAGTCTCGCTGCCGTTGGTGATGGTCGTTGTCGATGGACAGCGATACCTGGTGTCCATGCTCGGAAATAGCGCCCAATGGATTCTCAACATGCGTGCCGCTGGTGGGCAGGTTGTGATCAGAAGTGGGAAGCGTGAGCAGTGCCATCTCGAAGAGATTACTCCCGAACTACGCGCACCCATCCTGAAGGCTTACTTGCAGCGTGCGCCGGGCGCGCGGCCCCATATACCAGTGAACAAAGATGCCCCGGTTGCGGACTTTGAAAAGATCGCGGCGGACTTTCCCGTTTTCCGGGTCGTTTCCAACCAGACCGTTAACCCATAGCATCGAAGGAAATTCTCATGTCAACCCTTGCGTCAACAACGAAACTTGTCCCAAATCAACCTGCGACTGGATCAACTCGTACCCACAGCCTACTTTCAGTAGATCACGAATTGTTCACCACGAATAGATTGGAATAGAATCGGGTGTACCGAACCGTTTTTCAATAGCACGGCGCAGAAAGGCACAAAAACGCGGTAAACGAAAAGCGGTCGGGGTAAGTCGGGTGGGGCCAACCGCAATCACCCGTGCGACCAGCAAACGCAGGCGCGCCCAGACATTCAAAAGCAGAAAGCCAAAGCCTAAGACAAAAAAGCGCAAAGCCGGATTACGGGTCGTGGTTCGAATGCGGAGCCTCGCCAACTGGCGATAGGTGGACTCGATGCCAAAACGTCGGCGGTAGCATTGGCCGGTTTTCTGGGCCGACCAATCGAGGTGAATGAGGACGAAGGCCAGCCATTTGCGCCGTTTTTTGCCCGTTTTGT
>Ga0209511_1002525_pt1 | contig 14905 bp, 6 predicted proteins | sample SSSSmetaG_FD_184141 | JGI IMG/M metagenome (GOLD analysis project Ga0209511, IMG submission 184141) | Glacier valley bacterial and archeal communities from Borup Fiord, Nunavut, Canada, to study Microbial Dark Matter (Phase II) - ​SSSS... | ecosystem: Environmental > Aquatic > Freshwater > Ice >...
TGGTATATCACAATTTTACAACAATCCCCGTTAAATCGTCAGGGATGGAGGCAATGAAAAAATGTCCTGATTTTAGTTTATTCCCTGATATTTATAAAAACAATAATAATCAAGCTTATAGCCAGAGTATCACTGAATACAAACAACTTGTAAGGGACTATCCCGATTCGAGAGTTTTAATTATTCAACTGCGCGATAATCTGAACAGGTATCGTTCTGTTACTGATGCCAGATCGGTGTATGATCTTTTCTCCGAAAAAACGAAGGCCTCTGTTTTTGGAAAAGAAATTGCGCAAGCTTTATTGCAGGATTGGACCAAATTTGAAAACCTTGCAATGAAGAATATTTTAAACGATCATGATGAAGCTATCATTCAGAATCCGACGAAACTTACATTGATTAATTTGACGGCTTCATGGTGTGTTTATTGCCGGAAGGAGATCCCGCTTTTAAAGCAAATATATAAAGATCTGAAGAGCGAAGATTTTGAAATGACCTCCATAAGCCTGGATGATATTCGCTATATTCAAACATTTAAAAAACAAGTAATTAATGACTCTATTCCCTGGCGCAACTTAACGGCCTACCCATTGGATAATGTGATTCTGAAAAAATATGCTGCCAATGGTATTCCTCTAAGTATTCTTGTCTTTCCGGATCAACATATTGAATTTATGGATGTAAGGAACGAAGGGGTTAGGAATAAGCTTTATCAGTATGTGAAGAAACAAAAGGGCTGAATTACCTGATTCATCTATTTTGGACCAAATTAATCGGTTCTCATTGCTTTTGCTGGAAGTTTAAATTGAATTTCATAAGATATTGATTAGTTTTGATACTCATTTTAAATTGACTGAAGCAGAAACAATCATAAGATGGCAGTACAAATTAGTAAATGGCTAAATAACCCCTATCCTCAGAACTATATTATAAAAAAGCCTTTTGTCGGATCACTGATAATCATCGCATTCAGCTTTCTGTTCCTCACAATTTACAAGCCACTTCAAACACACGAATCGCAATTCTTCAGCTTCGGTTTAACGATGGCTATTTATTGCTGTGTTATGTCGGTTCCGGTAATTGTCATAACCAGGCTATTAAAATGGACCAGGTATTTTTCAAATCCGGAGGAGTGGACTATCCTAAAGGAGATAATAGCTATTGTACTTATCTTGTTTGGAACAGGCATTACAATTTATTTTACTGCCTTCCTGGTCGAAATACCTGCGCAGCGATGGAATCTGTCTACCTTTTTCGATTCCTGTAAATATGCTTTCCTGATTGGAATCATCCCTTTTGCGTTTTTCACCATCATCAATTACCGCTACCTGTTTGCCACAGATATTGAACAAAGCTTCAAGCCGGCGACTTATTCCTTTTCACCTGTAAAGACGGAAGAATTACTTCAGATAGGCTCACAGCTTAAAAAAGAAACACTGAGTTTTTATCCCGGTCAGTTTATTTATGCAGAATCGGAGGGTAACTATGTTGTTTTTTACCTGAATGTTGATAGTAAAATAAAAAAGGAAATGATTCGCAATTCCATCAGCAATATAGCGCAGCAATTATCTGCCATTCCATTTATTATGCGAACGCACCGGGCTTTTATTGTGAATGTAAAGAAGGTCAATTCTCAAAAGGGAAGTACGCTGGGTTATCATTTAAAACTCTCCGGAACTGATGCCGAGGTCCCAGTTTCGCGACAAAACACACGAGACTTCAATTTGCTGTTAAAACAATACCAAGGCTCCACGACGTTTGGGATGGGTAATTGAATTTTGTAATGATGAATGCCGGCTTTTCGTTACTGTCCACTGGCAGACTCGCTTACTAATAATAGGCTGTTATTTTAATTGTAAAGGGATTAGGGTCTAATATTTAGCACAATCATGTCAGTCGCCAAAAGCCAGTTGCTCATTGCGTCATCCGTTCATACCATAAACTTACCGTTTATACCAGTTATCGGATGAACCTTCCTTGACATTTTCAGCCGGTAACAAATCGCTGCCATATATCCCAATCTGTTGTTATACAGTTTAATAATGTTTCAATTTGTAGACTTAAAGTTTACAGATTGTGATATGAAGAAGTTTATAAAATTTGCAGGGCAACGAATGGTAAGCGTAAAAATGATGCTTTTATTAGTTGCGATAGGTAGTTTCTCCGTGATTTATGCCCAGGAAAAACATGCTGTTACAGGAATGCTGATCGAAGCTAAAAGCAACCAGCCTATTCCTTTCGCCAGTGTTTCATTATTAAGAGCCTCCGACCCGACACTGATCCATGGCACGACAAGTGATGAAAATGGAATATTTAAAATCAGTGCTGTTGATAAAGGCGATTACATGCTTTCAGTATCTTTTGTGGGTTATAAAACGGTAACAAAAGAGGTTGATATTTTAAGTAAGGGAGATATTGATATCGGAACAATCTGTTTGAATGAAGCTTTTATCGATATAAAGGAAACCGTGATTGTGGGAGAACGGTTACAAGCCAGGTCGGAAAAGGACAAAACCACTTTCTTTGTAACCAAAAAGATGCTCAATGTCTCCAATAACGGAACGGACGTGCTTAAACTTATTCCAGGTATTCAGGTCGACATCATGCAAAATATATCGCTCGAAGGAAGCCGGAATATCATGATTCTTGTAAATGGTAAAGAACGCGACAGAAGTTTTATCAGTCAATTAATTCCCAAACAAATAGATAGGATAGAAGTCGTAAGTGTACCTACATCAAACTATGATGGTAATGTGACCGGAGCTATAAATATTGTATTGAAAGAAGAACGTGATGCTGGCATAAGCGGACAAGTCAATGCGGAGATACCAATTTCGGGTTCGGAAGTTTATCTTTTCCCGACTTACAGTTTGAATTATGGATTCAAAAAATTAAACCTGTACACTTCCTACAATGGCGAGATGAGTTATTTCGATATTACTGAACTGACGAACAGGAAGGTATCGACGAACGCGGGTGTAAATGAAATTACCTCAACTCAGAATGTACGACAAAAGAACTGGTCGCATAGATTCCATTACGGATTCGATTATTTCTTAGATGCTCACAACCAGGTGAATTTCTATGGATTCTACAATCCTTATTCGCGCGAGCACGATGGTACTGCCAATGCACAATTAACCGGGAGCGTTCATCAAGGCTGGCAGGCGAAAAAGGAAGATACCGATATCAATACAAGCAACTTCTATTCGATGTACTACAAACATCTGTTCGGAAAAGCAGGGCGCGAAATTACACTCGACTTAAGTAACTATCACCTGAAGGCGGAAAACAGCACGGAATACATCATAGCGGGAACTGACAATTCTACCACTATGCAAACCAATACCGTAAAACCAAGACAAAATAGCGCAACTATAAAAGTAGATTATAAAACTCCTGTTGGCAATAAACTCGATTTCACCACAGGTGTGAAGGCGAAGTTTCAGGAAATGAATGACAAACATTCGCTCGATTTTAAATATGACGAAAAGATAGTTGCGGCTTATGGAACCGTTTCGTATAAAAATAAGCTGCACGATTTGAGTACTGGATTGCGTGTCGAGAAATCTGTTGCGGATCTGCAAAATAGGTTTAACAATACTTCTTTCTCCTTTTTGCCATATGCAACATTCAAATATAAACTTAATCCAAAACAAAATATTCAGCTGTCATTCAATCGTTCGGTCAACCGGCCCAATATATATCAGTTAAATCCTAATATATCCATTGACGATCCTTTTTCCGTGCGAAAAGGCAATTCGTCTCTGAAACCGGAATTTCGCAACAACCTGTTTATCGAACATTCTGTTCAGTTCAAAAGCAATTATTTCGCTACACGATTGTTTTACAACAGAATTACCGATGCTATCAATGACCTGACCTTTATTAATGACACCAGTGCTTTTGAATCGCAGGTGCAAAACATGGGAATTATCAATCAATACGGCATGCAACTTTTAGGTTCATTGAAACTTGGCATTGCCACTTTTAATCCCTATTTCCGGTTATTCGATGTATACACAGCGAGCAATAGCCTTGCCAAAAAATATGGTATTGACAATAGACATCATCCGACTTTTGAATCGGGCCTTTCAGCTATTGTTTCCTTTAAGCACGACATCGCAATCTCCTTTGTCTTTCAATATGCCAGTAAGCGAAACAATATTCAGGATAATAACTATTGCGATGCGCTTTATTTTTTATCGTTTGAGAAGACCTTTAAACAGAAAATAAAGGTCGGTATAGTGAGCGGACTTCCGTTTACCAAATCATTTACTTATCAGGGTACAGACATCGATGCCTCTAATTTTTCAAGTCATTATCAGGGAAATATAAAAATGTCGTTCCCGATTTGGGTAAAACTAAGCTATCAATTCAATTCGGGTAAAAACCGGGAAAAGATCAACCGCGTCAAAGAAGAAATTGATGTTGTGCCCAGAAAAGGCTTTTGATTTTGAAACCATTTATATGTCCCGAATTCTGAGGATTAAACACGCTTGATTTCGGAGCAGGTGCGGAATTGCAATCCTGATATAATTCAGCTCTATTTCTTAATAAGTCTGCCCCCTCTTTCTTAGTGCGAAAGGTGGAGCGGCCTATTGTCTGTTTTGCAGGTAGCTCAGTTATTGCTTCCGTACGGCTTTGCCACAATGTTATCCATGTTGACAATTACTTTGTTCGAATTGAAACTGCCCAGAATTCCGGCACCGTTTTTAACATTGGTATAAACCTGTATGGGTTCCATCAGGATGTCTTCGTTACCGAAATATTTCTGTGCCGCAAAGGTTTTATAATTCTTGTAGAGATCCTCCGAAATAGCCTGAAGGTAGACGACAGTCGTATTCTTTGCTTCGGGATTATAAGACGTGTTGTATGTAAATGTAAATGAATATTCTTTCCCGTCAATGAGATCATCATTGAAAATGTTAAAAATATTATCCGGAACATCATCCAAAAAGGTGACGCCAGACTTGGGATTTAATGTTGGATCGGTTGATTTGATATAAGTGTTATAATCAGTGAAAATCCATCCGGGACCTGACCATCCGGTCGATCCAGTCCCGTAATCTCCATAGTATACGTTATAGCCGTAACCATTTGGCTCCTCATTATACACGTCGATATTGGAAACCACAAGCCGGTAAAAGTTTTTCACCCCTGGCGGATCTTTAAATGTGACGGTTGCATAGGTACCCCCTCTGGTGGAATCTCTTACAATGCTGCACTTTAATATTTCGGGAGCCGGTTCAATAACCGATGTTGCCTCAATGGGTAAAAAGTCTTTTCTTGCAACAGTTATTTTATAGCTTTTCCCGACAGAAGGTTTATGGATTCCATAATACCTCATGCGTTTTGAATCATATTTGAGCGCTTCGATAAAGGTTTCGTTTTCATAAACTTTCACGTCAGCATCGCTGAAAAGAATGCCACCCCAATTTTCCATAATTGAAAAACTTTCTGTCACACTGACAATAAAGACACTGTCGGGGTTGAGATAACTGTTCATCACCAAAAATGTGCTTTGGTTCTTATGATTGTATCCAATCTCTTTTTCGCACGCTATCAGGAACGCGATCAGGAGAATTGTTGCAAAATATGGTATCGGTTTATACATAAATTCGGGAATTAAAATTTAAAACTATAGGTAATTGAGGGGATGATCGAAAACAGACTTACCTGTTTTAGCATCTTTTGACTGGAGCCACTTTTGGTATCAAATGTTATGAAGTATGGATTTTGGCGGTTGTATACATTATAAACGCTGACATTCCAGGTCCTCACACCGGTCCGTTTTTGTTTGTGAAAGTTGATTCCAAAATCAAGCCGGTGATAAGGTGGCATCCGGTAATTATTACGACCGTCGAAATAATAAGTCTTCAATCTTTCACGATTATCAAAATTAGGAAAATCGGTACTTACGGTATTGGTAAAAAGAGTTCCGGCATTTCCGGAATGGTAAACCCATGTGGAGCCAATGTCGATCCTGTTGTTGAATTTGTGGCTTACCACAATATTAATATCGTGCCTGCTGTCGTATTTGGCGGGAAACTTCTGCCCAAAGCTGATATTTTCAAATTGCCGGTCGGCCCACGATAAAGTGTATGCAACCCATCCCGTCGTTTTGCCAATCTCCTTGCTGAACATCACTTCTGTACCATAAGCCCACCCTTTGCCTGTCTCCACTTTATTTTCCCAACCTACTGATGAACCGTAAAATGAAGCACCATCCTTGTATTCAATCAGGTTATTCATTTTTTTATAGTAGCTCTCGACTGTTAGATCCATTCCTTCGGCAATCCGGTAAACGGCGCCAATCGCCACCTGCTCTGCCGTCATCGGCTTGAGTTTAGCTGTTACGGGAACCCAAAGATCCGTTGGCAGGCTTAACCTGGAGCTTGTGAGCAGGTGAATGTATTGTTTCATCTGCGAATAGGCAACCTTAAATGAGAGATTATCGTTGGCCTGGTAATTCACGGACAATCGCGGCTCGAGCGAATAGTAGGGGGTATTTTGAACATTGAACGTCGAAGCCCGCAATCCTACATTGGCTTTCAGACGGGGCCCTATCGTAATATCATCTTCGGCATAAACCGAGAAGTCGTGTGCATAAATACTTGAATCGCCATAGGTTTTGTTAACCGTACTTTCGCCTGTGGCATCGGTCTTGTACGTTTTTACCCCGGGTTTAAAATTATGGTAGATGTAATTGAGCCCGAACTTTACCGCGTGGTTGGGTGATGCAGAATAATCGAAATCCATTTTGTATCCCCAGTCATAAATACCAGAGCCAAAAAGGTAATTATTAATAATATACTTATCGGAGCTGTAATTCTTTAGACTGTTGTCGCTGCTCACCTCAAAATCGTATTTGCTGTAAGTGACGGTGGTATTGCTGAATAGTTTGTTGTTAAAGATATAGTTCCAGCGCAGTGAGGAGGTGATGTTTCCCCAGTTGAGCTTGTCTTTTGTTTTATCCATTCTCTCCTGAAATGAGGTTCCCCCGCTGCTTGTTTTTGAAATTAAGTTGTCTTTGCCAATATAGGTACTTAGGAAGAGCCGGCTACGGTCCGAAAACCGGTGATTGATTTTGGCGTTAACATCGTAAAAATAGTAAGCCGGAATATCACCATCGCTTTTTTTAAATGGCATGGTCAGCAGATCGACGTAAGTCCTTCGGGCCGAGACAGAAAACGATGTCCGTTCCTTGGCGATAGGTCCTTCGAGATGAAGACTGGATGAAATCAGCCCTACGCTGATATTGCCGTGATACTCTTTTCCGTTCCCCTCTTTCATCCGGACATCTACCACCGACGAAAGCCTTCCGCCAAACCTGGCAGGGAAGCCTCCTTTATAAAAAGAGACACTTTTGAGCGCGTCGGGGTTAAAAACCGAAAAGAAACCAAACAGGTGGCTGGCATTGTAAATTGGAACACCGTCAAGGAGCAACAGATTTTGATCGGGGGCGCCTCCTCTGACATAAAGTCCGGAAGAACCTTCCGAACCCGATTTTACTCCCGGCAGCAGTTGCAACGATTTGATCACATCGGGTTCACCCAATAATGCCGGAAGGCTTTTGATTTTATCGATCGGCATATCAAACCGGCTCATCTGCGTTGTTGAAAGCCTTTCGTTGGCTTTTGTAGCGACTACTTCAATTTCCTGAAGTTCGTTTCGTGCAACAAGTGCAACATCAATTTTCTGATCACCTGTCAAATTTATTTCCTTGTTCAGTGTCTCGTAACCAACAAACGAGAAAGCCACTTTTATTTTACCGGCTGGCAGGGTAAGGCTGTAGAATCCGTAATTGTTCGTAACGGTTCCTTTGTAAGTTGATAATTCGACTGTATTTGCACCGATCAGTGCCTCGTTGGTTGCAGCATCGGTAATCGTGCCGCTGATTGTGAATTTCTGTTGTGCCATTGCAGTAATGCTGATGGCTACAAGAGGAATAAGCAGGAAAAGTTTAATCATTAAGTATATTTAAGTGCAAATTTGCAAGGCCATTTTCAAATGGCGTGATTTGTTTGATACTAAGATTGTTTTACCATATACATTATGATGTTATAAATATTCAATAAGTTGCGTTGGTAGAACGAAAGGAATACGCAGTTTTGTTTTGGAGCAATGGTTTCGCGTAAAATAAGTTATTTTATGATTTAGGAAATTCAACATACTTCAGAATACAAGTAACATTTAACCATCAGCCTTGTACCAATTTTGAATTTGCATTTCAGTGAGTCAAGCATCCATTGTCCTTTAAGTTATAAATCGTCTATTAATAGGAATGGACCTTTAATTGTTACCTGAAAAAGGAAACTATTTTGGATTAAAAAGTACTGTCAGCACTAAGTTGTTATGAACGCAATTAAATTCAGAAGGTTAAGCCCTTTGAGAACTGCGCAAACTGATGTCTGTTGGTGAATAGTTGGGGTGAAAAAGAAAACAGCGCCTTGTGACGCTGTTTTCGGGAGATGATAAAAATTTTAGTTTGACATGCTTTTATTGATCAGCATTATGTATTTTTTTTGCATAGGTGTGCATATCCTTCTTTTAGTGAATCGATAATCTCATCTGTTGAAAGCGGCTTGGCCATATAATCGTTCATCCCGTTTTCGAGACAATCTTCACGGTCGTTTGACATTGCATTTGCTGTCATTGCAATGATATAAGGCTGTGTAATTGCCATTTGACGGATTTTTCGTGTTGCTTCCATGCCATCCATTTCAGGCATCCGAATATCCATTAAAATGACATTGTATTCTTTCTTTGCAATCGAATTAAGCACCTGAATTCCGTCAGAGGCAGTCTCTGTTTGGTAGCCTAATTTATGCAAAATTCTTTCAATCAGTTTTTGATTGACAATATTGTCTTCGGCAATCAATATGATGAGTGGACATTCTTCGGCAAATGATTTTTCCAGATATCCATCCTTAGAATTTTCTGATGCAAAGAGGTTTTGATTTGTAGCTGCAAGTATCATCTGAAAATATTTTATCTGTCACTTTTTGCGTTGATCAATTGACTTAAATGCAATTATCTGAATAAACAGCCCCTGTCTTCCTGTGATATTTGAAATATTGCAATCCGTTCGATTGTATGGAACCAATTGCAATCGACAGAATTTCAATTGTTCCGTATTTATTTGATTGTAATGGTTGACATCAAAAATCTTCTTTATTCCAGGCTATGATTATTGACAGCAAATATAATAAATAATTTACAGATTTAATGTAAAAAGCAAAATATATTACAAAAAAGCATAAATATTACGTGCGGTAAAAATAATTTACAGGTCAATGAACGACACTTTTTTCGACGTTATATTTTGCTGCGTTTTTGAGTGCTTTTATAATCTCGGCCAGGCGCATTGGTTTGGCAATATAGTCGTTCATACCGATTTTGAGGCACTCATCTTTGTCATTCGACATTGCGTTTGCTGTCATTGCAATGATATAAGGCTGTACAATTGTCATTTGGCGAATGGCTTGAGTTGCTTCAAGTCCATCCATTTCAGGCATTTGAACATCCATTATAATGACATTGTAATCCTTCTTTACCAGCGCATCGAGCACCTGGGTTCCGTCACATGCTGTATCTGTCAGATAACCAAGTTTATGAAGTATTCTTTCTATCAGCTTCTGATTGATTAGGTTGTCTTCAGCAATAAGAATGCTTAAGGGATATTCTTTTGCAAATGAAGATGATAATATCACATTTTGTGTGTCTTCCAAAACAGTGTGTTTTTTTAGTGGCGCCAATACAAGTTGTAAACTCTGAATGAGTCGTTGTTGCTTGACCGGTTTTGTTAAAATAAAAGAGAACAAGTCGGGATAGATTTTTTTGGTTTCGTCCCCAATCGAACTAAGCATAATTATAGGAGGCGGATTTTTTAAAGCTTTGATAGCGGTGGCCAGTTCAACACCATCCATATCTGGCATTTGCATGTCGGTGATTACCAGGTCGATCGGTTCATTCTCTGCATAATTCAGAAAGGCGAGAGCTTCGCGGGCAGAAGATGTCAAATGAGTAATTAATTTCCATTGCTCAAGTTGAATCTCGAGTATTTTCAGATTGGTTTTATTGTCGTCAACAATTAGGATCCTTTTGCCCTGGAGTTCGCTCATGTTTACCGAAGACGAAATCATTCGTTTAGTCGTGCTAACTGAACTCTGAATCGAAAAAGTAAAAGTAGAACCTGATCCAAACCGGCTTTCTGCTTTTATTTCGCCTTCCATTAACCTGACAAGACGTTGTGAAATGGCAAGACCCAATCCAGTACCGCCATACCTGCGTGTTGTTGAGGTGTCTACCTGTGTAAAGGCTGTGAAAAGGCTCCCAATTTTATTTTCAGGAATTCCTATGCCCGTATCTTTAACCTGAAATCCAAGTATAATTTTGGAACTGTCAGTCGCTTTCGAAATGAGGTATATGTTAAGATAAACTTCGCCCTCGTGGGTGAACTTAACAGCATTGTTGATCAGATTGATAAGGATTTGTTTTAACCTTAGGCTATCACCGACAATCTGAACAGGCACGTCAAGATCGATCTGGTAGATCAGGTCAATCCCTTTACTGGCTACCTTTTGCGAAAAAAGATCCATTACTTCCTCTACACTGCTGCGCAAATCGAATTCTTCCTGTTCTATTTCCATGTTTCCCGATTCGATCTTCGAGAAGTCAAGAATGTCATTAATGACCGATATCAGGTTTTCTCCGCAGGTTAATATGGTGTCGTTATAATCGCGCTGTTCAGCTGATAGCTGCGTTTCTGCGAGTAACGACGCCATCCCGATTACACCGTTCATCGGGGTGCGTATTTCGTGGCTCATGGTCGCTAAAAAAGTGCTTTTGGCATGATTGGCATCCTCTGCCTCCTGACGTGCCTTTTGCTCCATTATTTTCTGGTATTGTAACTCTTCAGACCGATTTTGCAATTCGCAATTAAGTTCCTCTAATTTCTTCGATTGCTGAACGATCTGTGCTGTTCGTTCATTTACAAGCTTTTCGAGTTTTACCCTTTTCCGGTTAATTGACCTTACACGATGAATGTATAATCCATACAGACAGCCTACAATGAAGATAATAGTAAGTGTTTTAAACCACCATGTTGACCAGAAAGGTGGAATAATCGTCACATAAAGCTTCAGAATTTCGGATGACCATTTGCCTGAACTGTTTTGGCATTTTACTTTGAAGATATAGTCGCCGTGACTGAGGTTCGTGTAAGTAGCCGAGTTTTTATTTTCAACAATATTCCAATCGTTGTCAAACCCCTCCATCATATAAGCATAGATTTTTTCTCCTTTAGAAGAGAAATCCAGCGATGCAAACTCGAAAGTGATCATGGACTGCTTGTAAGTCAGTCGGATAGACTTTGTTTCGGAAATGTCCTGAAGCAGAGGGGAGCGATCATTTTCGTTTATGGCTATAGGTACATTTTTCCTGAAAATTTGAAAATCAGTTAAAACAATGGGGGGATTGTGCAGATTTTCCGTGATTTTGTCTGGCAAGAATGAATTGTACCCGTTGATTCCTCCAAAATACAGCATTCCTGATTTTGCTTTGAAAGCAGAATGTAGCTTAAATTCATCCCCTTGCAAACCATCCTCGACTGAATAATTTTTAACTGTTTTGGTCTCCGGATCATATTTCGAAATCCCTTTATTCGTACTCGCCCAAATATTGCCTTCCTCATCTTCCAATGCCGCGCAAATGTTTTTACTTGCGAATTTATCCCAGCCTTGTACTGGTTTAAACTTATGCGCCGAAGAATCGAAATAGTTTAGTCCGCCACCCATGGTGCAAGCATAAATTATTCCGGAACGGGTTTCGAATATTTGAGGGACCGTATTGTTTATCAGGCATTTATTCTCTTCGTTAAATCGGATAAAACTGTTTGTCTGCGGTTCAAACAGATTGATTCCCCCGTTAGCAGTTCCTATCCAGAATTTGCCGGTCTTGTCTTCTAAAATGGTATAGATCTTATCGTTGCTTAGACTTGTTGTATCGTATTTATTGTATTTGAAATGGCTAAAACCGTTTGTTTGATCATCATAGATATCCAATCCTCCTCCAAATGTACCAATCCAGATTTTACCATTTCTCGCGATAGTGATGCCGTAGATATTATTATCGCTAATGCCTGATTTGTCCGTATTGTTTAATTTGAAATTGGTGAATTGCTGAGTTTTGAGATTGAATTTATTGAGGCCTTTCCCCCATGTTCCGATCCAAAGATTATTCTTTTTATCTTCAGCTATTGATAGAATCGAATTTCCGGAAATGCTGTTTTTTGATGGATTATTCGTGAAAATGTGCGATTTTCCGGTTTTTAGATCAAAACGGTTTAAGCCTCCGCCATCTGTCCCAACCCAAAGTTGCTCATTGCTATCCTGGTAGAGGCTAAGGACGAAGTTATTCGAGAGACTTTCGGGTGAGGAGTTACGTTTGAAATGTTTAAAATTGCGGGTGCTTTTTTTGAAAAGGTTAATCCCGCCACTAAACAATCCCACCCACATATTTCCTTCATTGTCCTTTGTTACTGATCTCACGGAGTTGGAGGATAAACTATTTTCATCAACCTCGTCGTTTACGAAATTCGTAAATTTTAGCAATTTGTAATCAAAAATGCTTAGTCCTCCATTTTCTGTTCCAATCCAAAGTTGATTATTGTCATCTTCGTTAATCGTTTTTACACTATTGTGAGCTAACGAGTTAGGGTCAGTGGTTTTTTTGAAGTGGCGAAATTCTTTTTTTTCACGGTCAAAAAGATTTAAGCCTTCGTCGATGGTGCCAATCCATAGTTGATGACTACGGTCTTCAAAAATGGAGCTAATAATGTTCCCCGAAATGGCCTTGCTGTTATTGCTGTTCGTCTTATATCGGATAAATGTGCTGTCTTTTTCTATAAAACGGTTTAATCCTGCGTTTTGTGTTCCAAGCCAAATATTTCCCTGACTGTCGGCAAATGCATCGGTCACATAATTGCCACTGATTGTAGTTGAGTCATTTGCATCGTAGTCAAAATGGATGAAACGGTCGGTTTCCGCATCAAAAAGGTCAGCTCCGTCGTTTGTGGCGATCCAGAATTTTCCTGATTTGTCTTCAATTATCTTACTGATATCATTGCCGGAAACGCTGTTGAGATTATTTGGTTGATGGAGATACTGTTTAAAGATGTTTTTTTTGCGGTCAAATTTATGAAAGCCACCACCCATTGTCGCGATCCATATATTTCCCTTTGAGTCTTCTAACATACTTTGAATGAAATTGCTGCTCAAACTACACGAATCTGCCGGATTACTGTAGAAGGTTCTGAACCAATGATCATCGTAACGATTTAATCCGTTTTGTGTTCCGACCCACATAAAACCACGGCTATCCTGCATCATGCACATCACGTTAGGATCTGATAATCCCTCTTTTGTTCCAATCCGTTCAAATTTTAGTTGTTGGTTTTGTCCAACAACCAACAATGAAACAAGCTGCGCCAGTATGAATAATATGAATCCGTATTTTTTCATTCTTAGATTGGTTGCCTTCGCTTAATTTGGAATGTTGGTTCTATGTACTGTTTATTAGTAATATACTTGTTTTTTAAATTGGTTTCGACACTGCTCTTTACTTTGGTAGAAATTCGATGCTAATCTAATTATTATTTTACAAAAGTGGTCGAGTATTTAAAAATATTTACACGAAATAAATTTTTGCAAAGATGAATGAAAATAATTTTACAAAGGGAATTATTCGCAAGATGAGGTTTCCCCGATGAAAGGTAAATTTGGCGTGTCTAAAAGATTTGAGATAGCATACCGAAGTCTGTTTTTTTCTGGTTGAAAAATGCGATAATCGGAATCAATAAGTTATATAGAATTAAAAAGATATAACATTTAAAATATTTTGGAAATAGCAACTCATTTATTGACTATTCATAAATAGTGGTGATGGATCAATTGTCAGTTGTCCTTGTTTGCTTATCTGCTTCGGATGTGCCTTTTACGAAAGTCTGAAACTATATCAGCAACAACCGTGATGTCACCATAAGTGATTAAATTGTTACTTCGGCCGGTAGCAGGGTCATCTGCAAAGTAAATTATTTGACGTCAATAAATTTTACAATTTCTAACTATCTGCCGCGAATAAAATATTCAACATTATCATCGAATACTTTGATTGTTTTCACCGGTACTTGCTATGCTTATTTCCCCTAAGGTCATTTGTAAGCAGAATCTGGTTTTTAATCAGTATATGAATAATTTAATGTAACTGAGGCAGTAAAGTTTAAACCAACATTTTTGTACAGATACAGCGAGAGTTCTCCGCGTGTGGTTGATTTTACTGCCAATTTCTTGTTTTTCGATCGTGTATGGGCCGGAGGAACTTATCGGTTGAATAATTCTTATGGGCTTCTTTTCCAGGTTTTTGTAAATAAATTTCTGAAACTTGGGTATGCCTACGACCTAACAACATTTCACCCAACCCAGGTGAATGCTGGTACCCATGAGTTCATGTTAAGCTATGATTTCACTTATAAACGAAAAAGGTTTTGCTGTTTGACGCCTCGATAGTTCTAAAAATTACAGCAGGTAAAAAAGCAGAGATACGGCAAGTCCTGAAATAATCAGAATAGAAAAATTAATAATCAGGCTTTTATTTAGATTCTTGCTGCTCAACACAAGGGCATAGATCATCTTCAGAATATTGTTACTATTAGTTGCATTGATAATAGCCAACGCGATCGTTGTTTCAGTAATTCCACCCTGATGTTGGAGCAGATTCAACAAAAAAGGATCGATATCGGTAACTCCGACGATAAATGCCAGCGATGTAACTCCGGTATCTCCATAGGTCTTCGTGACATATTCTGTGACGATTGCAAAGAAAACAAACAGAATTCCAAACA
>Ga0209511_1002527_pt1 | contig 14895 bp, 16 predicted proteins | sample SSSSmetaG_FD_184141 | JGI IMG/M metagenome (GOLD analysis project Ga0209511, IMG submission 184141) | Glacier valley bacterial and archeal communities from Borup Fiord, Nunavut, Canada, to study Microbial Dark Matter (Phase II) - ​SSSS... | ecosystem: Environmental > Aquatic > Freshwater > Ice >...
GTGTGGTTGCACCCACTGCTCTTAACTCTCCTCTTGCTAAAGCAGGTTTTAAAATATTGGCTGCATCCATTGCCCCATCACCTCCTCCAGCACCTACAAGTGTGTGAATTTCATCAATAAATAAAATAATATCACCATCGCTTCCCGCAACTTCTTTTACTACCGATTTTAATCTTTCTTCAAACTCTCCTTTATATTTAGCTCCAGCAATTAACTGGCCCATATCCAATGCATAAATAATTTTTGATTTCAAATTTTCCGGCACATCGCCATTTACAATTCGTATGGCCAAACCTTCTGCTATTGCAGTTTTACCAACACCCGGCTCACCTACTAAAATTGGATTGTTCTTGCTTCTTCTCGATAAAATGTGAAGCGTTCTCCGTATTTCTTCATCCCGTCCTATAACCGGATCTAGTTTGCCGGCCCTTGCCATTTCATTTAAATTCTTTGCATATTTGTTTAACGCATTGAATTGCGTTTCGTCTGTTTGGGAAGAAATAGTTGAACCTTTACGAAGTTCTTTAATTGCTGCAATCAAACCTTTTTCTGAAAGGCCTGCATCCTTCAACAATTTAGCGCTGTTATCATTTCCCTGCAAAATGGCTAGCAACAAATATTCTACACTTACAAATTCGTCTCCAAAAGTTTTTAAAGCACCAGTGGCTCTTAACACCACACTATTCATATCCCTGCTTACAGATTGAGCAGGTTCTCCACTTTGCACTTTTGGTAATTTTTGAAGACTCTCATCAATTTTAATTTCAATAAAACTTGTATTGACGTTGTTTTTCTTTAATAAAAATTCAATAGGCGAATCTTCTTCGCTTAACAGAGCTTTTAGCAAATGTTCGATTTCAATAGTAGGATTTTTATTATTAAAAGCCAGTTGCTGTGATTGAGCAATGACTTCCTGTGCCTTAATGGTAAAATTATTCAGGTTCATATATAGATAATTATATTAATGGTTAATTAGTTTTTTTAAAAGCTTATCAATGATAACTTTACTCCTAATTGGTAGCAATCCTGTTAAGAATGTTTAATAAGAAATTAAGTTAAAAAAAAGTACTGCTTTTGATTATTTTATTTCGAATAGCTTTATATAATAGTCAAATCCTTATCCAATTTAAAATGTAGGAAATTATGTCGCATATAAATAAATCAATCTGCCTAAAATTCATGCTGGCATTGAGTTTACTGCTAGACTGTCTGTTTGGTAAAAGCCAATATAATTTTACTGAGGTTGATAAACTGCTAATAGCCAACCAAAAGACACTTGGCAATAACCTGGTAGCTTTGATTTATAAGAATGGCCAAATAATATACCAAAAGCAATTAGGCGATTTTACAATAAAAAGTAAAGCTCCTGTTGCCAGTTGTAGTAAATGGCTTACTGCTGCATTGGTAATGACTTTTGTTGATGAAGGCAAAGTTTCTTTGGATGACAGGGTGAGCAAATTTTTACCCATATATGAAACTTATGGAAAATCTTATATTACCATCCGGCAGTGTTTATCTCACTTAACAGGTATTAACGATAATCAAAAAACCTTAGTTAAAATATTTGAGCGTAAAAAATTTGAATCATTGGAAGATGAAGTAAATTCTTTCGCAAAAAGAGAGATTGCCAATAACCCAGGCACTTCTTTTTTTTATGGTGAGATAGGATTAAATATTGTCGGCAGAGTTTTGGAAGTTATCAGCAAAAAGAAATTTGAGGCTTTGATGAAGCAACGGATTTTTAACCCGCTGAATATGAGAAGCAGCTCTTTTATTGGTGAAGAAGATGCAATAAATCCTTCGGGAGGAGCTTTCTCTTCACCTACGGATTACATGAATTTTTTAACCATGATTTTGAATAAAGGAACTTTTATGGGTAAGCGAATTTTAAGTGAATCTGCAATTACACAAATGCAAACTACACAAACGAACAACATTCCAAAAAAATATATTCCTAAAACTGCAGAGGGCGCTAATTATGGTTTAGGAGAATGGATACAGGAAGCGGATGCAGCTGGCAACAGCACTGTTTTGAGTTGCCCTGGCTTATTTGGCACGTGGCCATACATTGATAAATGCAGGGGCTATGCCTGCATTATATTTGTTCAGAATTTATTAAGTGAGCAAAAAAAAGATATTTATTTAGCACTAAAAAAATCCATCGATGAGCAAATACCTTCAGGCTGTAACTGAGGTAAAATAAAATCATTTTCCTTTTATGCCGCAACCTGAAAAAAATACATTATTTATAAAACAGTTTGCTGCCAAATTGGGTTTTGATTATTGCGGCATTGCAAAAGCAGAATTATTAAGTGATGATGCCAAAAGACTGGAAAGCTGGCTGAACAAGGGGATGCATGGCAGTATGCAATACATGGAAAATCACTTTGATATGCGAATTGATCCCCGAAAGTTAGTACCGGATGCCAAATCTGTTATCACTTTATTGCTGAATTACCTGCCAGAACAGGAACAGAAAATCACGTCGCCAAAAATTGCCAAGTATGCTTTTGGAAATGATTACCATCAAGTGATAAGAGAAAAACTAAAATCGTTTTTAGAAGAAATAAAGCTGGCTGTTGGTGAAGTAAATGGCCGTGGATTTGTGGACAGTGCGCCAGTATTGGAAAGAAGCTGGGCCCAGAAAACAGGTTTGGGATGGATAGGTAAAAATGGAAACCTCATAAATAAGCAAAGCGGTAGTTTCTTTTTTATTGCAACACTGATTGTAGATCTTGAACTTGAATATGATGATGCTTTTGCAAAGGATTATTGCGGCACCTGTACCAGGTGTATTGACAACTGCCCTACAGAAGCTATACTGCCGGATAAGGTTGTTGATGGCAGTAAATGCATCTCTTACTTTACTATTGAACTAAAAGATGCATTGATACCTGATACAATGAAAGGTAAATTTGATAACTGGATGTTTGGTTGTGATGTATGCCAGGATGTTTGTCCTTGGAATCGTTTTAGCAAGCCCACCACCGAAATAAAGTTTACATCCATTCCTGCCATTTTAAATTTTACCAACAATGATTGGCAAGAATTGACAGAAGAAAATTTTAAACTGATTTTTAAAAACTCACCAATAAAAAGAAGCAAATTTGCGGGCATAAAAAGAAACCTGACCTTTATTAAAACGAAGAATTAAATTTTATACTGATTCTTCTAAACTTGTAATGATAGCTATCCACAGGCGAATCAAATCACCCAACTGCCGGGCATCAAGATTTACAATTGGGTTTTCGTCTGATACAGGATGCAGCGGCATTTCTGCAAATACCATTTCTTCCCTGTATCGCTTGTTTTTCTTTAAATAATTTAGTGCTGTTGTTACCATAATCCTCCTTATCCATGCACCTAGTTCGCCTGTAAATCTATACTTGCTTAAATGAATGAATACTTTGATAAAACCTTATTGTAAAACATCTTCAGCATCTTTCACCGACTTGGTATAGCGATAACAAACTCCTAACATAGATGGCGCAAAGTATTCGTACAATTGCTTTTGGGCAACCGGCTTGTGTTTAAGGCAGTCTTTTACCAATGCTGTATAATCCATCATATATTAGAATATATGTGACAACTAATTATTGTGAAGGGTTGCATTGAAATCGCAGACTCTCTAAAGGAAGCTATTTTAAGACGGTGCTAATCTGCACTTAAAAAAGTTTTAGCATACAATATTAGTTGAACCTGTTGCAAGTAAATAAATATAGCAGCACCAAAGGAAGTGTTCAAAATAGCTAAAAAGTACAAGAGAGTGACACAACAATTTCCCAGCTAGCTTCTTTGCCCGGACAATAATTTAAAAAAATTATGGCGTGTTTTCAATAAAATCCTTTAAGCCATTTAAAGCCGCATCGTAACCGGGGCCGGTTATTTTATCAAGAAAAATGGCGTAAAATTTTTCCCATGGATACCAGTGGAGTTTTGTGAGTGCTCTCCACTCTACCCTTACTTCGCTGGAAGTTTTAATTGGAGTAATAGTAATAGCATTTTCAATATCATTTTCACCCTGAGATTGCAAAATAAATTTTATGGACGTAGTGTCTGCATCTGTAATTAACAGGTGGGTAGTTTTATTGTTGTATACGATATCACAAACTGTATTTTTACCATTAGAATTAACAGTAAAAATGATAGTGGCTACACCTTTTTTAAAAATAGGATGCCAGTTTTTCCAATTTTGTAAATCAGCTATTTGCTGATAAAGTTTATCTGTAGTTGTATTATTAATTACCGTTGTCCTAATTACCCTTACATTAGAAGTGATTAATAAAGAAAGCAGCGTTACAATAATAAAGAGGCCTGTTATCCCAAAAAGAAATGCTTTTATAAATCGTATCATTTTATTCCCATTTAAAAACTTTTACTGCAACCGCATATACAACTACACCCCATATTAATAAAATACCAATTTCACTTTTTACGTCCCATAAGTTTTGTCCTTCAAAAGCTACTGCACGCATGGCTGTGTTAAGATGCGTAAGCGGCAATGCTTTTGAAATTGGCTGTAGCCATTTTGGAAAAGCCTCCACAGAAAAAAATGTACCTCCCAATAAGAATTGGGGTAAGGTGAGTAAATTAGCAAAAGGAGGAATACTGCTATCACTTGTTGCAAGTCCGCTTACTATAAAACCCAGTCCCATAAAGACGATTAAACCAATAAAACTTAATACAAGCATTTCTAATAATGTTACTACTCCATTAATTAATGTGAATCCAAAAAGAAATCTGCCCGCCACAATGATAACAATTGCCGTAAGCATTTGAAATATTACCCTTGCTAAACCTTCGCCTAAAATAATATAGGTGCGGCTGATGGGCGTGGCAAAAAACCGTTTTAATACAAGGGTATTTCTTAAATTAAAAAACATAAACGCAACACCAAACACACCAGAACTTAATAATGAAAAACCTAGTTGCCCTGGTAATATAAAATCGATGGTTTTATATTCCCTTATTTCTTTTACGTCTCTTTTATAATCAAAATCCGCCACGGCGTAAGTTGGTCTGTTAGCAAATTTTTGGTTACTTATCTTGTTTACTATATTATTTATTACTGGCATAAACTGCGGCCATTGATCGTTGCTGGCTGTTGTGGTGGAGATACTGTATGTGTACGCCGGTATTGCGGTTGCATTCTTTATTATAGTAAATACCCCGGTTATCTTTCCTTTCTCAAGGCTACTATTTAGTTCTTTTTCATTTTCAAAACGTATAATTTTTATCCTGTTGCTGGTTTTTATTGAATCAAACAAAGCATTTGTGGTATCGCAATTTTTAGCCAATGCAATTTTATAAACTGGCATACCGCCATTATTACCAATAAAACCAAATACCAGAATAAATACAAAAGGAAAAACAAAACTAAAAATTACTGCTGATGGGCTTCTAAAAATTGATTTTAGGCTTGCTTTAGTAATGGCCAACATGGCCTTAATCTGACTGTATTGTTGCATTAAAAATGTAATTTGAGGCGTAAAGCTATTTGTAAAAAGGGTGTAAAAAAAATTTGAAATTAGCGACAAGTGACGTACATTTGAACGACAAAAGACGCATTTATGGAAAAGAACATAAAAACTAAAAAAGCAAGCCCGTATGCACAGGTTAGTAAAGTTACAAAAACTGAAGAGCCCGAAGTTGTTTACAACAGAACAGTAAAAGTAATTCCTTCTATAAAAAATTACACCTATAACGAATTTAAAAAAGTTGCCGATAAAACACCTTTTACACAAGCTGAATGGGCCTCCATATTACATGTTAGCGAACGCACGCTGCAACGATATGCAAAAAACAACAGTAGTTTTGCTCCTATCAATGCAGATCGTGCCATACAAATTGCCAACCTAATCAATGAAGGAAAAAAAACCTTTGGTAAAACAGCACTTTTTTATCAATGGCTAAAAAGAAAACCATTAATGCTGGAAGGTTCACTTTCTTTTGAATCTTTAACAACCACCCATGGTATTCAACTGGTGTTAACCCAATTAGGAAGAATTCAACACGGTATACTTGCATGATCGTTTACAGGCTTGCTTCCGAAATGTATAAAGATGACCTATCCGGCAACGGTGCAAAATTGTTTGGTGGCAGATGGAATTCTGTGGGATTACCTGTTTTATACACGACAGAAAATATTTCATTGGCCGTTTTGGAAATATTGGTAAGGGCTGATATGCAAACAATTCCATTAACCTATCATCTTATAAAAATAGATGTCCCTGATGCAATACAATCACTATCCATAATTACTGGCAAATTAAAAACAGCCTGGAAAGATGATATTGGCTATACACAATGGATGGGAGATGAATTTATAAAATCAAATAAACTTTTACTGCTTAAAGTTCCTTCTGCTATAGTGGATGAAGAAAATAATTACATTTTAAATCCAGTTCATGGCGATTTCAAAAAAGTAAAAATCAGTGCCGTTAAAAAATTCCAATTTGATAAAAGATTGTTTTTAAAAGATGAATAAAACCTACCTCCTTCTTGGCAGCAATATGGGTAACAGTCAACAGCAATTATCCATTGCTATAAAAAATATTACCCAAAAAATTGGTGCTGTTATCCGCAAAAGTAAATTGTATACAACAGCAGCATGGGGTAATACAAATCAACCCGATTTTTTAAATCAGGTAATTGTTGTTGAAACAAAACATACAGCCCTACAAACTATCAAAACTATATTAGGCATTGAAGAAGAAATGGGCAGACTACGAACAAAAAAAAATGCACCTCGTATTATTGATATTGATATTTTATTTTTCAACAAAGAAATTATTACTGAAAAAATACTAACTGTTCCGCATGCCGAAATTCAAAACCGGCGGTTTGTATTGATTCCGCTAAATGAATTGTCACCTAATTTTAAACATCCAGTTATAAAGAAAACCTTACATCAATTATTAGTTAACTGTTCCGATACGCTGGATGTTAAAAAGTTTTAATTGTTCAACTGGTTATTCAACTTACATTCGGCATTGTAAATTATGAAATACAATTTTGTTACAATAGAAGGAAATATCGGAGCAGGTAAAACAACTCTGGCACATTTATTAAGCAAGCACTACAATGCCCGCTTGATTTTGGAAGAATTTGCCGACAATCCTTTTTTGCCAAAATTTTATGAAAACCAGCAGCAATACGCCTTTCCTTTAGAATTGTTTTTTATGGCCGAGCGTTACAAACAATTGAAAGACCTCTTACAAACAAAGGATATGTTTCAAAACATTACCATATCTGATTATCTTTTTACCAAGTGCCTTTTATTTGCAAAAGTAAATTTGCCAATAGAAGAATTCAGACTTTATCAAAAGCTATTCGATATTGTTAACCCCCAAATTGCACAGCCCGACATGTTGATTTATTTACATTCACCGGTAAATATTTTGCAGCAAAACATTAGAAAACGCAACAGGTTGTACGAGCAAGGTATTGCTAAAGAATATCTTTTTTCTTTACAGGAAACTTATACCCAATATATTAAACAACACAATATAAAAACGTTGTTTGTTGATACCTCTAATGCAGATTTTTTAGACAATGAGGAACACCTGAAAATTATCATCAATGCCTTGGATAAAGAATATGAGGCAGGGCAACATTACATTACACTGCCATAAAAGTTTAATTAACAAAATATTGTTAGGCATTAGTTTTCTACTTTTACGCTATCACCAATCTATAATGTTTTGAATACACATCCCCTGGCTGTTTTAAAAATAACGGAATTCAGAAATTTTATCCTGGGTCGTTTTGTATTTATTATGGGGCTGCGCATGATGGGGACACTGGTATCGTGGTGGATGTACGAATTAACGGGTGATGCATTTTACATTGGTATGATAGGGCTCGCAGAAGCAATACCTGCAATAGGCTTGGCACTTTATGCAGGTTATGTAATTGACAAAAGCGAAAAAAGACGCTTACTCCTGATCACTATTTTTTTATACATCATTTGTGCCTTTATTTTACTTGGCACATCTACACAATGGTTTAGTCAGCAATTTGGCACTAAAATCATTATCCTTTTTATCTATAGCATTATTTTTTTAACAGGTGCTATCAGGTCATTTTCCGGACCAAGTTTTGGTGCTATGATAGCCTCTCTGGTACCAAAACAATTATTGATCACAGCATCGCAGTTAAGCTCAACCAGTTGGTTAATTGCCAGTATTATAGGGCACGCTATGGCGGGCTTTTTAATCGCCTGGTTGCATGTTACCGGAACATTTATAGTGATAACATCGCTTATAATTACAGGCTTTTTATTACTTTCAAAATTAAAAGCAAAACCACCGGGCATTACCGCTGAAAGAAAAACATTGGAAGCGGTGACGGAAGGTTTAAAATATGTTTTTAAAACAAAAGAAGTTTTGGGAGCTATCACCCTTGATCTTTTTGCTGTATTATTTGGGGGGGCTGTTGCGATGGTACCCGTATATGCTAAGGATATTTTGCATGTTGGTCCTATTGGTTTTGGATGGCTAAATGCTGCCACGGATATAGGTTCTATCACTATGGTAATTGCCCTCACGCTTTACCCGCTTAAGAAAAAACAAGGGATTAAATTATTACTGGCCGTAACCGGGTTCGGCATTTGCATTATTATTTTTGGCCTCTCAAAATTGTATTGGCTATCCTTTGTTGCATTGGTAGTGGGTGGTATTTTCGATGGTGTAAGTGTAGTGGTACGAAGCAATATCATGCAATTAAAAACACCAGATGAATTACGTGGCCGTGTTATGAGTGTAAACTCCATGTTTATCAATTCCAGTAACGAAATTGGTCAGTTTGAAAGTGGTGCCGCCGCAAAATTAATGGGGGTTATTCCATCTGTAGTATTTGGCGGATGCATGACGATTTTTGTTGTGGTTGCCACCTGGATAAAAGCACCTTCCTTGAAGAAGCTGGAGTATTGATTGCTTATCTATATCTCATTTTTAAATTATAATACCAGCTAATATTTTTATGGCATCATCGTTGTGTCACAATCCTTTCATCGATGGTACTGCTATTTAGCTTTTACCTATGCGGCTGAATAGGTATGTAAACAAATTTCGTATCTTCAGTTTTAAATAAAAACAAATTCTCATGCAACGCAGAAACTTCATTCGCAATAGCAGCCTTGCTTTAGCAGGTCTGGCATTTTTAAGTAATAAAACATTGGGGCAGTTATTAGCTGATCCTACCTGGAAAATAAAAATGCTGACTGATAACATAGGAGTATTTACAGAAAAGGGCGGCACCATATTGTTTATGATTGGCAAAGAAGGTTTGACTGTGGTGGACTCTCAGTTTCCGGAACAATCACAACATTTAATTGATGAGTTGAAAAAAAGAAGCCTGCTTCCTTTTGAGTTGCTGATCAATACACATCATCATGGCGACCATACCGCAGGCAATATTTCTTTTAAGGGGTTGGTTAAAAATGTACTGGCGCATGAAAACAGCAAAGCCAACCAGGAAAGAGTAGCCAAAGAAAAAAAGACGGAAGAGCAGCAATTATATCCTAACCAAACTTACGCTACAACATGGAGCCAGGCTGTTGGTACAGAAGAAATAGCCATGCATTATTTTGGTGCAGCGCATACCAACGGCGACAGCTTTGTACATTTTAAAAATGCCAATATCGTTCACACAGGCGACCTCGTATTTAACAGGCGGCATCCTTTTGTTGACAGGTCTGCAGGTGCTAATATTAAAAGCTGGATACAGGTACTAGATAAGGCTGATAAAACTTTTAACGACAAAACAATATTTGTGTGCGGCCACGCTGCCGATGGATATGATATAGTAGTTAACAAAAAAGACATCGGTGCTTTTAAGAATTACTTAAGCAAAGTGTTGGAGTTTACTGCTACAGAGATTAAGACAGGTAAAACAAAGGAAGAAATAATAAAAGCTACCGAAATACCCGGTGCTCCCGAATGGAAAGGCGATGGAATTGACAGGCCTTTATCTGCCGCATATGAAGAACTTACTAATGGATAGCATTTGTAATTGAAATAATTTACTGCTGATTATTGCTTTGCAGCTGCCATTAGTTTCTCCAACACATAATAAACAATTGGGCAAAAAGTAGAATTCTTTAAAGTGAGCGGTTGCCTTTTTAATAATATATCTTCATCGGTATATGGAAAGCGGGCACAATCAGATGGACGTACTTCATAAATGCTGCAGTAATTATCTTCTCCTAAAAAGGGACAGGGAGCAGTTCGCATTACATAGTCACCTTCTTTATCAACTATTAAATAAGTGTTGATCAAATCGCCTTCTTTCATTTTTAGGTGTTTGGCAATTCTTTTAATATCCGGCGTTTTTAAACGGGGCGAATATCCTTTGCAGCAATTGCCACATTTAAGACAATCGATTTTGCTGAATGCTTCGTCGTTTAGTTCCGGCAAGGCTTTTAGTACCGTGTTTTTATCAGCTCTATGTAAATAATTCTTATATAATTTTTGTCTGTCGCCCGATTTTTTCTCCCAGGCTCTTAAAAGTTCTTCGTTCATAAATGGGTATTAGTAAATATTGTGAAGGATTTTATACAACTTTATTCCTGAATTTTCCACAGGTGCAAAGTAACGAACATAATGACACTAAATATTGTTGTGTTCATGTAATTTTGCCACGTAAAAATCAGGGAAGCTGATAGTTTTTAATATTTTAATCCGTAGGGAATAAAATATGCAGAAACTGACGCACTTCGAGGTAAATGTTACCAAAAACTGAAACGGTACAAGAGGGTGATCCGTGTGTGTGAATAAGTTGCAACAATGATCATTTTTGTACCAGGCCCGGATCGATCGTAAAAGATAAATTTTAAATATTAAACAGCGACATGAATATTTTTGAGCAACAAAAGAATGAATTTTCAGAAAGACACATTGGGATAAACAAAGAGGAAAAAGAAGCTATGTTATCTGCAATTGGTGTAAGTAACCTGGAAGAATTGATCAGTAAAACAATCCCGGATGCGATCAGGATAAAAACAGATCTTGAAGTACCAGCTGCAATCAGTGAATTTGAATATTTAAGTGAATTAAAAAAAGTAGCCGCAAAAAATAAAGTTTTCAAAAGCTATATAGGGCAGGGTTATTATGACACTATTACTCCCTCTGTTATTTTAAGAAATGTTTTTGAAAACCCAGGCTGGTATACACAATACACTCCTTACCAGGCAGAGATTTCGCAGGGCCGGCTGGAAAGTTTGTTAAATTACCAAACACTTGTAAGCGACCTTACAGCTTTGCCAATTGCGAATGCCAGTTTGCTGGATGAAGGAACTGCTGCTGCTGAGGCAATGGCAATGCTGTTTAACCATAAAAATAAAGACCACGACCATATTACTGCGCCAAAGTTTTTTATTGATGAAAAAATATTTGCTCAAACAAAAGATGTGTTGGTTACAAGGGCTGAACCCATTGGCATTGAATTAGTGTTTGGAGATTTTAAACATGTTGCATTAAATGAAGATTATTTTGGTGCCATTGTACAATATCCTGATAACGATGGTGCGATTAGGGATTACCGTGAATTTATCACAAACGCACATGCTGCCAATGTAATGGTGGTGATGGCTACAGATCTTTTAGCTCTGACCTTATTAACACCCCCGGGAGAATTAGGTGCCGATGTGGCTATCGGTTCATCGCAACGTTTAGGGGTGCCGATGGGGTTTGGCGGTCCGCATGCAGCTTTCTTTGCCACCAAAGATGAATTTAAAAGAACAATACCAGGTAGAATTATAGGGGTAAGTATTGATGCACAAGGCAACCGTTGCCTGCGCATGGCACTGCAAACAAGAGAACAACATATTCGCAGAGAAAAGGCTACCAGCAATATATGTACAGCTCAGGCATTATTGAGCAATATGGCTGCCATGTATGCTATTTATCATGGGGCAGAAGGATTAACCAATATTGCAAAACGCATTAGCATACTTGCACAAACATTGAGTGATGAATTGAACGAACTTGGCTTTAATAATTTAAACGAGTATTATTTTGACACCTTGAAAATTGGTGTACACGATGCTGCTGCAATTATTAAATTAGGTGCTTTACAGGAAATGAATTTTCATTTTATTGATGAAAAACATATTGGTATTTCATTAGATGAAACTACCTCGCAAAATAACATTGTCGACATTTTGCATGTATTTGCCCGTTCAATAAATATTGATACTGCATCAGCAGGTTTTGATGCAGATGCGTTGTTGGAAAATATTCCTTCTTCGTCAACAAGAACATCAGGGTTTTTATTACACCCGGTTTTCAATACACATCATAGTGAAAACCAAATGATGCGTTACATAAAATTTTTAGAAAACAAAGACCTTAGTTTAAATACTTCGATGATAAGTTTAGGCAGTTGCACCATGAAGCTGAATGCTGCTACTGAACTGATTCCTGTAAGCTGGCCTGAGTTTAGCAGGCTGCATCCATTTGCGCCAGCAGATCAAACACAGGGCTATCTTGAGATCATTACTGAACTTGAAAATTACTTAAGTAAAATAACAGGATTTGCGGCTACTTCTATACAACCTAATAGTGGCGCACAGGGCGAATATGCTGGCTTGCTAACTATCAGGGCTTATCATACTGCAAGAGGCGAAAGTCATCGCAATGTAGTCCTCATACCAATTTCAGCACATGGCACCAACCCTGCAAGCGCTGTAATGGCAGGGATGAAAGTGGTAGTTACCAGATGTGATGATGCTGGGAATATTGATGTAGCTGATTTAAAAGCGAAAGCTGAAGAACATAAAAATGACCTTGCTGCATTAATGGTTACTTACCCAAGTACACATGGTGTATTTGAAGAAAGCATCATAGAAATTTGCAACACCATTCACGAACATGGTGGCCAGGTTTTTATGGATGGTGCCAATATGAATGCCCAGGTTGGATTAACAAGTCCGGGTATGATTGGTGCTGATGTATGCCATTTGAATTTGCACAAAACTTTTGCTATACCACATGGTGGTGGCGGACCTGGTGTAGGCCCAATTTGCGTGGCTTCTCAATTGGTACCATATTTACCCGGGCATGTTAACATCACCAATAAAACGTCCAACATACATGCTGTTAGTGCTGCTCCTTATGGAAGCGCAAGCATACTGTTAATTAGTTATGCCTACATAAAAATGCTGGGCACCAATGGAATTCGCAGCGCAACAGAGTATGCGATTTTAAACGCTAATTACATGAAGGCTAGATTGGAGAAATACTACAAGATTTTATATACTGGTAAAAATGGTACAGCCGCTCATGAATTTATTGTTGACCTGCGTCCATTTAAAAACACTGCTGGTATTGAGGCAGAAGATGTGGCTAAACGATTAATGGATTATGGATTTCATGCACCTACCCTTTCTTTTCCGGTAGCAGGAACGTTAATGATAGAACCAACTGAAAGTGAAGACAAAGCTGAATTAGATCGCTTTTGTGATGCCCTGATCGGCATTTATAATGAAATAAAAGCCATTGAAGAAGGTAAAGAGGATAAGAAAGATAACGTGCTGAAAAATGCGCCACACACCCAACATGTAGTTTGTGCAGATGAATGGACGAAATCTTATTCAAGAACTGTTGCAGCCTTTCCATTGCCTTACGTAAAAGAAAATAAATTTTGGCCAAGTATCAGTAGGGTTAATAATACTTATGGGGATAGAAATTTAATTTGTACCTGCGAGCCAATTGAAGCTTATGCCTAAAAAATAAAGTGATAAAAAAAAGTCCAACTTTAAAAGTTAGACTTTTTTTACATATATCAAGTTTTATAATGCACGTGAAATATAAAAACAACCAATATTCCTAAATTAAAAAACAGAAAAGTTGCAATATATTACAGTAACAAAATACCTTTTCAATTAAACTGCTGCTACCTGCTTTGGCAACGTTATACGATTAAATTCAGCACCACTGAAAATCTTAGCTAATTTGTTATCATGAGATTCTCTCCACTCTTTAATGTTAGTTTCAGAAACAATGCGCCAGAAATTTTTAGATTTCAGGTCTTCATAATCCGGTGACTGAACGAAGATACCAAGGATGGTATTTCTTTTTTTAAATTCAATTTTAACCGGGTTTTTTGCCAGGTGACCACCTTCAATAAATTTTGCAATTACTTCATTTATCATAATAAAATTTTTGCAAATGTAGGCTATTTGAGGGTCATTTTAGTAAGTAATTTAATTGTAATGTGAAACAAATGTTTAATCCGGCAAAAAGCATTATCAATTAACGGATTTTACTTTTTGTACTTCCAAATGATTAATACTCAATGCTGGAATTTTACCTTTTAAATCAGCAAAGAAATGAATGATCCGTTTCATATCCTCCTCTGCATCATCAGTTGTAAAGAAAGGCACTGCAAAACGAAATTCCTTGGGTTCAAAATCAAGTGCCAGCATTACAATTGGCACATGTGCCTTTTGGGCAATATGATAAAACCCTGTTCTTAATCTTTCCACTTTTTTTCTTGTACCCTAAGGAGATAATGCAATGGCAAAAGAGTCATTTGTATTAAACATATTCACTACCTGGTTTACAAAATTATTTTTACTAAAGCGATCGACCGGCACAAACCCCCTGCCCAACGAAATAAAAAACCAACAGGCGGTTTAAACAATTCCTGTTTCCCAATAAATTTTATATAATTCAATTTTAATACACTTCTAAAAGCAAATACCATGTACACATCCCAGCTGCTTGTATGTGGTGCCACCACCATTATGAACTTTTTTAAATCAGGAGGTACCGATCTTACGGCTTTCCAACCCATTAATTTAAGATGGAGTTTAAATAAATAATACAGCTTACAATTTGGCTTCGTTAATACACTTTGCAAGGTACACAGATGTACTTCCTAGTAATAGTT
>Ga0209511_1002528_pt1 | contig 14894 bp, 13 predicted proteins | sample SSSSmetaG_FD_184141 | JGI IMG/M metagenome (GOLD analysis project Ga0209511, IMG submission 184141) | Glacier valley bacterial and archeal communities from Borup Fiord, Nunavut, Canada, to study Microbial Dark Matter (Phase II) - ​SSSS... | ecosystem: Environmental > Aquatic > Freshwater > Ice >...
TCAAAGCAATAATCACCGACACAAAGACAACGTACAATCGAGTCTCGTTCGTCGATATAATAATCGCGAGGAGTGGAATCGCCGCACCAGCAAGGAAGGCAAGCGACGAAGCAATTGCTGCATGCCAAGGATTATTGAGGTCATTTGGATCAATATTCAGTTCAGCATCAATGTGTGCGGCATAGGCGTCGTGTTCGGTTAGTTCTTTTGCAATCAGTTCAGCCGATTCTCTTTTGAGTCCCTTACCCTGATAAATAACAGTCAACTCTTCTAGCTCTTCTTCCGGATATTGCTCTAGCTCTAATTTCTCTTTTGCCAAAAGAGCTCTCTCGGTGTCGCGCTGGCTGCTGACCGACACGTATTCTCCGGCCGCCATAGACAAAGCCCCGGCGACAAGACCGGCGATGCCAGCCGTCAAAATAATTGCTTTTGAATCCGTCGCACCAGCAACACCGGCAACGATACCAGCAACGGAGACGATACCGTCATTAGCACCCAAGACCGATGCGCGTAATTTATTTAATTTTGCAGCGTTGTTATTCGAGTGTGGTTCGGTTTGAGCGTGTGATAAATCTGTTTTTTTCATGATTATTCCTTTTTAAAATAGTGCGATTAGTTCTAGGACGCTGATACACGCATATCGTCATTTGATATAGAACGATGCGCTCATAATAAACGAACCCCTAGTTGATCACCATGTGTGCGAGTTTGATGGCATCCTCAAGCGTGTTAGTCGCGGGAGCAGCCCCGACACCAACGCTAATGATAAACCACTCGCGCCCCTGATAGACATCCAGTTGACCAAGGTTGCTATTAAAGTACGCGTTGTCGCCTAGGTCCTTCACGACTTCGGTGCTCGTCAATGATTGACTGGCGATAAATTGCGCTCTATTCTGCGCAACGCCCTTGTCGTTGATGCCAGATCGAATCGCAACTGCAGCCACGAGCATCGCATTTGCATCGTTGTTTTTGTCAGTGTAACTACATTTGCTAATAGCAGCATCACCAGAGACAACCGGCAGTGCCGTTCCGAGGCTAATAACCTCACCACCCAAGACCTCTATCGCTTCTTTATTTGTAAAGAGATTACAGGCGTTCGGTGGTTGGTACACGACGTGTGGTGTGGTGTTATATATCACGAGTACAATAATGGCACTGATGATAGCAAGCCCCAGCGCGATGAATCCACCAAGCTTAAATTGTTTTTTATGATCGCTGACGTAGGTTTTCGCGGTTGTAAGGTATTTTTTCATGATTTATGTATAGTATATCAGCAATGACATAAAGTGACAGGCTGTATATGAAATAGCCACATTCTGGATCATGCCTTGCGGCATTATTTTTTGCGCTTACGAGGCGCCACCATGTCATACTTCGGCGTGACTAGTTGGCCCCTCAGTTGCATCAGGATGGCGCCAGTACCGTACCACATACACAGCAGTGCGACGAGGATGTTCAAGATAGGCACAATCAGGAGGAACGCGATAACGACGGCACCGACCAACATAATCACGACGGCGTTATTCTGCTTCTTCCAGATCACACGGCCCGTATAATACGCCGCAAAGACACCGCTCAGCGCCAGAACGAGCGACCAGCCCAGGAACAAGACGAAGGCAAATGGGATGCCGAATATCGTTAGCGTGAGTAAGAGGACAACAAACGGCATAACAATACCAGCAACGAGGCCAACCAACACCGTCATGATTGCTCGAGGGAAAGACTCAGCACTGGCGTTCGTTGTCCTATGAAGCAGACGCGGGAATAACAGCACAAAGATGAGGGCACTCGCAACTAACATCAAGCTCCAAAGTATCATTCCGACAGGATTATAGGTATTTGTATCAACTGACGTTGTCTGTTCGGCTTGCGTATATACTACTTTCCCTGCAACAATCGCCCCTTCAGCTTTTGAATATTTTTGCGGGCTAGTGTAATCAATGCTGCCACCAACAACCGTATTCGCTTTCAGGTCTAGCGCGGCAATACTGGCGGTAATGTTCCTACCAATAGGCGCGTCAATAGCAGCAACGCCGGCACCAATAATCACGTCGCGGGCGACGGTACCATCAATAGTAATGTTCTGACCTGCCAGTGTTATGTCTTGACCGATACGACCTTGTCTCTCTACCGTTATTGTCTGACCAGCAAGCGTCGCGTTCTTGCCGACCATTCCATCGATCGTCACAGATTGTCCCATCAGACGCACATCGCCCGAAACCGTACCTGTCAAATGAATATTTTGTGCGGCACAAAGAACATCACCATCAACCTCACCGCTAATCGTGACATTTTGTCCCGCGCAGTAAAGGTCACCATTAATCTTTCCAGAGACGTCGACAGCTGCACCGGTAATAAAGGCCGACCCGTCGATCACCTCACCACTGGCGACAGTCGACGACTGACCATTCCGAAACGTCTGAGCGTTTGCAACCGTCGTAAAGACAAGGACGGATAATAATAGCGTTAGTATTGCGATAACCGATAATCTCATCTTCATACATGTCTCCCTAGGTTAACTATGTCTCTAGTATAAAAGACGATGGCGAAACATCTGTGCGCCAAGTCACAGACAACACGTGATGAGACACAAGGTATATCACGCGACACTGATGTTCGCTACGACAGGTCTATCTTTTTTTGTGTTTCTTGATCGCGCTCGTCCAACCGTGACCTTTTTCGCGCTTATCGGCAACACGCAGTCGATAATGTTCGGCCTCACGACGCATTCTTGTATAGTTTTCATACGACGCCTGGTTGAGTGTACCGTCATCAATCGCTTTCAGTACAGCACAGCCTTTTTCATTGATATGCTTGCAGTCGTTAAACTGACACTGAGCGTATAAAGCCATAATTTCACCGTAGGCCTCATCCAATACTTCACCGACGTCGCCAATACCGACTTCACGCATCCCAGGATTATCGATCATGATTCCCCCGCCCTCTAGGAGGACAAGCTCACGATGAGAGGTGACGTGCTTGCCTCTTTTAGTACCCGCGCCAACTTTTCCTGTTTCCATCACCGCTTCGCCGGCCAGGTAATTGATAAGGGTCGATTTGCCGACGCCAGATGATCCGAGCAAACAGTACGTTTTACCCGGTTCAATAATCGCCTTCACGTTTTTAAAGCCAAGCGTCGGGTCGTTACTGACCGTGACGATCGGGACATTCTTGATGCGCACGTTGATATCATCAATGAGCTTGGCGAGCAATTCCGGGCTAACCAGGTCTGCCTTACTAATGACGATAACGGGATTGATGCGAGATGCGCGGCAGATGATCAAGTAGCGTTCGATACGATTAATACTAAAATCCCTGCCAACTGCCTGAACGATCAGTGCGACATCAATATTTGTCGCGATCACTTGCTGTTCGGCATACGACCTAGCTGCTTTACGCGCCAGCACCGAACTCCTCGGCAGAATCGAGTGAATCGTTGCCCGTGCATCATCATGAGGAGAAAAAGACACCCAATCACCAACCGCAGGATATCCTGCGCGGTCGTCAGCTTCGTGCATTAACTTACCAAGCACTTCGGCGTCGTATTCACCGTCTTCGGACCGGACGATATAGCGATTCTTGTGTTCAGAAGTAACCCGTCCAATACGAAAGGCATCGAGCGTGCCGTCGCTCAAGAATGATTCCAGTTCTTTGTGAAAGCCAAGGTCTGTTAATTTCATCTCTTTATCATAACAAAGAAAAGGCAGAAGCCCGCTCTTGTACGTACGATACTTTGGTATGATAAGGATATGAATAATCATGCAACACGCAAGATGGCTGCTAGCGCAACACTCCACTGCCTCATAGGGTGTGCTATCGGTGAACTCGTTGGAGTCACGATCGGAACGCACGTCGGCTTTAGTGTAACGGGGACTATCCTCTTAGCGGGCAGCCTTTCGTTCGTATCCGGTTACACCTTTTCAACAATTCCTATCGTCCGCGCAGGCGTAAAATTCTGGTCAGCGCTCCGACTGATATTTGCAGCCGACACTGTCTCGATCGTCACAATGACCGTCGCCGACAACATCTCTATGATGCTCATTCCGGGCGCATTCGATAAAGATCTCTCACACCCGGTCTATTGGCTTTCACGAATTATCGCGATGACGGCCGCCTTTATCGCAGCTTGGCCTGTCAACTACTACTTGCTACAAAAGGGCAAAGGACACGCATTGACACACCAATACCACGGTGGCGGTCACGACAGTCACTACTAGATGCAAGAGTGATTGTTGTCGAGTCGTTTTACGACATATTGTGTGAGCGAGATATACCCACCAGCAGTCAATGGAGCGACACTACAATTAGTTACCGCATTAGACAAACTTGAACCGCTCGGTCGCCAGTTTGGAAGACCATTCAAATTACTATTTGTTCCGATAAAATTACCGGTAATCACACCCCATTGGTAGCTCGTCGTATAAAGACCAACTCGTGCATTTTGGGATTGGTAGTATGCAGCCATACCTTCTAGCGTTGCCACGTTACGATTGAGCGCGTCTGTTGAGCCTGATTGCCACGTATTCATCGTTTCAACATCAAGCCACCAAAGATACGAAGAAGCGCTTGTACTAATGCCAGACGCTTGGGCTGCCGGTAGGAAATACTGGTTATACGTAACGACTGAACGATTCCAGCCGTACTGCCATGAACAAGCGACCGTATTTGTTCCGTCACATGCACCAAACGGATTTTCAGAACTACTACTTGTTGGCCATGTAGTCACTTGGTCGATAACCTCACCAGGGTTGGCCGTATTCACGTATAGCTGAACTTTATCTTGATTTGAGCCATTTTTAGAATTTTTAGCCCAAGTCAATTGTCCTGCAAGACAGGGGTTTTCAACTGCTGCCGTACCACCGTTAACGCCTACTATGCCAAAGTATTGGCCCGTCGGGAGCCGTGTGCCACACTGTGGGTAAGAAATATCGTAGCCAACGAGCTCGGCGGTACTTGCTGATTGCGTATTGAAAGTTCCGGACGCATCAGGCTTTACTGCGGATGCGAACGATGGAGTCAGGGCTACAATTGCTAATGAGAGAATAAATAGGGCTAATAGTTTTTTCATAATATATTTATTATATCAGGGTAGCCTTCGATCTCATATGAGTGAAGGCAAAAAATATGAGAGTTGGAGTCGTATGCCGTTCAAAGATTTACTTGACTGCATGATTATATATATGTAGTACTTTTCTTGAGTGAGCGTCGACAGCATCGAGGTACAGGGACTCTCACCCCGCCGCGCTGGAGTGCTTGGGGATTCCTGGACACATTCTATGATTCGGCCCAGGATTAGATTTCTTGAACGAATACCAATAAAATAACCCCTGCTTACACTGGGGGCATTTTATTGGTGCGCCATAAGCTACGAATTTAAAATGCTACTTCTTAGAGAATTACAAAAAAGCTAGTCAAAATTAAAAACACCTGCGTTCCAATATCTTATTTGGAAGCAACTGTTTTTAGATATTTGGTCAGTGAGACTGTACTCACTAAAACTACAGCACTTACCATAACCATTGGTGGAATCGTACTGGCATATCCTTTAGTTAACATCAGGAGCATGGCAGCGACGATACTACCTCCCATTAAGGCAGAAAACATGAGCCATGGGGCTAAGAATAATTTTCCAGTGCGCTTATTCTTCAACGCTAAGTAGCCTGTGATAAAAAAGCCTGGAATGACAGTAGATAGGTCTATCACATAGACAGGATTAACCCATAGACCTGCGTCCTGCGTACTCTTAGGTACATCTCCCGAAATTAGTGCAGGTATTATTTCGCCCAACCACAGTAATCCAAAAAGGACGCCAATCGCTATTAAAGTATAGCTAGCTAGCTTCACGGCTTTTACTTTAGTTGCTTCAAATGCTACTTGCTGCCGAGTTAATGCAAAGATGAGAGTGAATATTGCGAGGCCCAGTATTGAAACATATATAAGAAATAGACTGTTGAAGTGTACGGCGACAGCGTAAATTATATAGGCATACAATAGGTAAAATAAGGTTCCAAGCCATACAAGATATGCTCGGAAAGAACCTTTTCTGGCCAGTAGAACACTTATGACAAGCACTACTACTCCAATAAGATTACCTATATCTTGACCTTGTGCCTGTAATCGCCAGTTTTCAGTTTCAAGCACATACGGGCTAGCCGTGAACAAACCAAGCAAACTCGCTACCGTAACAAGGATTGCAATTACACCCGTGGAAAACGTCATATACCTACTGATGAGCGTATTGTTCATATCTCAAGTATAGTACTATTAACTTATTCTGCCCACACAACTAGATAAAGAAACGCTCGTTTGGACATCTCTTATGGTTCTATCATGGTGCAGGACGGGCAAAAATATTTACACCAGTACATTGAAGAAAACTATGATTTACTGAGGTCAGAGATAGAAAGATGGAGAGACATTCTAGCCGTACCCTACAACCAGTACAAGAGTAATCATATACCGAGCTAGACTTACATAGGTCTATAGCTTGAAATCAAATAGGTCATTCTTTAAGTCTTTGTTACGACAGAATATAGGGTTACGAGATGGAGGCAAGAGGTTTCTAGTTTGATATTCCCACCTTAGACCTATAACTCTAGTAACAATATCGACAATAAGATGATTTAGCTTTGCAGTAAAGTGAAGATGTTGAAGTTCAAAAGTACCAAATTGGGCAACATCTCCCATTAGACTTTTTAAACAATCTTTTATTATGGCGTCGTTCTCTGGGTAAAGACCATTACCAACAATACTACCCGTATGCATAATATTATTTCTTGTTATACGTGCGAGGATAGCAGATTTGTTTTGGAGCTTATGACCATAAACCCTTTCAAAAATATACTTTATCTTCTTTTCAAAATTAAGCTCTCTCTTGTTTTCATCATCTGCTATGTATGCGTATATAGCGTCGATTGCTTGGAAGTACAGGCTCGCTTTGACATCAACGATACTAATATCGAGACCGTAATAAATTGAGAAGATAAAGTGTCTTGTCTTGAAAGTATCCTGCCATTTTTTACTTAAGATATTTTCGTACATTACTTCAACACAATGGCTTTTATATGCGTCATCGCCGACACCATACTTTTGCATAATTGCCATTAGCACTTGTTTATCACGTATGTCATCAGCGTCGTCCCAAATTACAGACTTTACCATACTTATTAGACTGCTTTCCAGACAGCAAGTGCTTTATTAAACTCCTTCAGCTCCTCATCGTTAAAGCTTCCAGATATAGAGATTAAGTATTCAACTTTTGCACGTGCCTTTTCAGAGCCAGCATATAACTTTGGAGTTTTACAAAAGTATTCGAGTTTATTACTTTGGCTACTAGATAGTTTGCTGGGCTTCGTTATATTTTTAGGACTGTAGACCTTTTGCTGAACCTCTTCCTCTGCTCGCTCAACGTAAACCTGAGGGCTAACTACAACTTCACTTGGATTACTCTCGATTGTTTCTAGGACTGGTGGCTTCGATGTGCTGTAGGTACATCCATACGCCCAGTTAGTACACCCATAGAATAAATAGCCAACACCACTACGCTTGACTAGTTCACCATTTCCGCACCTAGGGCAACGTAAGGTATTATCTTCAGTCTCGTCCTGAATTTCTCTTATGAATTTGGACTTTCTATATTTGTTAGTGATGAATACTACGTGCTTCTTTGTCCTAGTCATTGCAACATAGAAAAGTCGTCTTTCCTCACCATTCTCAAACTGGTCAGAAGAACTTAAAAGCAAATTGAGAATTGGGTCATCGGCTTTTCCAGATGGGAAGCCGTACTTACCACTATTACAGTTGATGAGTATGGCATAATCAGCCTCAAGTCCCTTGGCTTTATGTGCAGTTATGAAGTGCATCTCTAAAGTTTTACCTTTGTATGTGCCGTCGGGAATTACATATTTAATTAAGCCATTTGAAAAGCTAACAGTAAATGCCCTGTTACGATTTTTAATTCTCTGAATATCAAAGTTATACCTACCAATTACATAAACGCTATCATCAGGCTTAAGTCCTTGTTTCATTAGTCCATCGATAGCACTAATTATGGCGTCTGTATCATCATCGTCAGGCGAGTCCGACTCAGATACCGTATAGCCTGTTTGTGCTTTGCCCTGAGGTGCTCTCAAGGACTTTCCTAACTGATGGGGGTTCTTCAGTATGAACTCTGAGCTAAGAGTTATTAAAGGGTCATTAAATCGATAGGTTGTTTCAATCTTTGACGTGTACGTATAGCCGAAATGTTTTTCAAAATCACTAAATAAGGTTATATCACTCCCTGCAAACCTATAGATTGATTGCCAGTCATCACCTACGCAATAGAATTTTACATCTGGGTTCTGCACCCTGATAGCGTTAAGTATTCTATACCTTCCAATAGATAAATCCTGAAACTCGTCTACGATTACATAACTTAACGGTATATGGAAATCACCCTCATCGATATACTCGGTAGCTTTTGTAATCATATCGTTAAAATCAATCTCACCAGTGTCTCGCAAATTTGCTTCATACATATTAAAGAACGGTTCAAATAAGTCTATGAAGAGACTAGCTCTAGTCTTCATAAATTTGTCTTGTCCGCTATCATCGTTAAACTTTCTTGCGTCATCGACGCTATAGCCATTTGATTTGAGTAAAGCTAAGGATGTTTTGCACAATTCAATAAAACCATCAACTTGGTCTTTACCAGCATCTTGTATGACTTCCCATATCTCATCGGGCGTCATCGGGTCTAGCTTAACTCCAGCATTCCTGAGGCTTTCAGCTAATTTACTAAGCAAATTACCTTCATAAAATTCATAGGAATAGCTTTCGATTAAAGTAGTGCTGTTCTGCGAATGGACACGTTTCTTCCATTCTAATAACTGCCTATAGCGTCTTGTTGCTTCGTAGTGCGACTCGTTTATTCCTGCAAAGAACGCTGGAACATTCCCGTCTCTATCCATACCAAGGTGCTCCAAGTAAACAGAGCCGTTAGGACTAGCTATAGTAAAGTCGGGCTTATAATTCTTTTTTCTACCAAACTGAGCATATGGGAATTCATACTGCTTTTCGTATTCGTACTCAACACGATTGAATATAAGGAAGTTTGCGATAATACACTCTTCGATGCTTTTAACGGTCTCGTTTTTGAAGGTTTCTTTACCTTTGAATAAATGCTTTAGCTTCATCCTTTTGTAGGTTGAGAAGTTTTGGTCTTTCATATACTGTATGTAATCGCCTAGGGACTCGAATTCAAATTGCGATTTTGGCACTTTAACGTAATTGATTAAGAAGTCATTTAATATCGTCAAGTAATCTGCATCTTTCGACAACTCTTTCATAAACGTACGGAACAGTTCACCGCTTTTTGTATCGTCAAAGATATTTGGTTTTCTGTGTTCTACTGACTGAAGAACGGTGAGACCGAATTTATGAAATGTCTGAGGAGCAATTCCTTTTATATTGATACGACCTTCCATCTCCTCGGCAGACTTACGTGTAAAAGATATGGGGAGTATCATATCAGCCGATACATCTAAGAACTCAATTAAGTATTTAATCTTGGCTACAATCGTCATCGTCTTGCCTGAACCTGCACCTGCTATAACTAGGTTATTATCCTCATCTGCTATGACGGCTCTGCGTTGTTGAGCATCCAATGGAAATGCCGCCGCATTGTCAAAGAAGCTCGCCTTATTCTGCATTTCTAATTCTATAAACGACTCATTATGTTGTTGTCTGTGCGTCTCAAATTCCGCTACCAGCTTTTTCAGCTTGAGAAAAGGAAATAGTTTAAACGGATTGAAGTATATTCTTAGCTTATCGTTTATGTTACTAGGGAAGTGTTTCTCAATGTCTAGAAGAACATCAGAAGAGTACTTGTGCGATACGTACGCACTTTTGTCGAGTACTGCCAATAAAACATTTTGGTAATTCTTAATTTCTTCTAAATTCATACTCTCTCTATCTTACTTGAATGCTGTAGTTTCTACACCCATTGATATTGTCAATTCAAGCAGACCCCCCCTACCTACGAAACACTTCTTTTTACAAAGTCTGCAAACGCACTACCTACCTCAAAATGTCTGGAGGACTAAAAAACGTATGCTTCGGGAATAGCCCAACAATAGGTACGCACTAACAGGGGTCAGTTTGTTGGGAATAATTTGTTAGCAATTAACGCTTATTTGCCCTGAGAATTGCGGGTATTTGTATTCGTAAAGCCCCGTTTAGCTGTAGCTTCATCAAAGCGTTTGTCCATATAGAACAAGTCGGTAATACCGCCAATGTAGAAGTAGTTAAGCGAAATGAGGCGACCAAAGAACGGCTCGCCTAAGTACATACGGCTTAACGGGAGCGGTAGCAATAACGCTACCGCCGATAGTATCTTGTAAGTTTTTCTATCTTTCATAATGCCTACAGGTCGTTAGTTGTCCCTGCTGGACACGTTTGGTTGCTCGTAGGCTCGTTAGTCAGCGTTAAAGCTACGCTGTCGCCAGTTTGCACTAAGTCGCTCACTAGGTAGGCGTCAAAACCGAGCCTATCCTGACAACTATTTACGTCAGCACTCTTGAACTGGTCTGTAAACTCTTGGTTAGTAGACGGTACAGCCTCGTTGACGTACTTGGCTGTTACAGCGTAGCCCTTTGTAGTTAAGTCGCTGAATACTACAAGACCCTCTTTGTTTGTATAATCAGCCTTGCTTAGAGCTGGTAGTGTGCCTGTATTTTGCGAAGTATTATTGCTAGTGTCTGTGGTGCTATTAGTTGGTGTAGCAGTCTCGCTACCGCCTGTTGCTATCCCGATAAGACCGAGTACAATTACGACGATTACCCAGAACCACCACTTTTTTAATAATTGCTTGTTAAGTACTTTATTAGCCACTTTTGACACTCCTTACGGTTAAGTTTTATAACCGCTGTAGTGTCTTAAATAAAAAGGGACACCGCCAGCGATGTCTTAAGTCGTTTTGTCCGCAAAAGGCTTTCACCTAGTGTTTCGGGCGATGCCCCTTTCTAAGGTGAAATACCAGACGGAAAAAGACCGACGGCTTCCTTTTGCGATTTTTACAACTTAAGACTACTTGATTATATCAAAAGTTATTGGTTAGAGATATGAGCGGATATAGCAGTATAATATAAGGTATGTACAACCCCTTTATTAAACCCCTTGAAGAACTGGAATACTCGGATATCGAGGCGTTTTGTAAACGTGGCGTTGCTGAAAATATTTATCTCGACTATAAACAGGAGATTAAAGCTGACAAACTGTCGCAAAGTATAGCTTCTTTCGCCAATACTAAAGGTGGCATTTTACTGATTGGCGTTTCTGAAGATAAGACTACTAAGTTACCCGATAAATGGGACGGCATAGACGACAGTGGTACTCTATCGGAAACCCTAAACCAGATTATCGCTAACGTTACGCCCATACCAACTTGTCGGTTTCAGATTGTCCCCCATAAAACCAAAGGCAAAGCTTTTGTAATTATAATGACCGAGGAGGGTGCATCCGCTCCCTACTTTACCGTACATAAGCCTGTAGTTTATGTCAGGACTGGTGATGTATCTACGCCGATAGCCCCTAGTGATAGAGCTAGTCTATTGGAGCTTTCAGAACGTGGCGAAATTGCAGATACAAAAATTCAGTCGTCTCTAGACTTGTCTAATCTAATCTTTGATGAAAGATACGAGAGAGCTAGAGATGCTTACGAGGCGGAACAAGAACGTCTTAACCCACCTACGCAAATGGAGCGTTTGATGAAAACGCCGAGGATAATAAACACTGGTTACGAGGCTTCCTTGGTAGTTGCTAGTATTATCCCTCGCAACCCGTACGAACTAACCGACCATAAAACACTGCTAGATAGGCAATTTGACTTCAGATTTAATAAAGCAAATCATACTGTACCAAACTCAATGTTAGACCCTGTACGTTATGGCATAGCAACCCGTAACGAGCAAGCTTTTAACATCAGTCGTGGGACTGTACGATACGCATACGTCAATAAGTACGGTCTTATACAACTACGAACAGAACTAGGCGACGCTCATAATGATACTCATTACCATAACCTCTTCAGGGCTTTATGGAGTGTGGGAGATACTTTACGATATGCTTCAACTTACTACAATCACTTTAAATACTCTGGTCTATTACGCCTAAATGTTGAGCTAGAAAATATCGACAAAAGCCTATTATTACTAGGTTCAGCGGACATTATGTTCGATGAAGGTATGCTACCAGTTGACCTTACGTCTTATGACTGGTCGGTTGAGCTATCCACGCACGACCTAAATACTGACATAGCTAAAAGTATATTGACCAAGCTCTTTACCGACATTTACTTAGATTTAGGATTTAGTGATATCGCACCAGAGGCTAATAAATACATTACGGATTTCAAATTGTAGGTAAAAATTAGATATGACAAGCTTGCAAGAAGACAGTATTCAAGATGATGATTTCAAACTTGAACTTGAGCTAAATCCACCAGACAAGCTCAAGCACTTGCGGAGTTACGGTGTTATACCTCGTCAACGCCGACCTAACGATACGCTGTACTGGCTTGATTACAATCCAAACAAACGTCAACTAAAACTAAATGGCTTTGTAGTAAAACAATTCCAACTAGGTAAGCCTAACGATGTCTACTTCGACAAGTTGTTTAAGGAAAAAGGTTGGGTTAAGACAATCAAAGTAGTTAAACCAGCGAGAACGAGTATGCTCATAAATAATACTGGGCTACCAGAGAAGTTAAGCAACGCTATCTTTGATACTGGTGATAACGAGACTACGCTAGTCGCCCATACCGTTATTCGACAAAGTAGAGCATTGGATTTCGGCGTGAGAGATGAAGAAATACAAGAATATTTGGTCAAATGTAGAGACCAACACTACTCTCTGTTAGATGCTAAGAAACGCAAATAAACACTACGGGATTTACGACACAAAAAACGCCATAGCTTAGCTTTATGGTATGGCGTCAAAGAAAACTAGTATCGGCGATGGTTCATTAGGGGTAAGTAACGATGAGTTACTTGATGAGCTTGCTAGTTTTCTTTACGACGCCTATCAGCACAGTAAAACAAAATACGATGATAAAATAGAATTAGATAAAGGACAAATTGCGGAAAATGGAGAAAATACTTAATTCAATCTCGATGCTAGTAAATGGCGTTTCTTTGGCTTTCCGCAAGCTTGTCCTAGAGGCGTCATTTACTGATATTGAGGTGCTCGTATGCCCGACTTAGCAATTACTACGTGTCGTGTCTCATCGACCGAACAACTTGAAAACAATAGTCTTACCAGACAGCAGGAGGCTGTATTAAGGTGTGCGAAAGAATTAGGCGTTATTATACCTAGCGATGGGCAATGGTCAGGGAGCGTGTCGAGTAAGCAGGGGGCTAACGTTAAGCGTAAAGACCTACAAGATATGCTTCAGTATTGTAGAAAACATAAAAACGTTAAATATCTAATTGTCGATGAACCTGACAGATTTATGCGTTCAGTTGATGAAGCCTTTTACTTTGAGGTTGAGTTCGGGAAACTCGGAGTAAAAGTTTGGTACGCATCGGATAGTCAGCTTAATAGCGACAACTTAATGTCAAAAATGTTCAGATTTATGAAGTACTTTAACGCCGAAGGTAGCAATGAGGAGCGTATGAGTAAGTCTGTGTCTGGTGGTCAGCTTGCCATTCGAGAAGGACGGCTTCCTTCAAACTGTAAAATCGGATACAAGAAGACCTCGATACGTGGTTTACACGAAATAAATCTGATACTTTCTGTTCCACTCCAAAGAACTTTAAAAAGACTTGCATCTCGACTAATAACACCGACAGATGCATTGAAAGAGCTTAAAGCAACGGAAGTTGGCAAACGATACCCTAAGCTAAAAATGGATAGATTTAGAGATATTGCTTGTGAGCCTTACTATGCAGGAATTGTCGAACTTAAGGGAAAATTTAATTTACGTAACGAAAATGGTATACACGAGGCACTTATAACCAGAGAAGAGCACGAACAAATTTTACGAGTTTTTAACCGTAATCCCAAAAATCAGTCTGGGCATAGGAAAAACAAAAATCAAGTATACCCACTTTCAAATAAGATTACTTGTGCAGACTGCGAGACTAATGAAAAGAAATATCCTCGTATAACTAGTTGTCCTATAAATAATGGCAAGAAACGCAATACAACCAAACATTATGAGAAATACAGATGTAGGGGTTGCAACAGGTACTTAGACAAGCAGGAAACCCACCTAGAGTTCTCTTCATTACTCGACAGCACTATCCTGAAGGAAGCAGAATTAAGAAAGCTAAGAACTAAACTAGTGAAAGCCTTTAATTCTAAACACCTTGATGTTCAAGGGGAAACACAAAGGCTTGAGGCATTAAATCGTCAACTTCAAGCGAGCATAGCGAGAAAAGTAGATGCCGTTACAGACCCAGACAATGCAAGCATCAAAAGTGAGATATTGCATTCAATACAAGGCTTAAAAAGTGAAGTGGAAGACAATAAATTTAAAATTGATAAGCTTCAAGACCAACACGATAGCGACCTAGGCGAGTTTTTAGACTTCTCGTTTAGCTTTTTGGATAACAAAGGCAAGCAATTCTTCAATTTGACCCCTGAAGATATGCAAAGGTGTAAACAATTAGTTTTTCCAGCCAATATTTACGTCAACGCTGAGGGAAATGTTTACACCAATGAAATCACCCCAATTTTCAGGGGTCGGGATATAGAAAAAGACACCGAAGTGTCTTTAAAGTCTAATTTGGTGCGGGTACAGGGACTCTAACCCTGGGCCTCATCCTTGGCAAGGATGCGCTCTAACAGCTGAGCTACACCCGCATACTCATAGAATTATACGTAAAGTTCAGGTCTTTTACAAGAGGTGGCGT
>Ga0209511_1002532_pt1 | contig 14876 bp, 15 predicted proteins | sample SSSSmetaG_FD_184141 | JGI IMG/M metagenome (GOLD analysis project Ga0209511, IMG submission 184141) | Glacier valley bacterial and archeal communities from Borup Fiord, Nunavut, Canada, to study Microbial Dark Matter (Phase II) - ​SSSS... | ecosystem: Environmental > Aquatic > Freshwater > Ice >...
CGACAGTCGCCCACATGAAAAGGAACAGGCAATTAGCGGCTCAATCTACGCAGAACGAGTTCAGGAGAAAATTAGCAATTCTTATTTTATGCAGATTTTATCAAAAACATAGTACCTGAGTAGTTACAATACTTTTATTAAATTCTATCAAAATGATTCTCAGATCATAATAATTTTGTGGATTTGAAATATACAATTATCTCTAAAATCTTCGGGCAATATTCTTTAATATAAAACGAAAAAGAAATAAAAAATCTTTTTTCCCTTCAATTAGTCGAAGGATTGTTTTTTTTTCTTTATCGCGTTTTTCTCTATACCACAAATAAGTTTTAAATATAGAAAGAAAAGCAGGTTTGTTATTCTTTATGAAGTAATATTTTGCAAAATCATAATATACATCTAAATTATTTGTAGTTGTAAATGATTCATTGTGCGACCTGAAGAAAGCTGTAGTACAATTTACGACTTTAATATGTGGATATCTATTTGCTGTGTTTAGGAACAGCAATAGATCATTCCCCGCACCAAGACGGTTGAAATCAAGAGAAAGGGTGTTCGGAATGTCAATTATTAAAGATAACTTTAGGTCTAAAGTTCTGAATAATGCACAACCAGGGGATACAGGAAAGCCATTTGGATTATTTAGTAAAATATTCCTATAGTAATCACTTGTTAAGTATTCAGCCTTTTTCTTGTATATTGAAAAGTCGGTTATTTGGTTTCCATTGAATGTCTTTACCATAGAAAGAACAAAAGCAGTCCGATTATCAAAAACTTTCATTGTTTCTTCAATAAAATTTTCATCGATTAGGTCATCGGAGTACAATATTTTAGCATATTGACCACGGGCCTCATCAATACAACGCTTCCAGTTTTTTACTGGTCCTATATTCGTCTCGTTCCTGAAAATTCGAATGCGATTATCTTTTAGACAACAGTTTTGTAATAACTTCCAAGTCCCGTCGGTGCTACAATTATCACAAATGATGATTTCAATGTTTCTATGAGTCTGGTTTATAGCCGATTCTATGGTTTGACTCACCAGGCTTAAACGATTGTATACAGGAATTAAAATACTAACTAATTTTTTTTCCAATGTTTTATCAATTTATAAGAGTGAATGGGACCTGCAATTGCAAAAAATGATAAGGAGATCGCCATCGATAAAACAACTCCTTCGCTACCCATTTTAAAGTGTTTTACAAGTAAAAAAGCAATTGGTATATGTAATATAGCTGCTGCAATTGATGTATATATTTGAATCTTAATTTTACTGATGCCATTTAAAAAGAACGCATATATGTTATTCCAAATACAAATAAGAGTATATAAAGCAAATATCCAAACCATTATTGGTTTAATGATTATTTGACCAGATGTCCAAAGTGAAACTATTTTTATTGCCCCAAATGCCATTAATAAAATTATAAAAACCGTAATAAACATCATTTTGTTGAGTTTAATAATGATTTTTTTTATCCATTCGATGTCATTATAAATATTCGCTTGAGTAAATGCAGACCAAAGTGGTGTCATAATTATGCCCCAGAAAAGAGTTAATGTACTGAAATATTTGAAGACTATATTATAGGGAGTTACTTCCGCTGGTGAAAAGAATTGCGCAATTAATATATTGCTAGTTTGGAATATTACTAGACCAGCAATTTGAATAATAAAAAATTGAAGACCTAAACCAGTTAAATCTTTTGCATATGATAAGTCAATAGCTTTCCAAGAAGGTTTAATGGAGGTATACTTGTATTTATAATAATATATACTTGCTCCTATGTAAATGATGACTGGTGTTAGCATAGCGGCTAACCCAAAAGTGATTAATGAGGTTTGATTTGTAAGTGTAATTATCCAAATTATTAGCAATCCGATGGCGCTGCCAATTACTTCAAATATACTGCCTATTGCTGGTCGTTGATCCGCGGTAAAAATTGTTGAGATAATATTTAATACGAATTTCATGCCAAATAGTGTTACTACGATTAGCACGAGTGTTTTTAATTCATTACTGCTGATTTCCGATGTATTTAATACAACACTCCAGTTAATCCAAAGATTTGCAAAGAAAAATAATGATACAACTGAAATAACTATCAAAGAAAGCATTGCGTAGGCAGTACTAACGTATTTTTTTGCTTTTTCTAAGTCTCCAATTGATAATGCTTCTGCTAATTTATTTCTCAACCCATTTCCCAGTCCGATATCAAATATACTCATCCAGGCTACTATTGATGTTAGTGTCATCCAGATGCCATAACGTGAAGGATTAAGGTAATTCAGCGTAAGTGGGACATAAAGCAAGCTAATAAAAACGCTTAGTCCTTTGATAAAAAAGCTTGCCAGAATATTTTTTTTTACTAACGCAGTACGTTGGCTTCCTTTGTTCAGAAATGAATTGATTTTTTTGAAAATCATGCATTAAGAATTGATGTAGCCCATTGAATGCTCTTTTTGACCCCTATTTGTGGAGTTGTCTCGGCAGACCATTCTAATGCCTTTTCTGCTTTTTTATTATTAGCTACAAAAACTAATTGATCACTTTCTCGGAAAGGTAGTTGTTTAAAACTCATTTTTATTTCAAGAATATCTTCGAGCAGTGCAAAAAGTTCCAAAAGTGAAAGGCTGTTTGCTATCCCACCTCCAATATTGTAAGCCTGTCCTTTTGTTATTTCAATATTCTCTGATGCTTTAAAGTAAAGATTCACCACATCGGATGCATGTAATACGTCGCGCACTTGTTTCCCATTACCCGAGATTGAAAATAAGTCTTTTGAAGTTTTGTTTTTAATTTCGAGCGCTTTTTGAATAAACCAGCCAACCCATCCCTGATCGTATGTGGCGTGTTGGTTGCCACCATACATTGATGAATGGCGAAATACGACTGTTCGTATTCCGAACATCCGGTAATAATCCAGCAAATATTGATCGGCAGCCCCTTTTGAGCAGCCATATGGTGAATGGAAATCGAGTTGTGTCGATTCGTCAAATCCATTTGGAAATTCCTTACAGATATACCGGGTGGCTGTTTCTTCATATGTAAAGTATTCCAAATCACCATATACTTTGTTTGTTGATGAATAAAGGATAATACTTTCAGGTGAGTATTTACGTACTGCTTCCAAAAGGTTATGTGTTCCCAAAGTATTAGTCTCAAAATCTAATCTTGGGTTTTGTATGGATGTTGTCATTGCAACCTGTCCAGCCAAATGAAAGATGACATCTGGCCTTACTTCTTTTATTACTGTTTCAACATCATTGTTATTGCGAATATCAAAAGGATAGTATTTAAAATTGCCTTGCTTTTTAAGCCAGTCGCAATTTTGTGAACTTCCAAAACGAAAGAGATTATCGAAAACAAATAGTTCTTCTCCTCTTTTTAAGACTTCTGCGGCAAGATTGGAGCCGACAAAGCCGCAACCGCCGGTAATTAAATATTTCATTATGTACGAATTTTACGAATTAAATCGAATTGCACGAATTAGTCAAAGTAAGTTTTATTCCTTCCTCTATTGTAAATTGAGGCTTCCATCCTATATTTATTAAGGCAGTATTATCGGTTTCAGAGTGCATCAGTTCATTTTCACGGTAAGGAATAGCTCCGAAATTTAGTGTGGAATTGCTATTTGTTATACCTTTTAAATAGATCATTAAATCCTTAATGCTAATTAGTTGGTTGGTGCATACCTGCAGCGAAGTATAATGTTCTGATAGCTCATCTTGTTTTTTGATCACTGTTAAATATGCATTTACTATATCGTTGATATAAACAAAGTCACGTTGTTGTTCTCCCAAGGTCAGATCAATTTGTGGTTCGTTATTTTTCAGCTTTTTAATCATCACAGTAATGAAATTATTCGGATTTGCACCTGCTCCATAAAAATGTTCTAACTGCATATTTACTACTTTAATTTCATTTTTTCGAAGATATAACCATTCCTGAAAATGCTTTTTTGTTAATGCATAGGTGCTTACAAAACGATCAAGAACAGTATCAGTATTAACAAACATGTGGCATCCATGTTGTATTGCCTTATCAAGTAAGTTAAAAGGTGAATACAAGTTAGCATCAAACATTTTTAAATAGTCTTCATTGTTTCTACCATAAAAAGTAGCTGTATGCACGACGATATCTATTGTTTGGTCGGTAAATATTGTCGCAGGAATTCCATCTTTTGCTGAATATAGTTTATAGTTGCATGTTCCTATTCGGAACAGATTTTCTAACGAGTATTCCAGGCCAACAATATTATATTCTGCAGAAAGTGCCTTTGCAAGGTTGCTGCCGAGGAAACCGTTAATGCCTGTGATTAATATAGTCTTCATTTTTATGCGAATTTTCACGAATTATTACGAATGTCACGAATTGGTTACACAAAGTCCCTCTAAGTTAGGTAACCAAGTTTCACTAAGAAATACATTGTGCAACTCGGTGTTTATTCATTGTGTGACTTAGTGTCGCTTTTTATTCCCAATCGTCTGTTAGAACGTTACTTATTAGAACTTCTTTTTTGACTAGTGCGTTTTTGAAAGACTTTATCATTATGGGTGGGCCGGAGATAAAGTATTCACTGTCAATACATTTCTTGTCAAGGATTTGTTGTATGTCGATTATTCCATCTTCGTCTTGGTAAAACAAACTAATTGTCACGAATTCCTCACGAATTGCACGAAGTCGTACTGAATTTAATTCGGTTTCATAAATATTGTACTCTTTGGAACGAAAACCTAAATAGATATGCGGATTGATATATTCGTTAAAGGATTCATCTGTTAATAATTTGTTTTAAAAGGCCAGATGGAATTCGCATGAACTTTATTTTACTTCGTATATGGTATTTATTAGATCATGCTCATTTCATGTGTAAAGAGCTAAAGGAAAGGGGTGATACCAGTTCATCAGGTTTCAAACGAATTACACAAAACGAAGTTCAGCGAAGCTAATTAGTCGAACGTGAAAAACCCCTTAAATTTCAAAACGCATTTTTTGGAGTCCAAATTGGGGCAAAGATTCGCCAGATAAATTGGACAAAAATATTCAGTGCTTCAGCTTTTAATCGCTGAAGCATTTTTCTTAGATTGAATCCTGCTGCTGCCAGCAGGGTATTGACCAAATCACCTTGTTCATTTAACAGGTAATTCCTGCTCAGCCGATGGTCTTGTTTAAGATGACCTATAATGGGCTCAATACCTGCCCTGGCCCTAAACCTTTTGCGCATCTTCTGTTTTTGATAGTTGTTGGCAGATGCTGGTAGTTTTGCGGGGATTATGATCTTGACCCCGTTTATGACTTTTCTCCCCCGGTATCCTCTGTCCACAATCCCTATTTTTGGTTTATGCCCGGTAATCCTTTCTGTTTGCTCCAACTGTGGCAACAGGGTATCCCCATCATAAACATTTTCTATAAATGCCATCGCCCCAACGATGATCCCGGATTTCTTTGTTTTTACAATGGAACTTTTGTTCCCAAATTCATATTTCTTTGCCTCTTTTCCTTTGGCTATGCACTTCACATGTGGCTGGTGTATGCTGTAAATTTTGTTACCGCTGTTTTTTTGCTTTGCCAATACTTTATTAAAAATAGAGAACAGGGAATCGTACTTTTCTTTAATGCCGCTATCCATCTTCCTGTCAATATCCCTGACAATCCTGCCTGTGATAACTTTTATCCTGCGTGCAGCTGCCCTGGCTTTCTTTTTGCGCCTGGGATGACTGTGGAAACGCTGGTCGATCATCAATTGTTTTAACTCCCGCTTATAGGTCTGTCTCAGTTCTATCCCTTCTTTGTCTGCAATTTTCCTGCATTTCTCGATGATCTTTTTCTGCAATTTCACATCAGTGGGGAAGGTGATGTTTTTCTCCTGCACAGTTGTGTCAAGCAAGACCTCATCTTCTTGTACTTCTTTTCTGGGAAACAATTGAACCGATAATTTAAGCAGTTGCTCTGAACCTTTTTCACCTATCCGTTTACGGAACTTGATCAATTCCGTCCGGTCAAAGGGCGGTTCATGCTGGAAGTAGACTTCCCCGCAGAAGTATTGCCAATATGGATTTTCGACCCATCTGTCCAGAATACTTTCATCGCTTTCATTGAATATCCGCCTTAGAAGGACGATTCCTGCGATGGTCCGGATAGGGATGCAAGGCCTGCCATTATCTTCACAATAATAGATTCCTAAATCGGATTCCAGCTGTTCCCAACTGATCTTCTTTGACAGCAATACCAGTTCATGATTTTCTTTGATGAAATGTTTGAGCGGGACTTTGAACATTTCCAATTGTGGGTTCTTTTCAATTTTTCCGATCATTTCTGCAAGATTTTCCTGCAATTTAGGAAAAACCTTGCAATTTTAATTATCGGAAATCACTAATTTATCAACATTTAATTGTTAATATCCAAATAGTTAGAGGCTGATTATTCCCTTTCTCACGTTCGACTAATTAAAACGAATTACACGAAAAAAGTTGGTTATGAGTAAGATTGAAGGATTGGATTTAATCGATTTTGTTCCTCTTTAATAATCTGGCTGAATGATATATTCTAAGGATGTCAACCTGGCTGTTAGTTTTTATACTGTAAATTATTCTGTATTTACCTTCAATTACCTCTCTGATTGATTTATTATTAAATTCATCAACGATTTTACCTGTATATGGATTTTCAGCAATTACCTGTACCCTTTGGTGTATTTTATTTGTCATAATAGTGGCATAGCGTTGAGAATTATCGGCTATGTAATCGAATATATCTTTCAAATCGAAGAGTGATAATTCAGTCCAGACTATTTTGACCATTTATCAATCATTAATTTAACATCCTCATTTGAAATAACTTTACCTATTTCAGATTGTAGTAAGCCTTCCTCCACTTTCTCAATAAAAATCAACTGATCAATCAATTCATCAATTGAAAATGTATTAGGGAGGTTTTTAACAGTTCTGTTTACTTTTTCTCTTGTAAGCATCGTTTATTCTTTTTACAAATATAATAAAATACGAATTACCGGAAAACGCGGGTTACAATAAAATACGAATGACACGAATTTCCTTCGACATTTCGACAAGCTCAATACAACGCTGCCTCTCGTTCAGGAACCAACGAATTGCACGAATTTTACTCCCAATCATCGGTTAATACATTCTGAGCCGCAACTCCTTTTGTAATCAATGCTTGTTTAAAGGCTTTGATCATTGCAGGTGGACCTGAGATAAAGTAGTCACTGTCAATGCCGTTCTCGTCAAAAATTTGTTGTATGTTGATTATTCCATCATTGTCCTGGAAAAAGGATTTCACGAATCCCGAATCGCTCTGCTCTCGGGACGAATTGCACGAATCCCGAATCGCTTCGCTCTCGGGACTAATTGCACGGATTGTTGTCATCCGATCGAGTTCGGCCTGATAGATATTGAAATCTTTGGAACGGAAGCCGAGGTAGATATGCGGATTGGTGTATTCGTTGAAAGATTCATGCGTAAAGAGTGAGAGGAAAGGGGTGATACCGGTTCCACCTGCAATAAATACGGTGTTTGTTTTGTTGTGTGTTTGGGTAAACAGATCGCCATATGGAAGTTTTAACCATACTTCTGAACCTACCCTGAGCTGTTGTTCCATTTGTTTTGTAAACTCACCCTTTACGGCATAAGTAATCTTAATCGTTTCCTCATTGGGATTACTCTGCATCGAAAAACAACGAGATTCGGGCCATTGGCTCGAACCGTCATAATCTTCATCTAACGCAATATGCAGGAACTGGCCGGGGAGGTATTTATATTTTCCGTTCAATGATTTGAATTCCAGCGTATAGATTCCTGTGAATGGGTTAATAATAGATGTTACGGTCGAACGATATTTCTTTGCTAACATACGAATTACACGAATTTTTACGAATTTCACGAAAGACGAATAGAACCTGGTTATTTGTTGTGCTATTTTTTAATAAGTTCATCCAATACCAATACTTCGATTTCTTTAACGGCTTTTAACTGGATATCGTTGGTAAAAAAATAATCTGCTGAGGCATAAATAGCTGTTGCAAATTGAATTGAATCCGGGGTCTTCAATCCGTACTTCGCCCGATAACCTGCAGCTCGTTTTGCAATTTCGACATTAAGATCGAAAATATCGATGGACAGGGAATTACAGAGGATGTTTTGGTATTGTTCAACTAATTGAATTTCATTCTGACGCATTGGAAGAACCAAAACTTCAAGCAAAGTAATAACTGAAGTTTGAAAAAGGAATTCACCTTTACTGTTATCTAAAAAGAGTTTATTTAAAACTGTTGAATAACGTTGATTTTCCTCAATATAGTAAATCAAAGGAGCTGTATCGAGAAAAACTTTTTTGTTTTTCAGCTTTTGCATTAGTCCCATGATTCACGTTCTGAAACAACATAAGAATCGATGTCGGTTTTTTGCCAAACATTTTTTCCCAATCCTTTTAATCTGGTAATTGAATATGTCTGTTGGGATTTATCTGTCCTTTTTAATAAGTTGACTATTCTGGACATGACATTGATTTTGTCGTTGTAATCCAGTTTCTCTATTTCATTAACGATCTGATTTATATTTATAGTCTGTTCCATAGCAAATAATATTTAGAACAAAGTTATGCAATTTTAATGATCACCTGGTATGAATTAAACAAATTTGGATGAAATACGAATTACACGAATTTTGACGAATTACACTAACTTGATAATCCGTTTATTGGTGAGAGATGGAGAACCAAAATTGATAAGCAAACCAAGTTTAAATTAGCTTTGCTGAACTTCGTTTCGTGTAATCTGAGTTTCGTGAAATTCGTCTTAATTCCCGAAATTTCACTTCGACGTGTAATCCTGAATGAAAGCGTCCAATACCCCTTCTACATAACTAAACATTTCAGGTATTAAACCAGGATAAGTCCCAAGGAAGAAGGTGTTATTCATGATGTAGTCCGTATTGTTCAGGTGGTCGGCAATGCGCCAGTTCTTCCCCATAAAGCCCGGCTGTTTCGTGATGTTACCTGCAAACAGGTTGCGGGTTTCAATGAGCTTTGAATTGAGATGACCAGTCAAATCATCACGTTTAAAAGGAGCATTTTCTTTCAATGTGACGATGAAGGCAAACCAAGCTGGATCTGCATTTTCAGTAGCTTTTGGGAGGATAAAATAGTCGGGATACTTCGCGAAAATACGTGTCCATTCTTTGAAGTTCTCTTTTCTTCGCTCACAGAAATATGGAAGCTTTTCAATTTGTGCCGCACCGATGGCCGCCTGTATATCGGTCATCTTCAGGTTGTACCCAATTTCTGAATAGACATATTTATGATCGAAACCAAAAGGGAGATTCCCAAATTGCTGGGAGAATCGTTTACCACAGGTGTTATTTTCACCACCTGCGCAATAGCAGTCGCGTCCCCAGTCACGGAAGGCACGAACCAATTGAGCCAGTTTCGGATCGTTTGTGCAGATGGCCCCGCCTTCGCCGGTTGTGATGTGATGTGCAGGGTAGAAGGAAATTGTTGAAAGATGAGCAAATGAACCTGTCTTTTTACCTTTGTATTCACTGCCAAATGCATCGCAATTGTCTTCGATCACCCATAAGTCGTGTTCTTTAGCAAGCAACATCACTGCTTCAATATTGAATGGATTTCCCAACGTGTGCGCAATAAAGATGCAACGTGTTTTGGGCGTTATGGCATTGCGCATCATTTCAATATCAATATTGTAGGTTGGGAATTCCACATCTACAAAAACGGGTATCAATCCATATTGAAGAATTGGCGTCACCGTTGCCGGAAAGCCTGCAGCGACAGAAATAACCTCATCGCCTGCTTTTAATCTTCTAGCACCGAGTTTCTCTGAAGTTAAGGCAGAAAAGGCCAAGAGGTTAGCTGAAGAACCCGAATTGGTAAGTAATACATGTTCTACTCCAAGAAATTCAGCAATCTTTTCAGAAAATTCTTCCGAGTAGCGCCCTTCGGTTAACCAGAAATCAAGAGAAGCTTCGACAGCGTTGATGATTTCTTTTTCATCGAAGACACGCCCTGCATAATTGACACGTGATTTGCAGGGGATAAAAGGAGTATGAGTAAACCGGTCGTTATGGTAAATTCCGGTTTCATAGATTACCAGTTGTCTTTGCAACTTAAGCATCACTGTTTCATTTAGTTCAGCCAACTCCTTGATGATAATATTTTCGTGTAGCAGAACTGTTTTGTCTAATTGAAGGAATGAGGCAAATGCAAGAGGTTCTGATTTATAATCTTTTAGGTTTAAGACGACCTGATTTCTGTTTGAATAATTTTTCTTAGTTATAAAAGCAAAACGGATATCACCATATTCGCTGGGTTCACTGAGTGCCAATACTGGTCTTTTTTTGTTGGAGGATAGGTCTGTAAATGGAAACGGAACCATGAAAATTTTTCCTTTATAATTCATTCCAAAAATCCTCCTCAGGTTCGTTTAACATTTGTACCATTCCACTTTTTTCCTGTAATTTCATGACATTGTACGAAGAAGTTAAATTTTCTTCCTCGTGTTTTTTGACAGGTATGATTATTATTTCGGCTTGTTCTCCAAAATTGTCAGGAATGTTGTAAAGTTTAAATTGCTTCTTCGATATAATTCGTTTTATAGCTTCCATATCTTATCTTCGTTTTTTTTGTCGTCTATTATTTGCTAAATAGAATTTTTCATCTTCAGTTAACTGAAAGAATTTCTGCCAATTGTTCTTTACACTGTGGTACTCTGTGTAACTTTTTTAAATGCAAATTACACGAATTGAATCTAATTTACACAAAATAATTTTCGATTTGGGTTTGAGTTACTGTACGCATATTATCACCTGCAATGAAGGATTTATTCCATTCGACAATACTTTTTAACGTTGTTTCGATGTCCCATTTGGGAATCCAGCCGAGTTCGGCTTTTGATTTGGAACAATCCAATTTCAGGTAATTGGCTTCATGCGGTTGTGGTGCAGTATCAACACTGTAGGATGCACCTTCACCCCAATATTCACAGATTGTTTTGGTGATCCATTCTACATTTCTTGCATCTTTATCATCGGGACCAAAGTTCCAGCCTTCAGCATATTTGACGCCTTCAGAATGGAGTTTTGCTGCCAGGGAAAGGTACCCAGTTAAAGGTTCCAATACATGCTGCCATGGACGTATTGCAAAAGGACTACGGATCTTCACCTCCTCACCGTTTGAAATTGCCCGGATAAAGTCAGGGATCAAGCGGTCATCGGCCCAGTCACCACCACCAATTACATTTCCGGCACGGGCAGACGCCAGCGCAACACCGTGTTCTGAATATTTGGAAGGGTTAAAATAGGAATTTCGATACGAAGAGGTGACCAGTTCAGAGCAACCTTTGCTGTTTGAATAAGGGTCGTAACCACCCATCGGTTCATTTTCGCGGTAGCCCCAATGCCATTCCCGATTTTCGTAACATTTATCGGTTGTAACATTCACGATCGCTTTTACACTCTTTGTATGGCGGCAAGCTTCGAGTAAATGAACTGTTCCCATCACGTTGATGGAATAAGTTTCAACAGGATTCTTGTACGATTCTCGGACTAAAGGTTGGGCGGCCATATGTATCACAATCTTGGGCTGTACCTGCTGCATCACCTTTAATAAATTGTCGTAATCACGAATATCTCCGATAAAGGAGGTCATCAGTTCTCCGATTTTTGCTTCGTTGAATAGGGCAGGGTTTGTAGGCGGTTCTAATGCATAGCCATATACATCTGCACCCAATTTATGAAGCAAAAGAGATAACCAGGAGCCTTTAAAGCCTGTGTGTCCTGTTATCATTACCTTTTTTCCTTTGTAGATATTATTAAAGAGGTTTGTCATTTTTCTGATATATGCGAATTTTACTACCACGTAATCCAGGGTGCTTTCCCTTTTTCGATCAAATCTTCGAGTTGGCTTTTGTCCCGTTGCGTATCCATGGGTTTCCAAAACCCTTCGTGTTTAAAGGTGTAAAGCTGTCCATCGCGAGCTAATCCTTCGAGCGGTTCGCGTTCAAAAATTATTTTATCTCCGGCAGGAATGTAATCGAATACCTCTGGCTGGCAAACAAAATAGCCTGCATTGATCCATGCTCCATCGCCTTTGGGTTTTTCAAGAAAAGCGGTGACCTGTTTCTGATCGTTTACAACCAATGAGCCATAGCGTCCTTCGGGTTGAACAGAAGTCATTGTGATTGCTTTTCCATGACTTTTATGGTACGAAACCAAATCGTTGATATTTACATCGGAAACGCCATCCCCGTAAGTGAGCATAAAAGGTTCATTACCGACATATTCCTTTACTTTTTTGATTCGGTAACCAGTCATGCTTTCCAAACCGGTATCGATGAGCGTTACTTTCCAGGGTTCAGCATGATTGTTATGGTGCGTAATTGTATTTGTTGTCATGTCAATGGTCAGGTCAGCCATGTGCAGGAAATAGTGAGCGAAATATTCCTTGATCATATAGCCTTTATATCCGCAAAGGATGATGAATTCATTAAATCCGTAATGCGAATATGTTTTCATGATGTGCCACAGAATTGGCTTTCCACCAATCTCCACCATTGGTTTTGGTTTCAGGGTGGTTTCTTCAGATAAACGGGAGCCAAGGCCACCGGCAAGAATAAGTACCTTCATATTTTACAAATTACAATAAAATGCTATTTACACGAATTTGGACGAATTTCACGAAACGAAGTCAATTACAAGATCGTTATTTGTAAAGGATTTTTTATGATTAAAGTATAGAGCTAATTTTTTTTCTCCTTTTCTCTTCCTCTCCCTTTCTCGATTTCTCACTCTCTTTGTCCTTTTACAGCTTCGCCCACTCACTCCCAGTTTCGGAGTTGTGGTCAGCAAATAAGCGCAGGTTTAAGGCTTTTTTCTGAGTCGTGCAAAAGTAACCTAAATTACAAAGGCACGGATTCAATATTCTGAATAATTTATGAAAATTAGCAATCGGAATTTAATAAGGCCTCAGGAAATCTGGAAATGGGACATTTGACTTTGTCAAATAATATTATAGAGATTTGACAATGAGTCGATTCAAAAAAGGCTATTCATCAAAGATATCTGTTGCCTTGTCGATAAGGAAAGATTTAATATGATCTTCGGGAACCGGACGGGCAAGGTAATCAAAGGCTTCGGAGTAGTCAATGATATCAAAAAAAACTTATATAAAAAAGGTATGCAGTGTTTAACTTCGTTGATCTTCGATGGTAGTTGGTCAAAGCTAATTTTACGCAAAACGAATTGATGGTTTATTACAAGCGGAGATCCAACTATAAATTTCTACGTTCAATGATCCATTTTTTAAAAAATGGATCGTCGATCTCGTACCCTTGTTCTGATTTTATTATATTCCCGTTTTGCATCAACCGCTTCAAACTACTGAAAACAGTACTTACAGGTCCAATATTTGCCGCTCTTGCCAAAGGACTTATATTACGTCGTGTAAGATTTATCAGTGTTTTTTTATCCGTATTAATAAATGATTTAAAGTGCTCTTTTTCTATTTTGGGCAATGGGAAAAGTTGCCCAAAGTGATAAAAGGGAGATTTTTTCTTTTCGAAAATTTCGCGCATCATTGATTCCTGACTACCCAGTATAATGTAATTGATGTTTTGGTGAAGTTGCATAATGGATCGTAGCTTTCGGTCGATACCGATACCCAATCGCATGATATCCTGAAATTCATCAAAGACAACAATTGTCCGATTGACTGGATCGCTTAACTGATCCAGCAGGTTAAGAGCATCTTCCAACAAGGGCAGATCAGCGCCTTCGTTTTGAAATGATATTTCCATTTATCTAGTTCTACTGTGCGATTAGTGAAAAATGGATCATCAACAACACTGCCAAATTTAAACGGATTATTCATTTTAATGATTGCGATATTTTTCGTTGCGATATTCTTCGCAACGCATTTAAAATGCAAATATAATCTGATTTTAAAAAATTTGTGCTATCACGTACTATGGCAAAGTATACTAAATTTCAAGGTTGGAAAGGTACGGTTGTGGTTACAGGTAAAACTGTGTTTCACAATTAAAAAGGTAAACAGGGTTACGCCGTATAAATATAAAATACCGTGAGACACTGTGAAATACACTGTGAAACAATGTGTACCCAGCTTCAGCTTTTGTAATAGCTCTTATACCAATCGATAAATCTGCCAACTCCTTCTTTGATTGGGGTATCAGGTCTGTAATCAAGATTTGCCTGAAGGTCGGAAGTATCTGCCCAGGTCATTGGTACATCACCGGGTTGCATCGGGAGCAATTCCTTGATGGCCTCAATACCCAGTTTGGTTTCTATGGCTTCGATAAAATCCATTAATCGGACAGGGGAGGAGTTCCCGATATTGTAGATTTTGTAAGGCGCTGTTTTGGAAACCGATGGTTCGGCAAGATCTTTTAAATCTGGCAATGGCTGATGATCGAGCACCCTGGTTATGCCGCCAACAATATCATCAACATACGTAAAGTCGCGTTTCATCTCACCATTGTTAAAAACCTGGATTGGTTGTCCCGCAATTATTGCTTTCGTGAAAAGGAATAAAGCCATATCTGGTCTGCCGTAGGGTCCGTAAACGGTGAAAAACCGAAGGCCTGTTGTCGGTATTCCAAATAGATGGCTGTAGGTATGTGCCATCAATTCGTTGCTTTTCTTTGTGGCAGCATAGAGGCTGATCGGATGATCGACACTGTCGGAGGTGCTTAACGGCATCTTGCTGTTATTCCCGTAAACGCTCGATGAACTCGCGTAAACAAGGTGTTTGATCTTATTGTATCTGCAACACTCGAGGATATTCAAAAATCCTGTGATATTGGCATCGATATAGGCTTGCGGATTTT
>Ga0209511_1002533_pt1 | contig 14872 bp, 14 predicted proteins | sample SSSSmetaG_FD_184141 | JGI IMG/M metagenome (GOLD analysis project Ga0209511, IMG submission 184141) | Glacier valley bacterial and archeal communities from Borup Fiord, Nunavut, Canada, to study Microbial Dark Matter (Phase II) - ​SSSS... | ecosystem: Environmental > Aquatic > Freshwater > Ice >...
TCGATCGACCAATGAGGCGGATCATATTCCAGCTTGTAGACTCCATAAGAGGCTCCTACATCCCACAGCGTCGAATTGTCGTTGCCCTCGCGGGGTGCCCCAATACTAACGACTCGCCCCGATGCGTTTTTAATGTTGAGATTGCCTTGCCATTCAATAATCCAGTCGATCGCAAGGGCTTGGGTGTGGCGCGATCGTAGCGCCGCCGGATTTGAGCCAATATCATAAGCATCAATCATCTGTCGAGCCGCTTGCAGCGAAATCGCATCGGTATATTGCACCCACTCGATATCAACACCAGGCATCGACGGGACATTTGCAGGAGCGACATCTCGATTGTTGATTGAGACGCTGTAGTGCATCAAATAAGCCCGTTCTGGTGGACGGAAGGTCGCCGTGACTTCGATCGTTGCCCCGGCATCTTTGAGGGCTTTTTGAAACGCCTGGACGCGTTGACGAAAGGGAGAAGCGAGATCGTCGATCGACTGACTGCCCGGAAAGAATCTCACCCACTGGGCACCGCTCAATCGTCCGCGTAGTCTGCGCGCATATTCAGTGAGAATGTCTAGCGCGGATGCTAAGTCTGTCCCTAACTTCTGCTTTGTGGCGGCTGATAGCTGCTGCTCAAGACGGGCACGAAACGAGACATCGACGATTTTGTAAGCTTCAGCTAACCCTCTCGTGCTGCCGATTCCAAAATAGCCGTCGCCAGCGAGAGGAGGATTGAGCCGCCCGATCGCCGTTAAGCTGCGTTGCAGATCTCCCACTTCGGTGGTTCCAAAATTGAGATAGTCGAGCAAAATTGCGGCAGTTAACCCTGCAACTCGGTAGATAAATCCTTGAGAGAGGGCTTTGGTGTAGGTTCCAGGTCCGACAATGCCATCAGCGGTTAGCCCGTTTTTTTGCTGAAAGGCACGAGTCGCTTTGTCGGTCACGCTCCCAAAGCCATTATCAACCGCTCCGATCGGGTAATTTAAATCCACTAAAAACCGCTGCCATGCCCCAACTGCTGCCCCCGTTGAGCCTTGTCTGATGACAGGTAAATTTAAGGCACTAATTCTAAAAGCCATAACGATCGCCCTCAACCCAAAAAAATAAGTAACCACTGATTCGGCTTTTAAGTATCGCCCGATCGCTGGTTACTCATTCTCTTTTACCAAAAAGGTTCAGATTCGGCTGACTAATAGTCTTCAGCAGGAGTTTTCATTTGAGATTTGGCTTTTGCTGCACTCTTCTTAAGAGCCGTCAACCGCGACTCATATTTTGCTCGCATCCGCTTTTTAGGCGTTTGGTCAATCAGGGTTTTCAGTGCGCTGCCCAAGCTTTTGTAGGCGTTGGGTAAGGTGTAGCCGAAGCGCGTTGCCAGAGAAATCGCTCTCTCGTCAGCTTCAGTGGCTTCTTTGAGGTTGCGTTCGCCGTTGTTCTTCTGATAGAGGCGAAACCCAGCAACCCCTGACAGACCGAGCGCTAAGACTAACAGCAAGCCATCTTGAACCCACAGTTCACCGACTGCGCCGCCAAGTCCAATCGCCAGCGCCGCCATTTCCCAGCCGTCTTTAGGAATCGTGTCTGCCTGAATGCGAGCGACTTCGTGCCAAAACAGCAGATTGCGCTGGTCGATCGCCAGTTGATCCCATTTCGGCATATCGATCTGGATTTCAACTTCATCTCTGCCGATCTCTTCACTCGTCACTAGAGTCGGATTGACCGCAGTGGTCACCTCGATCGTCACCCAGCTTTGCAGTTCTGGAGGCAGTAGAGTTTTCAAGCGCCGCAGCTCGCTCATATCGGCTCTTGCAGTCGAAGTTGCGTACGATGTCATGGCTTCAGCCTCGAAGTGATTAAGATATAGTCCTCTCTTTTGATGATAGCGATTCTATCGATCCCTGAGTTGAGGTGCATCTATTGTGCCGGATCGAGAGTAAATCAAGCAAGAATGTTGCTGATAGTCGCTCACAGCTTAAAATCAACCGAGCGGTTACTTTACAGGCTCAGATGCCGCCACTGGCACCACTATTGGAGGGCTAGTTGTTGTGTAACAAGCGATGACCCAAAGTGGTAAAACCAGAGTAAGCAAGGCAATGATGGTGCCGATAACGTTTGCCCCAAGGTGGGCAGGTCGCCCCGAAGGGCTGGTAGGGTGACTACCGGATTGCATAAATTATTTCAACAAACTCAATGAGGTTAACGGAAGAGAACACTTTTTCTTTAGTTAGCCCGAACAGAGGAAGGGAAACCTTACCTCTCTAGGCTAATTCTAACGATCGCTGCCTCGATTTCCTGTTTGTAGCAAACAATCCTCCAAAGGATATAGTTTCGCCGCAAATAATCTTAACAGGAAAGGGGGGATCACGATCGAGCCTTTAACGTTTGATGAATGCTTTGCAGCTCAACCAAAATGGCTTGCAGAAGGTCTTGGGTTGCGTTGGGCTGGGGTTCTTGAATCTCGATCGTCACTTGCTTAATCCGTAAAACATTTTTGGCAAATCGAGCCACCTCATTGGGGTGAAACAGCAGCACTTCGGCAGGGCTAGAGCGCATTTCGGGGTTCAAACGCTTGGGTTCATAGGGCAAATTAGTCGTGTGAGGATCGGTATTGGCGTAACGATAAACTGAGGCTCTCGATCGGTTCAGCGCTTTTTGCACTGCGTCAATGTCCATTAACCCAAACGTCGTGGTTGCGCTGACGTGATCCACAATAGTCATGTTAACTACTTTCTCGCACTTGGACGCGCAAATCTTAGCATAAGACAAGGGTAAGGGCACATCCTTTTTTACCGGGTTCCCATCGGGTTTAGCCACCGCACGATCGCTTTCTCTAGTCCTTCCAGTTCGCGATAGATTTCCTGACGCATCCACTGCCCGATCGCGTCAAATGGCGAATAGGATGAACCAGTTTGCCACTTGATATCCTGTCCGATCGGCGTGGTGTGAGAGCCTTTGAGCGTCTGAAACGTCACCATATCAGGAAAGCGTTTTTTTAGCAGTTCTGACAGGGTATAAGTTTGGTCGATCGAGTCGTTGTCAAATTTCACCACCAGATTACGACGAATTTGATAGCGATCGCCAATCATCTTATTCGTCTCTAGGGGCGAAGGCGTGAACTCCATTGAGAACACAGGAGAAAATTGCTCAACCAACGGCACCGCATCACGAGCCGAAAAATTATTAAATGAGATTAGAATGTTTCCTGCACGCTCAACGGCAAACAGACTGCCAATCAATAAATGTAGTTTGCAGCCCATGCTGTGACCCATTCCATAAACGGGAATGTAGCGTTTTTTAAGAATGCGAGTCTGCAAAATTTCTAACGCTCGATCGAAGCTTTGCAGCACTGATTGAGCAATCTCAATGTGATCAAACGTGTTCACAAATGGAGTGGCTACGATCGCATATCCCTGCGATGCCAGATATTCTAATAAGCGACGGTAAGTAAGTTGGGGCGCGGTTGCCACAAATGCTCCACCCAGAAAGTGAACGATCGCAATCGGTCGATCGGGAACCAAAACCCAGTTACCAGAAATTTCCTGCCAGTCCATTCAATCTTTGCGTTAGAGTGCTTCTACTTCTCATTGTGGCGTATTGTGTCGAGTCCTGACTTTGCGGATACTTTGCACAAGTTAACGGTAATTGCAACCCGTTTGGTACGGTTCTACGCTCACTGATTTAGCTGAAATGCAGATAGGCTCTTATCAGGTAGCGGTTAAGTGTGTTTCAGTTTGTATGCATCATTGGATTTTACCAACCTTAAGTGAGATTCTGGCACTGAGCAATCAGCCTCAAGTGGATGCCGATCCGTGTGCCCGGAAGTCTCAAGAGGAACCTGGATCAGGGCAACCCAACTCAAAGAATTCGATCGCTCACCAGCGAGTCAAAGCAGAGCGAGAATGGTTTGGCGCGATCGCCGCGTTAGAATCTCTGCTGAAGACGGTCAAGCCAGCCAGATCTGACCAAGCCACCCAAGGATTGATACTCTCAGGACCCTTGCCAGTGGTGAGTCAAACTGACTTAATGTCTGACTTTGCCACCTGGACATTTTCGGCTGATCCGTCTGCAACATTGATGGGGTTGCCGTTTCGATTGACTCCGGCGATCGACCAACCCGTTTCAACCTGCGAAACCAATCCGTCACTGTCTCTGCTACCCGGCGATCCGTTAGCTACTGAACAGTTTTCTCTAGTGCTTACCGATCAGTTCAGTCTGGTGATGGTGCTAGGTGACAATCCGACTGGAGAACCCACTTTTTCTTTCTCGTTTGATCCCGAAGTCGTCGAGCGGGTTTGGCAAGTTTTGCGGCTGCGAGTGGTGCTGATGAATGCCCATCAAATCAGCAAACTGGATGCCCTGATTCAGCAGTTTCCGGCGATCGAGCCTCACTATAAGTTAGTGACTCAATTTAGCCGTCTTCTAATCACTCATCTAGTAGACACGGCTGAGGACGCGACTATTCATCTCAGTGAAGGCGATGTAGAAGCCGCTTTGCATAGAAATCGCAAGAAAGCATCTGCTCGTAAAGTCGGGACAAAACAGAAATTTGATAAGCACCCGACTCCAGATGATCTCTCTCAGCGATTGTCTGACGGAAAAAGCATTGATATAGAACTGCTGCAAGCGATCGCCCATGAAGTTCGCACTCCTCTAACCACAATTCGGACGTTGACCCGATCGCTGCTAAAACGCCGAGACTTACCGCCCGATGTGCTGAAGCGATTAGAGATGCTCGATCGGGAGTGCAGTGAGCAAATCGATCGCTTTGGGTTGATCTTCCGAGCGGTCGAACTAGAGACTTCCGCGACAACGTTAGCCCCCGCATCGCTTGCGCCGACTTCTCTATCAGAGGTGTTACGGCAAAGCATTCCTCGTTGGCAAAAGCAGGCGAGTCAGCGCAATCTGACCCTAGACGTGATTTTGCCGCAAAAAATTCCGACGGTTGTGAGTGACCCAATGATGTTAGATCAGGCATTGACCAGTCTCATCGATCGCTCTGCTCGCAGCTTACCATCGGGTAGCCATATTCAAGTCGAAGTCACCTTAGCCGGACATCAACTCAAACTTCAGCTTGAGTCTTCAGAGTCATCTGAGACGATCGGCTCAACGGTTTCTGATTCGTCGCACCGTCAACCCTTGCTGAAATCTTTGGGTCAAGTGTTGATGTTTCAACCCGAAACTGGAAGTTTGAGTCTCAATCTAGCGGTGACCAAAAATCTATTTCAAGCGTTGGGCGGCAAATTGATCGTGCGGCACCGACCAGAGCAAGGTGAAGTCTTTACCCTATTTCTGCCATTAGAACCCGGCAGCGTCGAACCCGGATCGCTGCACCACGTCTAATACATTCCCGCGTAGAGACGTTTCGGTCGAACGTCTCTTTTGATGAATTAGAACGCCTCTCTACTCCAAACCCAACTCGCGCTTGAGAAGACTAACAGATTTGCTGACAATAAAATTTTCACAGTAGACCAACTGAGGCGGACGGATGATGTCTTCTCTTGCCGCAGAAATCGTGGCTTTCACCGCCGCAGAACTGGCATCATCAAAGCTGAAGATAGTTTGAGCACTCCGCACCATTGCGTTCATTTTATATTTATCTGTCACTTGCGCGGTCATCACCAGCAGCTCATCTCCTCGTAGGCTGTGAATGATCACCTCGGCAACGCCCACCGTCCCCGAACTCAGGCTAACAATGCCCAAACAAGTGCCCTTGGGCAGCGATCGCACCATTTTGATTTCTTTCTCAAAATCGTAAATGTCTACCGGAATCACCCGCGCCGATCGAGGAGTCGCGATCGCTTCTGCCTGAGCGATGAAGTAGCGGCTGGTGACAACGGTGCTCGATCGAGTCTGGTCTAACACACGGCTGAGTTCTTCTAAGGGCACAAGCTGGATGGGAATGTTGAGGGCGCGTTCTAACTCGCGCAGCAAAATCTCACCGTTGGCAATGTCGTGCTGCGGAGCCGTGATCAAAACTTGGGCACTACAGCGCAGCCGCCAGTCAATTTCTGCCAAAAACAACTCGCGTGCCTGACCGAGAGAAGAGCCTTGTTTTAACAACTCATCGAGGCTGGTTTGAATAATTTTGTGCGCTTGAGGATTGTGATCGAGCAGCGGAGACTTGACGCTTGTCGTTGGGTCGTGTGCCTGATCGCGAACGTAGATGCCCGACCCCGCTTGAGCATCGACAACACCTGCCTCTTCTAGCTGATGATAAACCTTGCTAATGGTGTTGCGGTGTAGCCCGGTTTGCATCGCTAATTGGCGGGTGCTTGGCAAACGGTGCCCCGGTGAAAATTGCCGCGACGCGATCGCAAACAAAATCTGATTATAAAGTTGGGTCGATGCCGGGATATCACTATCTGGCTGAATATGAAATTGCACCATGCCAGCGCCTCAAGACTTGCTCAGATACTAGATTCAAAGTGAGTGATTCTACTACCGGAATCTGTTTACTATTCGTACCATTCTGAAGAGCAGCGTTTGCCCTCAGTTTGATGTTTCTCTTACCTTGTACAGCAATCTTAATTACCTTGTGAGAGGTAGAGATTCTGCCCTCACCCTAAATCCCTCTCCCCAAGGAGAGGGACTTTGACCTTCTGGCTCCCTTCTCCCTAGAGAGAAGAACTGGCGAGGGCTTGCCCCACTTCGTGAGGAGGGCAGACCGAGTTTACAACTGATTCAGGATTGCCATAGTCTAATTTATTGTAGCAAATCGGTAATTATTCTGAATTGTCAATAAAATTGCCGCAACGTACGGAATTAGGCGCAAAATGATTGTAGTAAATGGTTTTGAGTCACGCATTTCTACAGACGTTTAGAGAGTTGTCAGCAAACAGTTCATGTAGGGATTTCTCAACAAAAATCAACCCTAGTAGAGCAACTTTGTCGCTCAAAACTAACTGAATTTCTGTAAGAATATCCGTAAGAGTTGTCACTAAAAATAAAGGTATCGATCCGCAATTTCATGGTGATAGACATTAAAACGACAACCACCACAGTTTTGAACGGGTCACTCAAGATTGATGCTTATTTAGCTGAACCTGTGGGCGGAGGACCCTACCCTGCGATCGTGGTGATTCAAGAGATTTTTGGGGTGAATGCTCATATTCGTCACGTCACTGAGCGATTGGCACACGAGGGATATGTGGCGATCGCACCCGCCATTTTTCAGCGAACGGCTCCCGGTTTTGAAGTGGGCTATGGCGCTGAGGAAACCAAACTCGGACGAATTCACAAAGAGCAGACGACAGCCGATGAATTATTGAGCGATATTCGCGCCACGATCGCGTATTTACAGACACTTCCTTCTGTAAGAAGAAATGCGATCGGCGCGATCGGCTTTTGTTTCGGCGGTCACGTTGCTTATTTAGCGGCAACCTTGCCAGAAATTAAAGCCACTGCGTCATTTTATGGGGCTGGCATTGCGACAATGATCCCCGGTGGAGGGGCACCCACGATTACTCGAACCGGAGACATTCACGGCACTCTCTATGCTTTTTTTGGCACTCAAGATCCGTTAATTCCCGTTGAGCAAATCGATCAGGTTGAAGCAGCCCTGCAACAGCAGCCTAATTCTCATCAAGTTTTTCGCTATCCTGCAGGTCACGGATTTTTTTGTGATGCCCGATCGGACTACCATTCCGAAGCCGCCGCCGATGCCTGGAAACAGGTGAAAAACCTCTTTCAAACGATGACGGATGAGTAACTCCTTCATCCTTTCTTCCGCCCCGTACTAAACTGGCAATAGTCAGCAAATTCACCCCGCAACCTTGGGGGATCTCACTTAGCAGTCATGAATCAAAAATCAACTCAGCCTCAATCGGACGCAGCCTTCTCAATGGAGGACTTTGCCAAAGCGCTAGAGCAACACGACTATCAGTTTGCTCAGGGGCAAATCGTGCGAGGCAAAGTGTTTAGCTATGAAAGCGGCGGTGCGCTGATCGACATCGGTGGAAAGTCGCCTGCTTTTTTGTCGATCGCAGAAGCCAGTGTGCGCCAAATCAGCGATATCTCTGCGGTGCTGCCCGATCAGGATGAGGAGCGAGATTTTCTGATTATTCGTGAGCAGGATGAAAACGGACAAGTCACGCTTTCGCTGCGTCAACTAGAGATCAAAAAAATCTGGGATCGACTCGCCGATGTGCAAGACAGCAAGCAAAGTCTGCAAGTGCGCGTCACAGGCATGAATAAAGGCGGCGTAACGGTCGATGTGCAGGGCTTGCGCGGGTTTATTCCGCGATCGCACTTAGTTGAGCGAGAGAATCTAGAGGCGCTCAAAGGTCAAACGCTGACCGCGACGTTTTTGGAGATGGATCGCGATCGTAACAAGCTAGTGCTATCCAATCGTCTCGCGGCTCGGAGCGCCAGCTTTAGTCAGCTAGAAGTCGGACAACTGATCGAAGGCAAAGTGGTGAGCCTCAAGCCCTTTGGAGCGTTTGTAGAATTTGACAGCACTACAGGTCTGCTGCACATCAACCAAATCAGCAAAAACTACATCGCGTCTCTGCCTGCGTTGCTGCAAGTTGGACAGGTGATTAAAGCGATGATCGTCGAGCTAGATGAAGGCAGAGGTCGCATTTCTCTATCTACAAAAGTGCTTGAAAACCACCCCGGAGAGATGACTGAGAACATGGCTCAAGTCATGGACGAAGCGGAATCTCGTCAAGAACGAGCCAGAAAAAATTTGTTAGGCGAGTAAAAATTTTCATGACGACTATTTGGGAACTCGATTATTATTCGCGTCCGATCGTGGATGAAACCAACAAAAAAATCTGGGAAGTTCTGATCTGTGAAAGTGCGACTCAGATTGATGCTGAACCAGACTCGCTGTTTCGCTATGCCGAATATTGTTCGAGCACGCAGGTCAATTCGGGCTGGTTAAAAAGCGCGATCGCGGAAGCCATTTCCCGCGCTCCTAACCCACCCGACAAGATTCGCTTTTTTCGGCAGGCGATGAACAATATGATCACCACTGCCTGTAATGGCTTGAATGTGCCCGCCCAACTGAGTCGGCGGACGTTTGCATTGAGCCAGTGGGTGCGCGATCGCACAGAAACGGTTTACCCCAATCATCCAGGGTTTCAGCCGTCCAAAAATCCGTCGGTGACGTTTCCCACGACTCCTGCCGAGCCGTTGCCCGATGCTCTGATTGGACAGAAATGGATCTTTGCCACACTGGAGGCAAGCGCTTTTGATGACATGAACGAATGGGGGATTGACTTTGGCGAATCATTCCCGCTCAAGCTGGCAAGACTCGCGCCCGACACTCCCGTTCCGGGGCTGATTATCTACTCGTCTCGTGCGATGCCGATGGCAGCCTGGATGTCAGGGCTAGAAATGGCGGCGATTAAGTTTGACCCCAATGCGCCGACGCGACTGATGTTAGAAACCGGAGTCAGCGATCGCTGGATTCTCACCAGTCTCGACCCTAAAACTCAGCCGGAGGCAAAACAATTTGAAGCGGCTAAACAAGTCTCGAATCAGGTTCACTTTTTAGCGATTCAAACCGATCCCCAAGTTGAAGCCTTTGCCGGATTTTGGCTATTACAAGATGTCACTTTAGCGTAGGCTTACGGTAGGTAAAGAGTTTTCACACCCTGCAGGATATGCTACCAGAACAATTGCTGGAATTAGCTGCCCGATCGGGCGCAGACGCAGCAGAAGTCTTTCAGTCACGATCGCTGTCTCGCCCTGTTTTTTTTGAGGCAAACCGACTCAAACAACTCGAAAGCGCTGACTCAGAAGGAACGGCTCTGCGACTCTGGAAAAATGGATGTCCGGGATTGGCGGTGGCTTACGGTCCGGTGGAGGCTCAGGCACTGGTCGATCGTGCCATTGCTCTGAGTCAGCTTAACGAACCCGAAGACGTTGAACTGGCTCCCGCATCCCAACTGATCTATCCTGACATGGGTGAAGTCGTCTCGGTTGAAACGCTCGTAGAGTGGGGTAAACAGGCGATCGAGCTGGTGCGAGATCACTATCCCGAAGTCCTCTGCGCGGGTGGCTGGGAATGTGAATCAGAAACGACTCGTCTCATCACCTCAAACGGGCTAGACTGCGGCTACACGGACACGACGCTGAGCGGCTTTTTAGAAGTGGAATGGGTGCGGGGAGATGATTTTCTCAACGTCAGTGATGGGCAAACGCTTCGAGATAACCTCGATCCCGTTTTAGTCGCTCACCTGATCATGCAGCGCTTAGAGTGGGCAAAAGAAAATGTAGGTGCCCCGATCGGGCGGGTTCCCATTCTTTTCACCTCTAAAGCCGCCGATATGCTTTGGGGCACGGTGCAAGCGGCGTTAAATGGCAAACAGGTGATTGAAGGGGCTTCTCCTTGGAGCGATCGCCTCAATCAATCCGTTATGTCTCCATCTCTGACCATTAGCCAGAAGCCAGAGGCAGGTCCGTTTAGCTGCCCGTTTGATGATGAGGGCACACCGACCCGTCCGATGACGTTTATCGACAAAGGCGTATTGCAGATGTTTTATGCCGATCGTACAACTGGAAAAATCTTAGGCAGTGGCACGACCGGGAATGGCTTTCGTCCCGGATTGGGCAGCTACCCCAATCCTGGTTTATTCAATATGCTGATCGAGCCAGGTGTCAAATCGTTTCCAGAACTGATTTCGACGATGGAAGACGGACTCGTTTTAGATCAAATGCTGGGCGGAGGGTCAAGCATTTCTGGTGAATTTTCAATCAACGTTGACTTGGGCTATCGAGTGCAAAAGGGTCAAATTGTCGGCAGAGTTAAAGACACAATGGTCGCGGGAAGCGTCTACACCGCCCTCAAAAACCTGGTCGAGCTTGGAGGTGATGGCGACTGGAACGGCTCATGTCACACGCCTTCGCTGATTGTAGAAGGACTCTCAGTGACGGGGCGCAGCGAAGGCTAAACGCTAAAACAAAGGGTGACATCTGCTTTCGCTTGATGCCACCCATAACCTTCACCTACAAAACGATCGCGCTATCGCAAAACGGTTTCTCTCAGCTCAGACTCTAAAACCTGGAGAAGCTGATAGTCTCCCCGGTCTTTTGCCACCTGCATCCGATGGTCTAAGCTGCGATCGATATTCGCTTTATGGATGCGTTTGAGTTGCTGCAAGACATTGAAAGTAGAGCAGATCGGTCGTGTCTGAGACGATCGCTCAATGTGAGAGAAGTCTTGCTGAGAATAAAAGCCTTTCTGAGTCTCTGATGGTTGCGGCGATCGAGGAATCGGAGTTTCAGCTATGGTGTAGCATCTCCAAGACGTTCCACGATAGCTGCCTTGAATCTCGCCTTCCGTCACTTCAAGCGTGGGTGGAGTGTATTCATAACTAACACCACGATAAGAAAGTCTCATAGGGGGTCGCCTCTGACAAAAGTGAAGATTAGAGGAATCGCGTTCCTTCAAGAGTGCTGTTAAACTAATCAAACTCTCTACTTCCGTCTTGTTCGGCAATTAGCCAAACTCAGATGAACGATTTACTTTCTGTAGTATAGGCTACTGTTTTGAGATCAGGTATTGAACTTAAGAATGATTCGGCGTTGCTAAATTGATGGATAAATTTCTAGATTCACCCTCACCCTAGCCCTCTCCCTGAAGGAGAGGGGACAAGATTTTTAGCTCCTTTTTCCTTGAAGAGAGGGGTTGGTGAGGGCTTGCCCCGCTTCGTGAGAAGGGCAGAAGTCGCCTACAAGTTTTACAGGTTATTAATTCACGGTCCTTAGTTGTGATGAGTAGCACACACTCCGCTTGAGTCCCACTGTAAGACTGCCAACAGCATCGAACTCAGACCGATCACAAGTCCAGTTTCGAGAAATTGCCAAATGCTGGTGTAGGGAAGCGTCACGATCGCCAGCAGATGCACCAAGCAGATCAGCAAAAATGCCCGCGATCGCATCTTTAACCCCGTGTAGAGATAGCCCAACGCATTCAGCAACAGCCACAGCAAAGGAAGTTGCATTAAAATCGGTGCCCAGCCCAGAAAAATGCTCAAGTCAGTCAGCACCAACCCCAACAGCATGAGAAAAACCCAGGCAGACACAATTTGATTAAGCGGTTCTGCGATGGCGCAATTTTCAGAGAGTTTGACCATTGCCCCAGTGCCCAAAAGCGTCAGACCTGACCAGAAAACGGCTTGGGTTGCCCAATCGATCGCAGCAAATTGAGCCGTTAAAAAAATGATTCCTGAAATAACACCCCAGAGCAAACACGCCTGATCAATGCGCGTATAAAACGTTGAGAAAATAGTGGTTTGCCCTAGCTGCCAATGGAGTCGCCATAAACCAGGAAGGTCTTCGATCGCAAATGCCGATTCCTTACACTGGAGGGGAGGGATTTCTAGATTAAAAAAGTCCCTGTTAAAAGGAGATACTTGGAACATAAGGCTTTATAAAAGATTAAAAGTACCAACATTTTTTCTTAAAGTAGTCTTCCTTCAAGAATCTATTTATAATGTCGAAACCGCTACAAGTGCGGCTCTATCAGACGATACGATCGAGGCAATTTTTGGATCTATCTAGAGAGCTAATTGAGAGACGAATTCTGTCAACGATCGCCCCTAAATACTGCAAAAGTCTCGCTTACAGTCAGTAAACGAGACTTTCATAAGTTTGATTAGGACGCGATCGGCAGAAAAGACTCTATCTCCAAATCTGTTCGCCGTCTTCGTTAATTCTGGCTTGACGAATCAGATCTGAGATTTCTTCTGCATCTTTGACGTGATGCAGCGGCTTTTTCTCGCCATCTGGCATATCAAACACCATGTAAGTCGGAACCGTAATGTGATCGCCTGTAATATCAGCCGTATCAACTGCGACTTGTTGAGCTTTTTCTTCTAGAGACTTGGAATCATCAATACGATCGCCCGGATTGGTCGTCAAATATTCTTTATCTAACTCTACCTGTTGCTCCCGCTTCTGTTTAGGGTCAACTTCTTCGGCGGTCATGGGTTGATTGATGCCAGCTTCATTATCAGCGGGCTTTGAATCTTTGTTCATAAGGGTTGTTATAAAATGAATTGCTATAAGTAACATTAAAAAAAAAGAGGCAATTACGCCTCCTTCAAATGATGGAACTTAGAAGTAGTCCTAAAGGTTGAGATTGTTGAACCACAGTCTAAGGGAGAAAATAATTCAACAGTGACGATACAAACTACGTCTTTTAACACTTCACTCATAGTTGAGGTTTATGCTTTGGACCATAGCCAATAACTGCAACTTTGTGGCGATAAATTAATTCTGCACCATACCATCCGGTAATCGCTAGCAAGGTCGCCACCGCTAGGGAAATAATTAGTCCGATCGGCAAAACTGCACCCGTTTGGTCATTCCACCGCAGCCAGAAATTTACAGCAGAGAATGTGAGTGCTGCAACGTTTCCGACCATGTGCGCCCAGCCTGCGCTGTGTTCACGAACTCGATCGATTCTCGCAAAGTCGCTCATGCCAGTTGCCGCCGCCACTAGACCTGTCATAATGCCCACTCCAATGAGCCAAAAAGATGCTCTCGCCCAAAAAGAGTCTCCGGTGAGCCAGTAGCCGACATCAGTGCCCAAAGCACCCGTCAAAAACGCGAGCGGAAAAGTGACCAGCAGCGGATGGAGCGGATGCCCAAAGATAGCGACAGTGCTAGGAACGCCGCCATCGCGATATTCAGCTTCGTCAGCTTCGATTAAAGGGGGAATGCTGGGAGTATGAGCACGGGTCATAGGGTTCTCCTAGAGTAATTAGGGTGGGTGAAAGCCATTGCAATTACCTGACGACACAGGGCGATCGTGCGATCGCCCCAACAGAAATTCATTCTCAGGAATATATAAACCTACGATGATAGAAAGTTCTCGATGTGCGCCTCTGACTCAAGGACTATTTTTCCTTTCTGAACGTCGAGTCTCTTGAGTTTTAGAGCCATGCCATCCATCTCAAAGTTCTTTAGGTTGAGGAGTTCGCGGGCTTGACTAAGCAATGCTTCTGTCAATTCTGGAGAGAGGTCTTGACCTTCGACATACTGCACGTCTTCTAAAACCACTTGCTGCCCACCAGGGCTAACTTTTGGAACCGTGGTAAACGCAACTCGGTGCTTTTCTTGAGTTCCTTGCAGAAGAACCTCTGTACTTAGAAAAATTTTGCCATCACCCGGCAGACCAAACTCGATATAGTGAGTGTCTACGATCGCAATCTCGCCATTCACGGTCACGTCCAGGTTTTGCATCTTGTCGCAGATAAAGTCTGAGCTAAAAGCCCGATTGACATCCTGCTCAGTCAAGACTACGTGGGTTTCGGCATCGGTTGGTCGAGTCAACTCAATTTTGCCAAACGCCACACTAAGGGGATTGATCGTCACCTTTCCGGTGTGCATCTCCATCTCTTCGATTCGCAGATCGTTCTGCATCACCAAACCTTCAGCCTTAATCGAGACCGAATCTACGGTTCCTGACATTAGCTTAAACGGGTCAGTTTCAATCTCGACATCTAGGTTTTTGACCTCATCCACTTGGCTAGAAATGCCCATTTCTGCAACTTTGTTAAGTGCCTGCTCTCCCAAATCTGACATTTTTAAACTCCTCATCTCGTAGTGATGGCACTACTCTAAGGCACAACCCCAAACGCGAGTATCTATAAGGCGGTAGAGAAGGTCCACGATCGCGCTCCATCTAGAGAAGAATAAGCGGCATTGCTGAATGCCAGTATGAACTGGATTAGGAGAAGCGATTTGTCGAGTCTTAGCCGCATCGGGAGTGATCGCGATCGTGGCAGACATTCGCGAAGATCAGGCTGAACGAGTTGCCGCAGAAATCGCAGCCGAGGGCGGTAAAGCGATCTCCCTACGATTAGACATTACCGACGAACATCAAGTTCTCTCTGCGGTCGAGAAGATTATCAGCCAACACGACCACTTA
>Ga0209511_1002534_pt1 | contig 14866 bp, 8 predicted proteins | sample SSSSmetaG_FD_184141 | JGI IMG/M metagenome (GOLD analysis project Ga0209511, IMG submission 184141) | Glacier valley bacterial and archeal communities from Borup Fiord, Nunavut, Canada, to study Microbial Dark Matter (Phase II) - ​SSSS... | ecosystem: Environmental > Aquatic > Freshwater > Ice >...
TGGCTCGTCGATGCGTCGCCACCGAGCTTCACCACTGAACGGTAGTGGCTGGCCGAACAGCGTCGCGCGCGAAACTACGTCAAGGCGTTCGGCGTCAACGGCTGCGCCGTCATGCGTCGCAGCACCGCATCGCGGCGTAGCCAGCCAGCCACGTTGCCTTCGGAGTCGAGCACGGGGATGCCGTCGTAGACGTCTTCGCCTAAGAGCACGTCGAGGACCTTCTCGATGGGATCGTCGGGATGTACGTATTCGCGCCACTCGATGAGCTGGGAGACGGTGACGGCGTCGGCGTCGTCGTCGCTCATCGCTGCCGCGGCACCCACTGCCGTGACGACGCCCACATATTCTCCGTGTTCCGTGAGAACGGGCAGCCCTGGCCGGCGTGAGGCGCGCAGCGCCTTGAGCGCCTCATAGAGCGACATGCGCGTGCCGACTGATTTGGGAGCGGGCAGCATGAAGTCGCGCACGGTGAGGCCGGCGAGCCCGGGGTGTGCGGGCTTGGCGGACAGGTCGACGCCTCGACGCATCAGTTTGGCCGTGTAGATCGACTCCTTGGAGATTCCGGTCGAGAGCATCGTCGAGATGACGACGGCGAGTAGCAGCGGGAGAATGATCGAATACTCGCCGGTGAGTTCGAAGAGGATGATGACGGCGGTGATGGGTGCGCGTGAAGCGCCGGCGAACACGGCGCCCATGCCCACGAGGGCGTAGGCGCCGGGGTCAAGGCCGATTCCGGGGAAGGCGTAGTCCGCGATCGTGCCGAAGCCCGCGCCGAGCATCGCTCCCAGGAACAGCGACGGCGCGAACACTCCTCCCGAACCGCCGATAGCGATGGTGAGCGACGTGGCGATCATCTTGCCGACGAGGAGGAGCAGGAGCATCCAGACGACGTACTCGCCCATGACGGCGTTCTCGAGCACGGGATAGCCGACGCCATACATCTGCGGCAAAGCGAGCAGGAGCAGGCCCAGCAGGAGGCCGCCGGCAACGGGGCGCAGCCATTCGGGGCCCTTCCACAAGCGGTCGGCCACGTCCTCGAACCAGTAGAGGACCTTGACGAAGCTCGTGGCGACGAGCGCCGCGAGCAGGCCAAGCACGAGGCCGCCGGCAACGGGGCGCAGCCATTCGGGGCCCTTCCACAAGCGGTCGGCCACGTCCTCGAACCAGTAGAGGACCTTGACGAAGCTCGTGGCGACGAGGGCCGCGAGCAGGCCAAGCACCGCGTACAGCGCGTATTCGCCCAGGGAGTGGACGGTGAATTTTGGCAGCGACAGGAACGCGACATCGCCGAAGGCCGCTCGACCGATCACGGAAGCGGTCACCGATGAGAGAACCACTGCGGCGAATGCGCGCGCCACGAAGTTGGAGAGCAGCAGCTCGAGAGCGAAGAACACGCCCGCGATGGGCGCATTGAAGGTCGCCGCGATGCCGCCCGCGGCGCCACATGCGACCAGCAGGCGCACCTGAGACTCATTGAGCTTCGTCGCCCTGGCGACGGTCGAGCCGATCGCCGAGCCGATCTGCACGATGGGCCCCTCGCGGCCCACCGAGCCGCCCGAGCCGATCGTGACCGCGGAGGCGAGGGCCTTGATGAGCGCGACCTTCGCGGGGATGCGGCCCGCACGCTTGTTGATCGCGTACATGACCTCGGGGACTCCGTGCCCGCGTGCCTCGCGCGCAAAGTGGTAGACGAGCGGTCCGTAGATGAGGCCGCCGACGACGGGCGCGAGAACGACGAAGTAGGGGCCGAGCCAGGGCACCCAGGGGTTCGAGGCGTGCCCGACATCCGAATAGTCGGCATGACCGCTGAAGAGGTGGGTCGCGCCGATGATCAGCCACCGAAAGGCGACCGCGCCCACGCCGGCCAGTGCGCCGATCACTACCGCGAGGACAACGAGTGAAGAGTTCTCGGATCGCCGTATCCAGGTGAGGATCCGACGGCGCAGGGACTTCGCGGTGAAAGAGGTCACGGGTATCCTCAATAGTTGTACGACAGCAATAGTTGTAGAGTAACAGGCAATTGCACTACCGTGGAGTCATGGCCCCTGCATCGTCGCGTCGCCCCGCCCACTCCTCGCCCGGTCGTGTGACGATCGACGACGCCGCAATGGCGACTCTCGTCGCGTCGAGGTCGCTCCTTGGGTTCGTCGCCCAGTCGCTCGCCCCTGCGCTTGAGGAGATGACGATGCCGCAGTTCAGGGTGCTGGTCGTGCTCGATGGTGCCGGACCGCAGCGCATGGGAGACCTCGCGGAGCGCGTCGGCGTTCATCCTTCGACGCTGAGCCGCACCGTCGACAAACTCGTCGGCGCCGGGTGGCTCGAACGCGCAAGCGGCGAGGAGAGCAGGAGAGAGGTCCACGTCGGCCTCACGGCGCAAGGCCAGCGGCTCGTCGACGAGGTGACGACGCAGCGCCGGTCGGGGATCGCCAGGGTGCTTGCGAGCCTGCCTGCAGACGAGCGCGCCGCAGTGCACAGGGGGATGAGTGTCTTCGCCTCTGCTGCGGGAGAGGCGTCTCCGCGCGACCTTCTCGAACTCGGCCTCTAGAGCCCGCACTCGCGGGCGACTGAGCGGGTCGCTTCGCTCAGAGATGAGCGATCATCGAGGCGTCGGTGTGCTCGCCTAGGCTGTCCCCATGTCTCACCCGCCCGTCGGCTCGCGCCGCGCAGCCACAGGCGGCGGCATGCCCGGCAGGGGGCTCACGGGGCGCGCCGATCCCGACGCGCTGCGCGCCGAGAATGCGGCCGCACCCCACATCCCCGACCTGTGGCGGCGCGTCGGCTCCATGTTTGTTCCCTATCGCGGCCAGCTCATTGTCACGGCGGTGCTCGTACTTGCCGCGTCCGCGGCGAGCGTCGTGCCACCGCTTCTGGTGCAGCGCATCTTCGACCAGGGACTGTTCCCCTCGGATGGCGCCGGGGGCACTTCCCCGCCGCGGCTCGGGCTGCTGGCGGGACTCGTCGGACTGATGATCGGCATCTTTGTCGCGTCGGCGGGGCTCAACGTGTGGCAGACCTGGGTCACCTCGCGCGTGGGAAACCGCGTGACGGGTGATCTGAGGGTCACGCTGTTCGACAAGCTGCAGCGCATGGAGCTCGCGTTCTTCACGCGCACCAAGACTGGCGTGATCCAGTCGCGGCTCCAGAACGACGTGGGCGGCGTCGCGGGCGTGCTCACGACGTTCGTGTCGAGCATCGTGGGAAATTCGGCGACCGTGATCGCCTCGCTCGTGGCCATGCTCGTGCTCGACTGGCGACTCACGCTCCTTGCCGTGATCCTCATGCCTGCGCTTGTTGTCGCGCAACGGCGCGTCGGCCTGGTGCGCCAGCGCATCGCAGCGAAGACCCAAGAGTCGCTTTCCGAGATGACGTCGATTACCCAGGAGACGCTTTCGGTCAGCGGAATTCTGCTGAGCAAGGTTTACAACAGGCGTGGCTTCGAATCCGAGCGCTACGCGGCCGAGAACCGCACCCTCATTCGCCTGCAAGTGCAGCAGGCCATGAGCGGTCAATGGTTCTTTGGTCTGGTGACGGTCATCATGTCGTCCGTTCCCGCGGTCATCTACCTCGCGTCGGGCTGGCTGCTGTGGCGAGGCGGCGAGGCCGGGGGAGGAGCCATTACCGCGGGAACCATCGTCGCCTTCACGACGATCCAGGCGCGGCTGTTGTTCCCCCTCATGGCGCTCATGCGCGTCGCGCTCGAGGTGCAAACGTCGCGGGCACTGTTCGCTCGCATCTTCGAATACCTCGACCTCGTGCCCGCGATCTCCGATGCGCCCGACGCTCGCCCTGCCTCTGACGCTCCAGGTCCCGTGGGCGCGATCGAGTTTCGCGACGTGACGTTCCGCTATCCCGACGCTTCCGTTTCCGCCAGGCCCACGCTCGACGGGGTGTCTTTCTCCGCGCGGCCGGGTGAAACGCATGCGTTCGTGGGACCGTCTGGTGCGGGAAAGACCACGATCGTGTACCTCGCGGCCCGACTGCACGAGGCCTCCGCGGGAGGCGTGATCTTCGCCGGCGCGGACGTGCGCGAACTCACGCAGGAGTCCGTGGTTGACCAGGTGGGCGTCGTCACGCAAGAGACGTACCTGTTCCACGCGACCATTGCGGAGAACCTGCGCTATGCGAAGCCGGACGCCACGGATGAGGAGCTTGTCGCCGCGTGCAAGGCCGCCAACATCCACACGGCCATCGAGGGCTTCGAACACGGCTACGACACCTTGGTGGGTGAGCGCGGCTACCGACTCTCTGGCGGCGAGAAACAGCGCGTCGCGATTGCCCGGGTCCTGCTCAAGGACCCGCCGGTACTGCTGCTCGACGAGGCGACGAGCGCGCTCGACACGGTGAGCGAACGCGTCGTCCAAGAGGCCCTCGACAATGCCTCGCGCGGCCGCACGACGCTCGTGGTGGCTCACCGCCTTTCGACCGTGATCGACGCCGACGTGATCCACGTGGTCGAAGCCGGGCGCATCGTCGAATCGGGTACCCACGACGAGCTGATGTCCGCAGCTGGGCTCTATGCGGGGCTCGCCACGGGGCAGTCCCGCTAGCGAGTACGAGGCGTTTCAGTCCTTAGACTTATGTCGCTTGTATACGTAGTATAGTACTGCGTATTATCAACCTACGGGAGCCGTCATGAGTGTTCGTCACGCGCTACTCGCGCTACTGACAGAGGGTCCCAAGATCGGGCTGCGGCTGCGCGAGGAGTTCGAGCAGCAGACGGGCGACGTGTGGCCGTTAAACGTCGGCCAGGTCTACACGACGCTGCAGCGGCTCGAGCGCGACGGACTGATCGAAACCAACGGCGATGACGTTGGCCAGATGAAGGATTTCCGGATCACCGACGAGGGTCGCCTCGAGGTAGACACCTGGTTGCACACGCCGCCGTCGGTCATTCCCCCGCGCGATGAGCTCGTGATCAAGGTGCTTGTCGCACTGGGTGTGCCCGGCGTCGACGTGCCCGCGGTGCTCCAATCGCATCGACGCAGGCTCGTGGAGCTGATGCAGGCCTACACCGCACTCAAGGAAGAGGCGGTCAATGACATGAGAGTCGCGCTCGTTGTTGACGCGGAGCTGTTCCGCCTCGATGCGCTGATTCGCTGGCTCGACTCGGCCGATGCCAGGGTGCGAGCCTCCGCAAATGCGCCGCGAAACGACACATCGACAGAGGCGTCCGTCGTGACGCGACGGACCATCAGGGTGGTGACGTGATGCAGGGCATCGAGCTAGAGGGTGTGTCCAAGACCTACGGGGCCGACGACAGCGTGGTGCATGCGCTTCGCGACGTGAGTCTGACGATCGCCGCCGGCGAGCTCGTCGCCATCATGGGGGCGAGCGGCTCCGGAAAGAGCACCCTCCTCACGATCGCGGGCAGCCTCGAGGAGCCGTCGAGCGGCAAGGTCACGATTCACGGGAGCGACGTGTCCGCCATGTCGAAGAACCAGCGCGCGCGCCTCCGCCGCAGGTCGATCGGCTACGTATTCCAGGACCTCAACCTGCTTGCGGGACTCACCGCGGCCGAAAATGTCGCCTTGCCGCTCGAACTCGACGGGCTCGGGCTCAAGCAGGCCCGCCGTACCGCGATCGCGGCTCTTGAACGCATGGGGATGGCCGAGCGCGCCGACCGCTTTCCTGACCAGCTTTCGGGCGGCGAAAGGCAACGCGTCGCGATTGCGCGTGCAGTCGTTGGGCAACGCGACGTCCTGCTCGCCGACGAGCCGACGGGGGCGCTCGATTCGGTCAACGGCGAGGCCGTCATGCGCATTCTTCGCTCCGCGTGCCAGGACGGCGTGGCGGGTGTCGTGGTGACGCACGATGCGCAACTCGCGTCGTGGGCACATCGCGTGATCTTCCTCAGGGACGGACGCGTCGTGGACCAGACGGTTCCATCCGCAGGCGTTGACTCCCTGCTCTCGAGCGACGGTCGCCCGTGACACGCGTGTCCGAGGCCCGAAGGACGCGATCAGCCTCGACCGGAGGGCTTCCCGCTCGTCGGGCCGTGACCCGGTGGGCTTGGCGGATGTTCCGGCGCGAGTGGCGTCAGCAGATGCTCGTGCTTTCGCTACTCGTTGTCGTACTCGCCGCGACGGTGGTCGGCCTCGGCATTGCGGCGAACGCGAGCGCGTCGTCGGATGCTCGCTTCGGAAGCGCCGACTACCTCGTCATCGTCCCAGGCGCCGACCCGAGCCTCGACGTAGACGTCGCGAGCCTGGCGGCTCGCTTCGCCACGGCCGAGGCTATCCAGCACGTGAGCATTCCCGTGCCCGGCAGCGTGACCCCGATCGACGTTCGCGATCAGGCTCCCTCTGGGCTCCTCATGTCGGCCACGCTTGGACTTGATGAGGGGCGCTACCCGAGTGGCGCCGACGAGATTGCCGTGACCGACGGCGTCGCCAGCACGTTCGGTCTCGCCGTGGGTGGTACGTGGAGCGTCGACGGCCACGCCTGGCAGGTTGTTGGCATCGTCGAGAATCCGCTCGACCTACTCGAGGACTTCGCGGTCGTCGCGCCAGGCAGCATCGCCTCGCCGCAGACGGTAAGCGTGCTCGGGGTGGCCCCATCGGGCGGGGAGCTCCATGATCTCGGCATTGGCGGTGCCCAGGTGTCAATCAAGACGACCGATCAGAACACCCAAGCCTCCGTCGTCGTCCTCTTCCTCGCCGTGCTCGGGTCCATTTTCGTTGGTCTTGTGGCCGTGGCCGGATTCTCTGTGATCGCGCAGCGCAGGTTGCGCGGCATTGGGCTCCTCGGCGCGTTGGGGGCAACGACCAGGAACCTCCGCCTTGCCCTGGTCGCGAACGGCGCGTTGGTCGGCGCGGCGGGCGCGGTGATCGGAGCGACGCTCGGCGTGGGCTCATGGTTCATCGCGGTGCCAGCCTTCGAGCGGGTGGTGAACCACCGTATCGATCCGTTCAACCAGTCGTGGCTTGCGATTGCCGGGGCGATGATTCTTGCGGTCATTACGTCGATGCTCGGCTCATGGTGGCCGGCGCGGTCGGCCTCGCGCACCCCGATCGTGGCTGCTCTCGCGACCAGGCCGGCGCCGCCGCGCGCGCCGCACCTTCGCGCGCTTCCCGGTGCCGTTGTCGCGGCGGGGGGCCTGGCGGCGGTGGCGTTCGTGCCCAGCACCCAGCCATTGCTTCTCGCCCTCGGCATCGGCGCGACGGTGGTGGGGATGCTCCTCGTCGTACCGGGCACGACGGCGCTGCTCGCGGCCATCGGAGCGCGGGCGCCGGTGCCCGTCCGCCTCGCCGTACGTGATCTCGATCGCTACCGTGCTCGCTCGGGCGGCGCCGTCGCCGCGGTGAGCCTCGCCGTCGGAATCTCGATGGCGATCTCGGTGAGCGCCAGCGCCGCACAGGTCGCCGCCAACTCATCGGCCGGCGGAGGCAATCTGCCTGGCAACGAGATAGTCCTGTGGCTCGGCAACAACGGCGCGGGCGGTCCCATCCCCGCGCTCGGCGCCGAGTCCCAGCTCGCGGCCCAGAGCGCGGTGAGCGACATCGCGAACTCGGTGGGTGCGCGGTCGACGTTGGGTCTCGAGGCCGCGGTCGACACCAAGGGAAACGGCGGCACCCACGTGGGCGACGGTGCCAATGCGGGGACGCCGACCTACGATCCGGTGGAGTTAGGCATCCCGCACTCGGTCTCGGAGGGCGGCCACACGGGAACGGCCTTCTATGGCAACGAGTCCGTGCACGTGTACGTGTTGACCCCTGAGGTGCTCGCGCATTACGGAATCGCCCAGGCGTCCATTCCGGCAAACACCGACCTGGTCACGTCTCGCGAGAACCTTGATGGATACGAGCTCATTCCGATCCGCGCGGCGGACTGGGTGCCTGTGGTGCAGCGCTCGGATTTACCCACCTACTCTTCCGACCCGACCACACTCATCACCCCAAAGACGATGAACGACTTTGGCCTCGTGGCCGCACCGACAGGGTGGCTCCTCGATTTCGCCGAGCCGGTGACCGCGGATCAGAAGGCAAACGTGCGCACGTTGGCCGCGCGGGCAGGGCTTAGCGTCGAGACGCGGCCGACGGAGGCGGACCTCGCTCCTTTGCGTTTGGCCGTCACGTCGGGAGGCATTGCACTCGCGCTCGCCGTGCTCGCCATGACCGTCGGCCTCATCAGGAGCGAGACCGCGCCAGACCTGTCGACGCTCGCGGCCACAGGAGCGAGCAGCGGGGTGCGGCGCACCATCACGGCGGCGACGGCGGGCTCCTTGGGTCTCCTCGGCGGGCTCTTGGGCACCGCGGGCGCGTACATCACGCTTGTCGCCTGGCATCGACGAGATCTGTCGGTCCTGAGCCCCGCGCCTCTCGGAGCCATCCTTGCCCTCGTGGTGGGTCTGCCTGTTGTGGCATGGGCGATCGGCTGGCTGCTCGGCGGCAGGGAACCGCAGTCTCTCGCGCGTCGACGCCTCGAATAGCCCGGCGAGGGGCTCTCCTTCGCGGCGGGTGCCGCCCGAGCAACGCGGATGCTCGTCGGGTCGACAGCGTCGATCCGGTGCACCACATTGCTTTGTGGAGAAACGCGCGGAGCGGGTGGGTGGGCGCTAGGGTCTGCGTATGGGTGATCTGCGAGGGGGGTCGGGATACTGGTGTCCCGATTGCGGTACGACGTTGGCGATGGGGCAAGTGGTCTGCCACGTGTGCGGCTTGAATATCCAGAGTGACACGGCACGAAGTGTCGAGCGCGCGAACGGCGAGCTGCACCAGATTCAGGATCAACTCGACGCGCTTACCGCGCAAAAGGCTCGATGGCTTAACTACCGCGCGCAGGTGCTGGCCGCCGTGCCGCGCGTTCTTGCGCCGGGTGCGCCGTCCGGCGTGCAGTCCGATGTGCCGCGCGAAGTGCCGTCCGACGTGCAGTCCGACGTGCAGTCCGATGGGGCGTCTGCTGGGCCCGCTGCGCCTCGGACTGCGGATTCGCCGACTGCGGCGCCGCCCACAGCAGCACCCATCACTGCAGCGCCGCCACCCATTGCGGCATCCGCAGCGTTTGCGGCGCCCTCACCGAGCGCGGCAGTGTCGGCGGGCGCCGCCGATCCTTTCCTGACACAAGCCACTGCTATCGCGCAGGGCCAGTACGCCGCGCGGGCCGCGAATGCGGGATGGAGCCCGGAGGCCGCGCGGCGGCCCGCCAGGACGCTCTCGGCAGCCGCGCTTCTCGGCGTATCGGGTGCAGCGCTCTTCATCCTTGCCGGAATCGTCTTTGTGGCGGCCTCGTGGTCGACGTACGGACCGGGATCGCGCATGGCGATCCTGTTCGCCTTCGCGGCGACCTTCGCGTGGCTTGCGGTCACGTCCACCAAACACGACTTTGCGACGGTGGGTGGAGCGCTCGGCGTGGTCTCGGCGGCCTTCGTAGGGGTCAGCGTCTACGCGCTCACCGCGGGCCCGAGCGGTCCCGCCCCGTTCACGCTTGCGGTGGCGTCCCTCTTGGCGGGACTCGCAGGCTTGGGGCTTTCGCGCCTCGGCATCGGTGGTGTGGGTGGCGCGGCTGCTGGCGCCTTCGTCTTTGCCGTCGAGTCGGGCGCATTCGAGGCGGCATTGCGGGCCACCTCGGTAACTGCGGGGCTCGCGCTCTACGCCATCGTCGCTGCGGCTGGCGGAAGCATCCTCATCGCGACGCGCTCGCTGTGGACCTCGTCTATCCAACAGGGAATCGCCATGTACGGCGGCGTGGGTGTCGCGTTCCTCGGCGCCGCGTTCTCGCTTTTTGCGCCGCTCCAGGCTCGCGGCGTGGAGGCATCTCCATTCGTCGCGCTCACGGCAAGCGCTCTGGCGTGTGCGGGAATCGCCGCATGGCGACCGTTGTGGGGCGGTGGCGTGCTCACGGGCCTGGTCACACTTGGCGCAATGTCGGCCGCGTCGATGTGGTCGCTCGGCGCCGCGCAGCTTTCCTTCGTTGGCGCGATAGCGGTGCTCGCCGCGGTGGCGGGGCTCTCTTGGGCTCCGAATGCTTGGAGGGCTCCCGGGCTCGCGGGGATACTGCCCGCGCTCGGCCTCATGGGCCCGGTAGCCGTCAGCGTTCTCACGGACGAATTCACGGCGGCGCTTGTTGGAGGGCAGGACTCCGGAGTCCCCGTTTTCGACGGCGGCGGTGGGCTTGTCTGGTTTGGTGTGGCGCTCGTGATCGTGTCCGCCATACCCCTTGTCACGTGGCGCTGGAGCCCCCCAGTTCTCGCGACGAGGAAGTGGCCGGAAAGCCTTGCCCCAGCGGTATTCGCCGCCGGAACCCTGTCGCTCGGCGTGGGCCTCGCCGCCATTGTCGCGAATGGACCCGCGGCCGGTGGTGTGGGGCTTGCGCTCGCCGCCACGGTTCAGTGGGTGGCCGCGCCCATGTGGCGCCTCAGGCTCGTACTCGCCGTGCGCAAGGCCGCGGTCGTCTTCCTCGGGCTCGCAGGGATTCATGGCGCCGCGACGGTCTTGCTTCACCCATCGGGCGGTGTGGCGTCGTGGTGGGGCTCGGCGGCCATTGGGATGTCGCTTGTCGGCCTCGGCCTCGCCTCGATTCGGATTCCGCAAGCCGCGGGTGCCTGGGCATTTGTGGCTCTCAACGCCACCGCGGTGTGGTCGTGGCAGGCTTCCGGCGAGTACGGGATCGTGCTCGTTGCCGTCGCGGTAGCAGCGGTCGCAATCGCGCTCGCCGCGAGATGGTTGCCACGTGACTTCGCCATGCCGGTGATGACCGGAAGTGCTCTCGCGTATGTCGCGTCCTTCGCCGCGCTGATAGTGGGCGCGGCTGCGGCGACGGCGAACTCCCTCTCGACGCACCCCACAAGCCTTGTGCCAGCCTTCGCGTGGGCGCCGATGCTGAGCGCGTGCGCCGCGCTCGCGGGCCCGATCATCGCGACCCTCGTGACGCGTGTGCAAAGTGGTGCCGGTGACGCGGTGACGAGAGTCGTCTCCAGCGCGGGCTTCCTGGGGCTTGCGCTCACGAGTCTCGCGTGGCTGCAGCAGGCCATCTCGATGGCCCCGGACGTGGCGCCGACGCTCGTCGACTCGATCTCTCCCGCGCTCGCAGTCGCCGCTGGCGGGTTGGCGTTCGCGCTCGTCGTCGTCGTGCCGTGGTGGCGGTCCGCGCGCTGGCCCGTCGGCGTCGGCGTGGTGGCGCTTGTCACCGCGCATGCGATGTACGGGCTTGGGCGACTCGCCTTCGACACGGTGGACCTGTGGTGGACGGTCGCCGCGGTGTCGGTCGTGGCCGTGAGTCTAGGAATCGCCGCGCGCTGGGCTGCCCGAGTGACGGTTGCGCCGGCCGTCCTCGTGGCGAGCCTCATAGCGAGCGCGGCACTTGCGGCACATCATCCGGAGCAGGCGCTTGCGGCGGGTGCCGTCGCGGTCGCTCTTGTCGCATGGGCCGCGCGGTGGGCGCGAGGCTCTGCACGCGCGTCAGTTCTCATAGGCGGGAGTGGCGTGGTGCTCGTGGCCTCCGGCGCGGTACTCGTGGCCGCCGTGGCGGCGCTCGATGCCGTCGGGCACGTCTACGACGGCGAAAAGGCGACATGGCAACCGTGGCAGGTGCTGGTGATCATCGCGGCGACGTGCACCGTGCTCGCGTGGCCACCCGCGAGGCGTGCGGCCGGTGTCATCGCGGCGCTCGCGCTCGTGATCATGGCGGGGCTCGTCCCCTCGCCCATCGGATGGATCTCGCTCGCGGCGACGGGTCTCGTTTCTGCCGAGCTGGCCGTTCGATGGCGCCGGGTCTTGGGCCTTCACCCCTTCGTGTCATTCGGCATGGGCTTCGCCGCTGTCATCTGGTCAGGTGGCTCCGCCGTGAATGTGGCGATCACCGCAGGGGCATTGTCGATTGCGGCGCTATGGACTGCGGTGCGGGCCTCCGCCGATGCCGACTCCACGGTCCGATCGGTTTCTCTGGCTTTGGCCCCGCTGGCGGGCTCGATTGCCGTGGGTATTGCCCTAGGAGCCGCGGGCGTGCCGCCTCACATTGCCGCTACGTTGGCGGCGGGGACCGCGCTCACGATGCCACTCGTTGCCGCCGCCGTAGGGCTTGACGAGGACCGCCGCGTCGCAGTGGGCATCCTGGGAATTGCGAGCGTCGCGGCGCCCATCGCGACGCTGGACCTCGCGCTCGCCGGGGTAGTGGTCGTCATGGCCTGCGCGGCTTGGTTCACCCTGTCGACCCTGGGCATTCGGTGGGTCAGATGGGTCGCACTGGGCGGATTGTCCGCGGCGGCGATGCTGCTTGCGGCCGCAGTCGGCATCGCCACGCTCGAGGCCTATACCGCAGTTCCGGCTGCTTCGATGGTCGTGGTGGGTCTGTGGTGGATGAGGCGAGATCCCTCCGTCCGCACGTATCGCGCGCTCGCGCCCGGCCTTGGGGTGGCGCTCGTGCCCTCGTACGTGGCACTCCTCGTGCACCCTGACGCAGTGACTCGCCCGATCGCACTCATTGGAGGCGCAGTGATTCTCGCCGCCGTGGGAGTGGCGCTCGAATGGTTCGCGCCGCTGCTTGCGACCGCAGTGACCATCGTCGTGGTCGCCGTGTCACAACTGACGGTGGCGGATTCCTTGGCTCCCGTATGGGCCAACGTGGCCGTCATCGGCGCGGTGCTGTTCGGGCTCGCGCTCCTCGCGGAGCGCATCAAGGCGATGCGATAGCGGGCTAGATGTGGTCCGCGAACCCCAGCTGTCGGCCGGCCTCGTAGATCGCGATTGAGGCGGCATTCGAGAGGTTGAGCGACCGCCGTCCTGGAAGCATCGGGATTCTCACCCACTGCGTGATGCGGGGATGGTCGAGGACCTCGTCGGGGAGTCCTGTCGGCTCGGGGCCAAACAGCAACACGTCGTCGGCCCTGTACTCCACGTCGGTGAACCACGTCTCTGCCCTGCCGGTGAACGCGAAGACCCTGGACTCGGGCAAGGCCTCGCACAGGGCATCAAAAGAGGGGTGCACGGTGACCGTGGCGAGGTCGTGGTAGTCGAGGCCCGCACGCCTCAGGCGTGATTCCTCAAGCGAGAAGCCCAAGGGCTCGACGAGTCGCAGCGGGGCGCCAGTGACCGCCGAAAGCCGGATGGCCGCGCCCGTGTTCTCTGGAATCCGGGGCTCAAAGAAGGCGATTGACGGCATGGTCACAGGGGTGGTCACGCGCCCCAGTGTGGCACGGGCGCGCGCCGAGCGCGTATCGCGAAAAGCCTCGAAACAACGGGGGCACGCCCAAATGTGACATTTGGCACAAGTGGCGTTTTACCCCACAACTGGGGCTACCGAGTTGGGGGGCACCCTTTTTATCGTCGAAGTGGGCCCTATGGGCCAGACGACTCGGGGGTTTGACGCGATGCGGGCATCAATCGCCACGGGCAGGGTCGCAACCATTGCGACGCTTGTCCTGACAGGAGTCTGGGCGACATTAACACCCGCCCAGGCTGCTACTGGCGACGCTACCACCGCCGCGCAGTTCATGCCGGTTGGACACGAGGGACAGCCAGCGGGGCCCCAGCCGCTGACGGTTCTCCTGATGGGAGACTCGTACACCGCAGGCAACGGCGCGCGCGTCGGTTCGGATCCGGCCTACTACGGCCCCGAACGGTGCATGCGGAGCACGAACACGTGGGGAGAGCAGTACGCGAACTCCCTTGAAAGTCAAGGTTTCGCGGTCACACTGTTGAACAGGGCGTGTTCCGCGGCCACCTCGGACGCGGTTCTTTACGAGAGGTCAATGAAGGACTCAAAGGTGGTGACGTACCCCGAGCCCGACGTCGAGACCGCTCCACGCGGCGACGACTTCTACACCTCATGGGCGGCCTCGACTCCCGAATGCACCCCCACACCCGCGTCGGACGAGTACTTCGTGAATCGCGTCCTCCGGACGCCGCGCGGCGATGGGAGTGACGACGTCGCCGTCGAATGTAGCCGGTGGCTCGCACCCCAGGTCGACTCGCTCAACCGTGACGTCGACCTGGTGCTCTTGTCCCTGGGGGGGAATGACGCCCACTTCCCTGACATCGTGAAGCCATGCCTGATCATGGGTGATGCGAAGGGATGCGACGGTGCCGTCGAGGATGCGCGCGCGTATGTGAAGGACTATTTCACCGATGACCTCGTTGAGGTCTTTACCGAGATCGAACGGCGCACGGACGGTCACGCGAAGATCGTGTACCTGGCCTACCCGAGGCTCGACGTCAACGACGATCTGCGCATCACTCAGCTCGATTCATCGGGAGTCTCCACTTACGAGGTGTCCGCCCAGTTAGCCTCGCTCGCTGCCTCGGGGGTCGATGCGCAACGCGCTGCGGTCGACGCCATCAACGCGACCTTCGGTCAGGGCACGGTGACCTTCGTCGACGAGATCCCGTCGCTTTTCGCAGGGCATGAACCCAACGCTCTTCCCGACCTGGCCAACCCCAACCGATGGATGTACGAATTTCTTGAGACCACCACGCGCGACGAGTGGTTTCACCTCAAGCCAGAGGGTCAGCGGCAGGTCGCCAAGTTGGTCGCGAAAGAGGGTGCCTTCGGCGCCGTTGATGACAACGGTCGGGCGCGAGACATGGCGCTCGTGGTGGGCAACGACCCCGCCGCGCGAGACGCCGCGGAGGCGGCGCTTGAGGACCCGTCCGTGTGGGTCGGGGCGCAGGTATCGGTGGTCGAGGAACGAGTCGCAGACGACGGTGTGCACCTGCTGCGGAGGGTCTTGATTGCCGCGGCTGACCCTGCGGAGGCGCTCATGGCGCTGCGAGGCAATGACCGACCCGAGTGGTCACCCGCATCTGCAGTGAGCTTGCCCGCGCGCTGGAACGCCACGGCGCAGGCGGTGTACGTGGGCGACGCCGCCGGCGGGCTGGGGGATGTCGCCGATGTCTGGAGAGGCGATTCCGACGGCTACGCGGTGGCGGCAGAC
>Ga0209511_1002539_pt1 | contig 14849 bp, 9 predicted proteins | sample SSSSmetaG_FD_184141 | JGI IMG/M metagenome (GOLD analysis project Ga0209511, IMG submission 184141) | Glacier valley bacterial and archeal communities from Borup Fiord, Nunavut, Canada, to study Microbial Dark Matter (Phase II) - ​SSSS... | ecosystem: Environmental > Aquatic > Freshwater > Ice >...
GCAGTGGCAGCAGTTGTTTCATGACAAACGTTATTCTTTTGTAGACATTCAAAGCCCAGACTATGTACAGGTTGCAAAAGGATACAGGATCGAAGGGCAACGTGTTGAAGAAAGAGCAAATTTAAAATCTGCATTAAAAGTGATGCTAGATCATAAAGGTGCTTATTTGTTAGAAGTTATGGTAGGTAAGGAAAACAATGTTTTTCCGATGGTGCCACAGGGTTGCAGTGTAGCAGAAATAAGATTGAGTTAATCAGGTAAAAATTTATAACAATGGTTATTGAAAAAGATAAAAGTATCGATACCATCCAGGCAACGAGAAAGTTATTTCTTACATTACTGGAAAGCTTATCAATTGATGAATTAAATGTAGTTCCGGAAGGATTTAACAACAATATCATCTGGAACTTTGGACATGTAATTGTTAGTCAGCAAATATTGTGTTACAAGCTGGCAGGGCTTCCTTTGAAGCTTGATAATACATTCATTTCAAAATATTCAAAAGGAACAAAACCCGAAGCATTTATCAACGATAGAGAATTGATATTTTTAAAACAGCATGCTGTTTCTTTAATTGAAGAATTGGTTGTTGATCTGGAGAAGGGAGTTTTTACCAGTTACAACAACTATACAACAAGTTTTAATGTGGAATTAAACAGTGTAGAAGATGCAGTTAAATTTATAGCCATGCATGAAGGCCTGCATCTGGGTTATGCGATGGCGCTTAAAAGAATAGTGAAGCATTAATGAATACAGCAATTGTACATACCAATTGGAACGCTCATCTGTATGATGACAAGCATTCTTTTGTTTTTAAATACGGAGAAGATTTGGTGGATGTTTTAAAACCCATGGCAGGTGAACGCATCCTGGATCTGGGATGTGGCACCGGTTATTTAACCAGCATTATTGCAGCATCAGGAGCCGCCGTTGTTGGTGTTGATAATTCTCTGGAGATGATTACCAAGGCGAAAGCAGCATATCCGGCGGTAGAATTCAAAGTGCTATCTGCTACAGAATTTTATTTTGACGAACACTTTAATGCCATCTTTTCAAATGCTGTTCTGCACTGGGTTACAGAAAAAGAAAAGGTCATCGATTGCATGTACCGTAATTTAAAGAAGAGTGGCAGGTTGGTGCTTGAGTTTGGTGGCAAACAGAATGTGGAAAGGATCGTTACCGCTTTAAAGAATAGCCTGACAAAACATGGCTTTGCAGAAAATGCAGCCATACCACTCTGGTACTTTCCTTCTTTAAATGAGTACACTGGTTTGTTAGAAAAGCGTGGTTTCAGGGTTACCTATGCAGCTCATTTTAACAGGGATACCCAATTGAATGATACAGAGAATGGAATTAAAGAGTGGATAAAAATGTTTGGCACGGCCTTTTTTAAAGGAATTGAAAATGCAGTTGTAAATGAAATATTGGAAGAGGTACAACAGGCACTCGTACCAACCAATTACAGAAACGGCCAGTGGTTTGCCGATTATAAAAGATTAAGAGTAATTGCTACTAAATAAAATATCGATCATCCGGTTAACACCGCAACCAGATACAACATGAAACAGGAATTCACCATCACCGTTTACACAGAAAACCAGATTGGTTTGCTCAACCGCATTGCTATTATCTTCTCACGAAGAAAGATCAATATTGATAGCATGAATACTTCGCCGTCGGAAATTGAAGGTATTCACCGCTTCACCATTGTAATAGATGAAACAGAAGAAGTGGTAAGAAAAGTTTGCAGGCAAATAGAAAAGCAGGTAGAAGTACTGAAAGCCTATTTTAATACCAATGATGAAGTGGTATGGCAGGAGATGGCACTGTACAAAGTATCTACTGATGAAATTGTAGAGAAGGTGAAAGTGGAAAGACTGTTACGTGAATGTGGTGCAAGAGCCATAGCCATTCGTAAAGATTTTACCGTGTTTGAAACAACAGGGCATAGAGAAGAAACCAATAAACTGATTAAAGCTCTGGAGCCTTTCGGGTTAATAGAATTTGTACGCAGTGCAAGAATAGCGATCATTAAAGAAAGTCATGGTTTTCATGAAAAATTAAAAGAATTTGAACAAAAGGAACCTAGTGAAGATGTAATAGAAAATGAATTTTTGAATCAGCAGGAAGAGGTGTTTAGCATGTAAAGATGCCTCCATACCCTCCATAGGAGGGTTCTTAGAGAAGGATAATAGGAGGCGTTTCAGTTTTATTTGATACTTACAACTTTAAATTATTTTTTATGAAATTTAGATCAACCATATTAGAAAGTCTTTCAATTTTTCAGAAGGCTTCTTTTTTCAGAAGTCGTTTTAAAATGTTTATAGAATTCAAAGCAGCGATAACAAAAGTTCTTTCAATTTGGCAGATATCAGAACCCTCCTTTGTAGGGCAGGGAGGCTAAACAGTAATTATAATTATTTACTACTCCAAAACACCCCGCCGCGGCGGGGGGATGGGGGCAAACAACAAACAACAATGGCTAATTATTTTAACACATTATCACTAAGAGAAAAACTGAATCAATTAGGAGTATGTGAGTTTATGGACAAAAGTGAATTTGCAGATGGCGTAAATGAACTGAAAGGTAAAAAAATAGTGATAGTGGGCTGTGGTGCACAGGGCCTAAACCAGGGATTGAATATGAGAGATAGCGGCCTCGACATTTCGTACACCTTGCGCCAGGAAGCAATTGATGCTAAAAGACAATCCTGGAAAAGTGCAACAGAAAATGGGTTTACTGTAGGCACTTATGAAGCATTGATTCCATCGGCTGATTTAGTTATAAATCTTACACCGGATAAACAACATACAGCTGTTGTAACTGCAATTATGCCATTGATGAAACAAGGGTCAACATTGTCTTACTCTCACGGATTTAATATCGTGGAAGAAGGAATGCAGGTCCGTAAAGACATTACGGTAATTATGGTAGCACCAAAATGTCCGGGTACAGAAGTAAGGGAGGAATACAAAAGAGGTTTTGGTGTTCCAACCCTAATTGCAGTACATCCCGTAAATGATCCTGAAGAAAAAGGGTGGGCTTATGTAAAAGCATATGCTGTTGCAACCGGCGGACATAAAGCTGGTGTTTTAAAATCTTCTTTTGTGGCCGAAGTAAAATCAGATCTGATGGGAGAACAAACCATTCTTTGCGGATTGTTGCAGACAGGCTCTATACTGAGTTTTGATAAAATGATCGAGAAAGGCATTGACAAGGCATATGCTGCAAAATTAATTCAGTACGGCTGGGAAGTAGTTACAGAAGCGTTGAAGCAGGGCGGTATTACTGCCATGATGGACAGGTTAAGCAACCCTGCAAAAATTAAAGCCTTTGAAATTTCTGAGCATTTGAAAGATATCATGCGTCCGCTATTCCGTAAACACCAGGATGATATTATGAGTGGCGAATTTTCAAAAAAAATGATGGAAGACTGGGGCAACAATGATAAAAATTTACTGAGCTGGAGAGCCGCCACAGGAGAAACTGCTTTTGAAAAAACAACGCCGTCAACAAATAAAATTGCGGAGCAGGAATATTTCGACAATGGTTTACTGATGGTAGCATTTGTAAGGGCTGGTGTGGAATTGGCTTTTGAAACAATGGTGGAATCTGGTATTAAAGAAGAATCTGCTTACTATGAATCATTGCATGAAACGCCTTTGATTGCCAATACCATTGCCCGTAAAAAATTGTTTGAAATGAACAGGGTAATATCTGATACGGCAGAATATGGTTGTTATTTATTTGATCATGCCTGTAAGCCTTTGTTGGCTGATTTTATGAAATCAGTTGATACAAGGTTAATTGGTAAAAATTACAATGATGGCATTGATGCGGGTGTAGATAATAAAGTGATCATTGCTGTAAATGAAATAATTCGCTACCATCCGATTGAAGCAGTTGGCGCTGAATTGAGACAGGCAATGACTGAAATGAAAACGATTAATACGGTGGCATAGTCTCTTGGTTGAAAGAGTCGTCAACTAATCCTGATAAAAAATCGAGACCTTGTTCTGGGAGTTATTTAAAGGTTTTTTTTGAAAAAAAATAAAAAAAGTAGTTTGTAAAAACATAAAGTTAGTGAACGAAACAATTAATAATATTAGCCTTGGTGAGATAATTAAGACCAACAATAAATGGACTCGGGAAGAAGTTACAGATACATCCAACAGCGTCCCTTTCGGAGTTGGGGGTAATGCATTGGATATTCCTGCTGCAGCAAAGCGACTCAAAAATATTATTAATAGAACGCCGCTTTCTTTTAATGCAAATCTTTCAAAAAAATATCGGTGTAATGTCTTTTTAAAAAGAGAAGATTTACAGGTTGTTAGGTCTTATAAATTACGGGGTGCTTATAACATGATGAGTAGTTTGACACAAGAACAATTGCAGAAAGGTGTTGTTTGTGCAAGTGCCGGTAATCATGCACAGGGATTTGCGTACAGCTGCAAAAAGCTACAGGTGAAAGGAATGGTATTTATGCCGGTGGTAACGCCAAACCAAAAAATAAATCAGACAAAAATGTTTGGTGAAGATTGGATAGACGTTAAACTGGTTGGAGATACATTTGATGATTGTGCGGCTGCGGCAAAAAAATATACACTTCAAAATGGGTTTACTTTTATTCCTCCTTTTGATGATTATAAAATTATTGAAGGGCAGGGCACAGTTGGATTGGAAATCTTAGAAGATCAACCCGATATTGATTACTTGTTTTTGCCTGTTGGCGGCGGAGGATTGAGTGCAGGGGTTGGTAGTTACTTTAAAACCGTTTCACCAAAAACGATTTTGATTGGAGTTGAACCTGAAGGAGCTCCCGCCATGTTTGAATCTTTTAAAGCAGGCAAACCAGTTACGATCGAAAGCATTGATCGTTTTGTAGATGGTGCTGCTGTAAAAAGAGTGGGAGATATTCCTTTCTCAATTTGCAAAGAAGTGCTGAAGGAAATACACCTGGTACCTGAGGGAAAAGTTTGTACAACGATATTAAAATTATATAGTGAAGATGCCATTGTTTCGGAGCCTGCCGGCGTTTTATCCATTGCTGCATTGGATGATTACGCCGAACAAATAAAAGAAAAAAATGTAGTGTGTGTTTTAAGTGGTGGCAATAATGATATAGACCGCATGCAGGAAATTAAGGAACGCTCTTTACAATACGAAGGCTTAAAACACTATTTTTTAATTAGGTTTGCACAAAGGCCCGGAGCCTTAAAAGAGTTTGTAAATTTTGTTTTAGGTGAAAATGATGATATTACCCGTTTTGAATATATGCAAAAGCATAATAAAGAAACAGGACCGGCGCTGGTAGGTATTGAATTAAAATCCAAAGATGATTACCAGGTGCTGTTACAAAATCTGAATAAATACCAGATAAATTTTACCGAGCTCAAAAAAGATGATAATCTGTACGGATACCTAGTGTAAATAAACAAGCGATTGCTGCTGCCAAAATGAATTCATATAAAAATGAATTGCTATTTTTTAAAAATAAATTTCGATAGATGAACACAACTGCAACTACTAAAGCATTACAAATTAATAATCACTCATCAAATAATTCTCAATTGGAGGATGTGGGCAGAGCAGGGTTGTACGATCCCCAATTTGAACACGATGCCTGCGGAATTGGTTTTGTTGCTAACATAAAAGGTAACAAAAGTCACCAGCATATTTCTGATGCTTTAACCATATTAGAAAATATGGAACATCGGGGTGCCTGTGGTTGCGAAACCAACACTGGTGACGGTGCAGGTATTTTTATTCAAATACCACATGAGTTTTTCTTTGATGAGTGTGTTAAACTTGGTGTGCATTTGCCTGCTTTTGGTAAGTACGGTGTGGGTGTTGTATTTTTTCCGAAAGAAATAAAATTAAGAGAAGAGTGCAGGGATATTTTTAACAGGGCAGCAGAGAAACTGGGGTTAGAAATTTTAACATACAGAAGTGTGCCTGTAAATACAAATGGTATTGGTCCAACAGCCTTATCCGTTGAGCCGGTGATGGAACATGTTTTTGTTGCATGTCCAGATCACATTACTAATCCTTTGGACTTCGAAAGAAAATTATTTGTATTACGCAACTATACCAGTCATACAATAACTAGTACAGTAAGGCAGGATGCAATTGGTTTTTACATTGCTTCACTTTCATATAAAACAATCGTTTACAAAGGACAGTTAACGAGTATGCAGGTTAGAAATTATTTCCCTGACCTTAATAATAAAAGAGTTGTATCTGCTTTCGGGTTGGTGCACTCCCGTTTTGCAACCAATACCTTTCCTTCCTGGAAATTGGCGCAACCATTCAGGTACATTGCCCACAATGGAGAAATCAACACCTTGCAGGGAAATCTAAATTGGCTAAAAGCAAGTGAAACAGGTTTTGTATCTCCTTATTTTAGTAAAGAAGAAATGGAGATGTTGTTACCTGTTATTACCAGCATGCAGTCAGATTCAGCCTGTTTGGATAATATGATTGAATTACTTACACTTACCGGCAGATCACTACCACATGTAATGATGATGTTAATACCGGAAGCATGGGATGGTGATGACAAGATGGATACTGTGAGAAAAGCTTTTTATGAATATCATGCGTCCATGATGGAACCATGGGACGGTCCGGCTTCTATTTCTTTTACTGATGGCAAAATTATTGGAGCTACGCTTGATAGAAATGGATTGCGCCCTTCAAGGTATTGTGTTACAACCGACGATAGAGTTATCATGGCTTCTGAAACCGGTGCATTGCCTGTAGATCCAGCTTTGATAAAAGAAAATGGAAGATTGCAACCAGGTAAAATGTTTGTAGTAGATATGGAGCAGGGACGCATCATAAGTGATGAGGAATTGAAAAAAGGAATCTGTTCTCAAAAACCATATGGCGATTGGTTAAATAAATATAAAATTCGGTTAGAAGAATTACCTGAACCAAGGGTAATGTTTACTCATTTGGAAAGTGATCAAGTATTTAAATATCAGAAAGCATTTGGTTATACTACCGAAGATCTTGATACGATTATTGCCCCGATGGCCTTGGAAGGTAAAGAGCCAATAGGTTCCATGGGTACCGATGTGCCGCTGGCAGTATTGAGCGATCAGCCTCAACATTTAAGTTCATATTTTAAACAATTGTTTGCACAGGTTACCAATCCTCCAATTGACCCGATCAGGGAAAGGCTGGTAATGTCACTGACAACATTTGTGGGCAATAACGGAAATTTATTAAACGAAGATCCATTGGCATGTCATACGGTTGCCTTAAAACATCCTGTGTTATCGAATTTTGAATTAGAAAAAATTAGGAGTATTGATACGGGGGTATTTCAGGCTAAAACACTGCAAATGTATTACCGTGCAGATGGTAAGCCAGATTCAATGCAAAAGGCATTAGCCAGAATTTGCAGGTATGCTGTGGATGCCGCAGAGGACGGTTTTGAAGTCCTGATTTTAACTGACCGTTCAATTGATTCAGATCATGCACCTATTCCTTCTTTATTGGCAACATCTGCTGTTCACCATCACTTAATTAGAAAAGGGTTGCGGGGCCAGGTGGGTATTGTGGTAGAAGCTGGTGATGTTTGGGAAGTACATCATTTTGCCTGTTTGCTTGGTTTTGGTGCCACTGCAATTAATCCATACCTGGCATTAAGCAGCATCCGGGACATGAAGATGAATGGTAAATTAGATTCGGATCTGGATGTAGAATATTTGAAAAAGAATTATACAAAGGCTGTTAATGATGGCTTGTTGAAAGTGTTTTCAAAAATGGGTATTTCTACTTTGCAATCTTACCAGGGAGCACAAATATTTGAGATAATTGGTTTAAACAGATCAGTTGTAGATAAATATTTTACCGGTGCTATATCTCGTATTGAAGGCATGGGACTGGATGAAATTGCAAAAGAGAATTTAGCCAAACATGCTTTTGCATTTAGTAAAAAAGAAATACCGGTAGACAGGTTAGCCGTTGGTGGCTTATATCAGTGGAAGCGTAAGGGAGAATTTCATTTATTCAATCCACAAACAATTCACTTGTTGCAATATTCAACAAGGATGAATGACTATCCTACTTTTAAAAAATATTCAAAACTGGTGAATGACCAGGGCGATAAAGCTTGTACGCTTAGAAGTTTGTTTCAGTTTAATTTTCACAGAACGCCAATTTCAATTGATGAAGTAGAACCTGCCGAAGGTATTTGGAAGCGTTTTGCAACTGGTGCCATGAGTTTTGGATCGATCTCTCACGAAGCACATAGCACCTTAGCGATTGCCATGAATCGCCTTGGTGGAAAAAGTAATACAGGCGAAGGGGGAGAAGATGAAATGCGTTTTGAACCATTACCAAATGGCGATTCTATGCGAAGTGCCATTAAACAGGTAGCCTCTGCAAGGTTTGGTGTTACCAGTTATTATTTAACGCAGGCAGATGAATTACAAATAAAAATGGCACAAGGGGCCAAGCCGGGTGAAGGTGGACAATTGCCTGGACATAAAGTAGATGACTGGATTGGTAAAGTACGCCATGCAACGCCAGGTGTTGGTTTAATTTCACCTCCGCCACACCACGACATTTATTCTATTGAGGATTTGGCACAATTAATATTTGATTTAAAGAATGCCAACAGAACGGCGAGAATTAATGTAAAGCTGGTTTCAAAAGCAGGTGTGGGTACTATTGCAGCAGGGGTTGCAAAAGCAAAAGCAGATGTGGTGTTGATTGCTGGTAATGATGGTGGTACCGGTGCATCTCCCATTAGTTCAATTAAACATGCTGGTTTGCCATGGGAGTTGGGATTGGCAGAAGCCCACCAAACCCTTGTTAAAAATAAATTACGCAGCCGTATTGTTCTACAAACAGACGGTCAGTTAAAAACTGGAAAAGATATTGCCATTGCAACTTTATTAGGAGCAGAAGAGTGGGGTGTGGCAACAGCGGCTTTGGTTACAGAAGGTTGTATTATGATGCGTAAATGTCATTTAAATACCTGTCCGGTTGGTGTCGCAACACAGGACCCTCAGTTGCGTAAACGCTTTACTGGAGATGCAGACCATATTGTAAATCTCTTTAAATTTTTAACAGAAGAATTAAGGGAAATCATGGCCCAGCTTGGGTTTAGAACAATTGACGAAATGGTAGGTCAGGTAGATTGTTTGGAAACCAGACCTGATATAACTCATTGGAAATACAGTAAACTGGACCTGTCTCCTATCTTGTATAAAGAACCAGCATCTATTTATACAGGTCTTTATCATAAAGAAGATCAGGATCATGAATTGGATAATGTATTGGATTGGCAATTATTGGCTGCTGCAAAGCCTGCATTAGATAACCAGCAAAAAGTATCAGCTTCTTTTAATATTAAAAACATCGACAGAACAACAGGTACTATTTTGTCCAATGAAATTTCTAAAAAATATAAAGCGGCAGGTTTACCGGATGACACTATTCATTTTAAATTTACAGGTACTGCAGGTCAAAGCTTTGGTTCTTTTAATACAAAGGGAGTTACAATGGAACTGGAGGGGGATGCGAATGATTATTTTGGAAAAGGATTGAGTGGAGCTAAATTGATTATTTATCCTTCAGCCAGGGCAACTTTTGTTCCGGAAGATAACATCATCATTGGTAACGTGGCCTTTTACGGCGCCACTTCAGGTGAAGCTTATATTAGAGGAAAAGCGGGCGAACGTTTTGCTGTACGAAACTCAGGCGCTACTGCAGTGGTAGAAGGGGTAGGAGATCACGGATGTGAATATATGACTGGCGGCTGTGTAGTAATATTAGGTAATACGGGTAGAAATTTTGCGGCAGGAATGAGTGGTGGTATTGCTTATGTATATGATGTTAAAGGGAATTTTGAAACAAACTGTAATAAAGAAATGGTTGATCTTGATCCTGTAAGTGATACTGATAAAGAGGAATTATACAGGTTGATGAGTAATCATTTTAATTATACAAAAAGCACTGTAGCTAAATTTGTAATGGATGATTTTGAGAATCAATTTAAAAATTTTGTAAAAGTATTTCCTAAAGACTATAAAAAAGTGATGGAAAAAATATTATTGTCATCCAAACAAGGAAAACTTAAATAAAAGCAAACTGAAAGCTGATAAATTTAGCGAACGAATGCTTTTAAGAAGTTGAATAAAGTTAAAATGTACAAGCGTGCGACGCCACTAAAGTTCAATAAAGCGATAGTGTTAGGACAATAACTTGTACGAATAGAAAACAAATAACTAACGGAAAATAAAATAATACAATGGGCAAACTAACCGGCTTTTTAGAATTTACGAGAGAGCTTCCTGCAAAACGTCCGGCACAGGAACGTCTACAAGATTATAAAGAATTTATAGAAAGATATCCAGATGAAAAACTGAATCAGCAATCTGCTAGGTGTATGAATTGTGGCGTTCCTTTTTGCCACAATGGGTGCCCTTTGGGAAATGTGATACCTGAGTTTAATGATGCAGTATATCGAAAAAGGTGGAAAGAGGCATACGAAATACTTGCTTCTACCAATAACTTTCCGGAGTTTACAGGCAGAATTTGTCCGGCACCTTGTGAGACAGCTTGTGTGCTTGGTATTAATCAGCCGGCAATTACCATTGAGGAAATTGAAAAACACATTATTGAAATAGCCTTTGATAAAGGGTTTATTAAGCCGCGAAAGCAAATATCACGTACTGGTAAAAAGGTAGCCATTGTAGGAAGTGGCCCTGCGGGGCTTGCGACGGCGGCTCAGTTAAATATTGCAGGACACTCTGTTACTGTTTTTGAAAGAGACGATGCGCCGGGAGGTTTATTAAGGTATGGAATTCCTGATTTTAAGTTGGAAAAATGGGTTATTGACAGGCGTGTGAAATTAATGGAAGAGGAGGGAATAGTTTTTAAATGCAATGCAAATGTGGGTGTTGATATAAGTATAAGCGATTTACTCAGAGAATTTCAGGCAATTGTTTTGGCAGGAGGATCTACAGTTCCGAGAAATTTGCTAATTCCTGGCAGAAAATTGAAAGGTGTTTATTTTGCGATGGAGTTTTTGAAGCAGCAGAATAAAAGATTAGCTGATAAACCGCTAGCTGAAGAGGAAATTTTTGCAACAGGAAAAAATGTAATTGTAATTGGTGGTGGGGATACCGGAAGTGACTGTGTTGGTACCAGCAATAGACACAAGGCAGATTCGGTAACCCAGTTTGAATTATTACCCAAACCACCGGAGTCTAGAAATACTATAATGCCATGGCCAACTTACCCGATGTTATTAAAGACAACATCTTCGCATGAAGAGGGATGTGATAGAAAATGGGCTGTTGCAACCAAAGAATTTATTGGCGATGAGAAAGGGAATTTGAAAGCTTTAATTTTGGTTGACCTGGAATGGAAAGTTGTAGACGAAAGGCCAGCACAATTTGTAGAGATAAAAGGTAGTGAAAGAAAAGTTCCCTGTGAATTGGCTTTACTGGCTATGGGGTTTGTACATCCGCAGCACGAAGGTTTAATTAAGGAATTAGAATTAGAATTAGATGAAAGGGGAAATGTACGAGCAACTGAGAAAAATTATCAATCCAATATCAGTAAAATTTTTGCAGCAGGCGATATACGCCGGGGGCAATCGTTGGTTGTTTGGGCTATTAAGGAAGGGCGAGATTGCGCTGAAAAAGTGGATGAATTTTTAGTAGGGAACTCGTTGCTGGAAACAGCTGATGGAAACGTAATCGCACGGTATCTTGTATAAATAAATATAATTTTATTTTTTAAGCCTCCTTTAAAAGGAGGCTTTTTTGTGGAACATTAAACCTCAATTATTAAACTTATATAAATTTATGTTATGTAGTTGTTAATTAATAATAATTCATGTATTTACTAAATGTTTATAAATTATTAATAATAATTGGCTATTTGTTTGAATATTTGCGTATTATTGAATAATTAATATAGTATATAATTATTATAATATTTAAACTATCATTTTTATGAAAAAAATCGGAATTAAAGAAGTTCTTCCCTTTGTAGCACTTACAATTGTGGCAATCGGCAGTTTATTTTTCCCTACAGCAGAAGTTTTTGCTGATACGTCTAAATACGTTACAGGAGATATTACCTGGGTACTTATTGCAACTGCATTGGTATTTTTAATGACACCGGGTCTTGCATTTTTTTATGGTGGTATGGTTAATCGTAAAAATGTATTAAGTACTATGATTAAAAGTTTTGTTGCAGCAGGTATTGTTACCGTATTATGGCTTACAGTTGGCTACGGAATGTCATTTGGAACATCTATAAATGGTATTATTGGAAATCCAATGTCTCATTTGTTTTACAAAAATGTAGTTTCTGGTGCACCATGGTTTGGTGGTCCAACTATTCCTTTAACACTATTTTCTATTTTTCAGTTAATGTTTGCAATTATTACGCCTGCTTTAGTGGTAGGAGCTGTGGCTGAAAGGGTAAAATTCACTTCTTATGCCTTATTTATAGTACTGTTTTGTTTATTTATTTATTTTCCCGTTTGTCATTGGGCCTGGCACCCGGATGGTTTTTTATTTAAAATGGGAGTGTTAGATTTTGCAGGAGGTACGGTTGTGCACATTACAGCAGGTTGTGCAGCTTTGGCTGGGGCGCTGGTTTTAAAAAGAAGAAGATCTCATATTGAAAATATAGAAAATCATCCGGCAAATGTTCCATATGTATTAATTGGGACCGGATTACTTTGGTTTGGATGGTTTGGTTTTAATGCAGGTTCAGCTTTGGCTGCAAATACATTAGCTGTTTCGGCATTTGCAACTACCAATATAGCGGCTGCTACTGCAGGTTTATCCTGGATGTTTTTTGATGTATTAAGAGGTAAGAAACCTTCAGTACTTGGGTTTTGTATTGGTGCTGTAGTAGGGTTGGTTGCAATAACACCCGGCGCTGGTTTTGTTGGGATTGCCCACAGTGCATTTATTGGCTTTATTGCAGCCATCATTTCAAATCTAGCTGTTTCTTTACGTACAAGGTCCAAGGTTGATGACACTTTAGATGTATTTCCCTGTCATGGTGTAGGTGGTATTGTAGGGATGTTATTAACCGGAATATTTGCATCTCACGCAGTTAACAGTGGAGTAGTCGTTGATGCTACCGGTAATCACCAGGGACTGTTTTTTGGTGGAGATCTATTTTTTACTCAATTTAAAGGAATGTTGATTGTGGCTAGCTATAGTTTTGTGGTAGGATGGATTATTTTTAAATTTATTAACTTTATTAATCCCTTACGTGTTTCTGAAGATGAAGAAAATGCAGGATTGGATGAGTCGCAGCATGGTGAAAATTATATTCAGGGAACATTATTGGTAAAAAATGGTGGTAATATAGAAGAAAAAGTTATTTATTAAGACTTATAAAACGTTTTAATTTTAATAAAAAAGACCTCGATTCAATATCGCGGTCTTTTTTATTAAGTTATAGTTTAAAAATTTAATGTTAGTATACCTTCATAAAACTGTAACAATTTAAATGATTGTATATCTATTATTACAAAATTTCTAATAAAATACTATAATTATACACATTAAAATAATAAATATTTTAATAAATTAGATGATTGTTTGTTGTTTCTATGTATTATTGTATAATAATAATAAAATTATAAAATATTATTATTTATCATTCAACCTACAGAAAACCAATTAATGATTGCATTGCCCAAGATTTTAACCTTTTTTCTTAATAAACTACTAAAACAAAAAAAATGATTAAAAAATTTTTTGGAGCCGCAATTATTGTCTTTGTAACCACGCAAGCAATCTTTGCCCAGGATTCAACTAAATCACTGACCTTTTCTGGTTCTGTTGATGGTTATTACCGTTACAATTTTTCGGCTGCTCCTAATACCACAAACAACAAAACCAGTTTTACCAATTCTCAGAGTGCATTTGCTTTGGGCATGGCTACCCTGAGAGCCGATGCAACCGCCTTATCTGGTAAAGTAACTGCAACGGCCGATTTAGGCTTTGGTACCAGGGCTGAAGAATTTTCTTATTACGAATCAGCCAGTAAATCTACATTGGCAATGGTTAAGCAATTGTACATTACTTACGCTTTGTCAAATAATGTAAAAATTACAGCGGGTAAATTTGCAACTCATGTGGGTTATGAAGTGATGGATGCTCCATTGAACAGGAACTACAGTATGTCATACATGTTTACAAATGGTCCATTCACTCACACTGGTGTAAAGATGGATGTTACTGCAGGACCTGTAGGTTTTATGGTAGGTGTTGCTAACTTCATTGACCAGACCACTTCTACAACCAGTACAAAAACATTGATCGCACAATTTAGTGGCGGATCTAAAAATGGTAAATTTAAAGCTTACCTGAATTATGCTGGTTATTTTGGTTCTAAGACGGGTGCCAACCCTACAAGGATTGAAGATAACAATGGAAATGTAACGTCTGCGCTTAAAAGTCTAAGTCAGCTTGATCTGGTTTTGAATGCTACAGTGACGGATAAATTTGGTATCGGTTTCAATGCAACAATGCAAGACCGTAAGCAAATTGATGGGTCTCCCAGCCCGAGCGGCAGTTGGAAAGGTTTTGCGCTTTATCTTAATGCGGATCCTACTGCGGCAGTTGGCCTTACTTTAAGAAGTGAGCTGATCAGTGATAGTAAAGTGGTATATTATGGTACAAAAAACATTTTTGCAAACACCTTGTCTTTAAATTATAAAGTTGGTCCTTTTACCCTTATTCCTGAAATAAGAGTTGAATCTGCGCAAAGTGAAATTTTTACCAAGAGCGATGGTACCGGTTCTAAATCAACCGCCACAGCTTTACTGGCGGCAGTTTACAAATTCTAA
>Ga0209511_1002543_pt1 | contig 14828 bp, 16 predicted proteins | sample SSSSmetaG_FD_184141 | JGI IMG/M metagenome (GOLD analysis project Ga0209511, IMG submission 184141) | Glacier valley bacterial and archeal communities from Borup Fiord, Nunavut, Canada, to study Microbial Dark Matter (Phase II) - ​SSSS... | ecosystem: Environmental > Aquatic > Freshwater > Ice >...
TTAGCCTTTTTTCTCAGGCATCATGCACTTGTCGCTGTCGCATCCTGCCGGACCTTCAGCCGCAATATCACCCGAATCGTAGCGAGTCAGCGCCGCATAAAAGTCTGAGGTCTTTTGACGGACTTTGACTTCCTGCTGAAGCCGCTCATAGGTTTCGCGATCGATCTTCTCAAACGGCAACCGTGGAAAAGGTGCATCAAATCGAGCCAGCAACGCCGCACTGATATAGCCTTCGTTGTGCTCGATCGCGCTATAAATCCGCGCTGCCAACCCATCGATCTCGTCTTCACGAAGCTCGATCGTCGCACTCGTATTATGCGTCGTGTAGAACCGCTGCACCTGCATATAGAAATCCATCTGAGCCACCGCAGAGAACTTCTCGATCTCCACCCGATCGGCTCCTGGCAACACTGCCCAAGGCACCTCAACCGGAATCTCAACCAGCCATTCAGTACAGCGAGGATCAAACGGATCGTTGAGCAAGTTTCCCGTGTCGTCTTTGTCAGACTGCGACGGCACAATGCTATACCCGTAGTCTAAACACGCCATCGCAACGGGATCGTTCTTGCGGAACGTAATCCGCCGAATGAAGCGTTGGGCTTTGGGCGGATGCCACCCAGGACTCGCACCCGTCAGCAGCGACTTGGTGCCCGCAGGTTGAACGGTCGTGCAGCGGTTTGGACGCTTGATGTTGTGGCGATCGCAATACTCCCACACCACTTGATGCACGGTGCTGCGCCAGCGAGTCAGATAATCTTGCTCTTTTTGTCTAAACTCCAAGCCATTGACCGTATCGGGTCTGCCTGCTTCCCACCAGCGCAGCCACTCTACGCCAAACGCATTTACGAAAAAGTCGAATAACCCGGTGAAGGAGACTCCGACGATCGGGTCAAGCTCGCGAGAATATTGATAGCGTGGTTCCTGAAACTGATGGTTCAGCAGTGCCGCTACCGATAACGCTCCGGCTGTAAACGCCTCTTCCTGTTCTTTGTGGTCAAACGGATCAAGCTGATTGAGGTGAACTTCAGCCAAGTTGCAGTGGAAATCTTCACCCAAAATTTCACCACAAGGATTGAGACCATAGCGTCCTAACCGATGCTCTAATTCTCGCTCGGTCATCTGTGGACAGTTTGCTTGAATCCACTGACTGCCATGACCCGACTGATAAGCCTGCAAAAATTCGGTTTTTAACTCAGCCGTGGTGAGAATGTCGGCGTTCGATCGGGCGATCGCCTCTGGCGCATATTGAATCGCACCCTCACCTGAATAAAACTGCTTGCGAACCGCATCGTTACATTCCTGGGCGGTGGGCTGATGGTGATAGACGCGAGTGTGGTTTGCCATTCTCAGCGCATCGCGATCGGGGTCAATTCTCCAATTGCCTTCAGCGTCTTGCTGCCACAGATTTTCTTTGGCTCCCGCAAACTCAGTGTCTTCGCTGCCGCCTTGACGCATCCCCGCTGATCTTCGGATGTTTCCGGCAACTACGCAAGCGGCGGCTTCATCAATCAGCAAGCAACACTCGATCGAGGTCAATTGACGACCAATCGCGCGATTCAGAATTTTGGCGCACCGCTCATATAACCCCGGTAGACGGACAGGATTTGCCATGCCGCCAAATCCTTTGAGGCGCTCTCCGGCGGGACGAACGTGGCTGAGGTCGATCATGACTTCTACATCACTGGTGAAGCGATCGTCGGTAGAGAGTTCTAGTAACCCCTGATAAGACGCGACCCAACCCTGACGACTATCCCCTACGCAGATGGTGACTTGATTTCCGTCAACGGTGGTCTGCGTTTTCTCTTGGCGCTTTTCTACAGAAGCGGTGCCAATGTCGCTGACGTGCTTTACGACTAAGTGATTGCGGACAGCAGGAAGCTGATTTGTGTATTTAGATTCCAGAACGGCTCCGGTGCCGCAGCCCATCATCGCCAAGTCCATCATCAGCCCAAAGGCTTTCCAGTCAATGACGTTGGTGCTTGTGCAGTTATAGGCACCAGAGAAGTTTTCGGGTTTCTCGATCCAACCCGTGCCGCCGACCCAAAGCCAACGCCCTGATGGTAAACAGCGCATGGTTTGCTGCATTTTTTCGACGAGTGCCCGCTCTTCTGGCGTAAACTGTCCCAAATCCGTCATGCCTTGAATGGTGCGTTGACTGACTTGTTGCCATGACTCGCGGCGATCGTCACTCAGCTTGCGGCTATAAGTGCGATAAAAAACTGGGTTTGCAGCCGGGGCAGAAGCGGGAAATTGCCCTTCAAACTGATGAACAGGCTGACCGCTTGAGTCAGAAATATCTTTGGGTCTGATAATGTCTCGAACCATGAGTGACTCCGTGTGTTAGGGGTAATCGCTGAAATGAATTAACGCTATATAGGGCGCGATCATATAAAAATAAGTTCATACACTCTACATCTAGTATTTGATTTTGACAATCAGTATTTTTATAGTTCAGGCGAACTATAATCAGGTCGATCGAGCATAGACGCAATTTGAGAGTTCGATCGAGACCCGTAAAATCATCTCTCATACTAAACAGTGTGCGCAACTTCTTCCATCCATCAGGCACAATAAAAGTAACCTTGCCACGATCGATATCTATGCCCCCGATCGCACGTTTCTTTCCCGATCCGCCTCTGTCTCCGAGGGTAACGCTGCCCACAATGTATGATCTGCCCAGCGAAGACCCAGAGGAACCTGGTTTGCCTGACGAATATCACGCCCTACAGCCTCAACTTCTGACTCGCGCCTTCCGCAGTCCGCGATTTCCAGGCGACAAGATTTTCACAGGCTCAGACCTCAATCTCTATTACGATTCTCGCCACCCTCAATGGTATAAACGCCCCGACTGGTTTGGCGTAGTCGGCGTGTCGCGTCTCTATGAAGGCAAAGACCTACGCTCTAGCTATGTGATCTGGCAAGAAGGGGTGAATCCGTTTGTCGTCGTCGAGCTTTTGTCTCCTGGCACCGAGAAAGAAGACCTCGGAATCTATGCTGAGTCAGAGTTGCAGTCTGAAGTCAGTTCTGAGTTAGAAGGTGCGACACCTGCATTGAGTAACGGTCAAAGTGAGCCGCCTAAAGAGATTCCGCCTCGCAAATGGGAGGTTTATGAGCAGATCTTGCGCGTTCCTTACTATGTCGTGTTTAGTCGCTACACCCATCGGCTGCACTTCTTTCAACTGGTGGGAGGACACTATCAAGAGCAGCCCCTCGACTCAGAAAATCCTCGCATTTGGATCTCTGAATTAGAGCTAGGGCTAGGAATCTGGGAGGGCACCTTTGAGGGAGTCGATCGCCCGTGGCTGAGATGGGTTGACACCCAGGGCAACTGGGTGCTGACAGACACCGAGCAGGCGCGACAGGAGACAGAACTGGCATTAGAACAAGTCGGTCAAGAACGTCAACGCGCAGAACAAGAACGTCAACTGCGAGAAGAGTTGATTGCTAAGTTAAGAGCTAGAGGAATCGACCCCGACGCGCTCTAATTTGTCCTCCTACATCTGGTTTAAATGGTTCTTGCTCCCTGGAGATCTCCGATCGCCCGTGCCCTTCACCGCAATCGCTCTCTCGTTTATGCCCGCTATCTTCAACTCGCAACAGTTCGCCCAGACGGCAGACCCGCCAACCGCACGGTGGTGTTTCGAGGGTTTCGAGACGACACCAATCAATTGATGTTTATCGCCGACGATCGCAGTGAGAAAATTGAGCAGGTCGAGCATTCCGCCTGGGCAGAAGTCTGCTGGTATTTCCCCAACACCCGCGAACAGTTTCGTTTATTAGGGACGTTGACGATCGTGAAGCAGGATTATCTTGAAGAGGACTTACAGCAGGCTCGGCGATCGATGTGGCAAAATCTCTCTGACAGTGCGCGAGTTCAATTTGATTGGGCGCATCCTGGCAAACCAAAAACTGAGGGTTCTTCGCCTCCGCCGCCTAGCCCGACCGAACCGTTGCCGAACTTTTGTCTGCTGCTATTAGAACCTAGTCAGGTTGACCATTTAGAACTGAGAGGAGAGCCGCAAAATCGTTATCTCTATCATCAAGAAGCTGACCAAAGCTGGAACAAGCAGGAAGTCAATCCCTAAGTGATTTGCCTTTAAAAAGAATAGACCTCTTGCAAAAGTCCCTGCCCTCACCCTAGATCCCTGTCCCAAACTTGGGAGAGGGACTTTGAGATCTGGCTCCCTTTCTCCCAAACTTGGGAGAAGGGGTTGGGGGATGAGGGCATCTTCAGACTTTTGCAAGAAGTCTAATGAGCAGATCGCTGGTTAGTAGAAACTAGCCATCTGCCCACTCTTATCACTAAATCTGTTGCGGCTAGATTCCGGCACCGTCTAGAAATTCGTCGATCGCTCGATCGCTCAATCGACACTTCGGGGAAGGGGCATCCGTTCCCTCAGTTGGCGGCTCTGAAGGGATGAAATTTTGAGCGCCTTCTTGAGGAATTACCGCAGCCATTGCATAGCAAGCCGCCAGCGATTGGCGAGTTTGTACAAGCTGAAGTGACTGCTCTAGCGACTCAATGCGATCGACCAGTGCTCGAATCACTTGCGCCTCAGAATCGGGGAGTCGCCCGTGTTCTAGTGGCTCAACGCGCTCACCCGATCGAAAGACAATCCGACCCGGAACGCCCACTACTGTGCAATCAGACGGCACATCTCGCAGCACCACCGAGCCTGCCCCGATCCGCACATTGTTGCCGATTTGCAGGTTGCCCAGCACTTTAGCGCCCGCACCCACGACCACGTTTTCGCCCAAGGTTGGGTGCCGTTTGCCGCTTTGCTTCCCCGTTCCACCGAGGGTCACGCCTTGATAAATCAAGGCATAGTCACCGACGATCGCCGTTTCGCCGACCACAACGCCCATGCCGTGATCGATGAAAACTCCTTTTCCGATCGTGGCTCCGGGGTGAATCTCAATTCCAGTCAAAAATCTAGCGAGATGAGAAATAAACCGAGGCAAGAAGGGCAACCCCAGCGAGTAGAGCCAATGAGCGAAGCGGTGAAGAACCAACGCTTGCAGACCCGGATAGCAAAACACGACTTCTAGCCAGTTTCGGGCAGCAGGGTCGCGATCGAAAATGATTTTAAAGTCAGCAATCAGCGCTTTCAGCACAGGTGACACCCCTTGTGGCACGATAGACCAGCTTCTATCTTATCTCGCTTGGTTTATTCGCCCAGTGCTTTCATGGAATGTTTGATCAGACAGCCACCTGATTTATCGTCTACTCACAGTGCAGACGCGCTACCATCCAAAAAGAATCTTAAGTTCAACAAAATAAGGAATCGACTCATGTTCTTTGATGAACTCTCGCCCATCGTGAAAGAAATTGCTCAACAGCCTGTTGCCTTTTTTGGTGGGCTGGTCTCTGGGCTACTGCGCTTGAGTCTCTCTGATGATCCGGTCAAAACCTGGTTAGACCAGCAGACGGGCACGACTTCCTACTCATCTAGCAGTGGCGGTCACAGCGGAAATGGCAACGGTCCTCAGTCGATTTCAATCGATTAGGAAACTCTTGAAAGTGGCACAAAATCTCTAACTATTCCAGTTTTCCTGATCATGATCGAGACGACGACCGTTGGGAGAATTAGGTTGAGATGTATTCTAGCTACCTTGGCTTGAGTTTTGGACTTGTAACCCTATTGCTGCTGCTGTTTGGGGGGCTGCACTGGTTGCAGATTCCGACAGGCAGCTTTGTGGATTGGGCGATCGCGGTGGCGTGTTTTGGCTGGCTGCTGGCGATCGTCACCATCCCGTGGAATATTTACTTTGACGCAAAAGAAGCGCTTGCAGAAGCCGCCCTTTCGGATGAGAAGGGCATTCCTGTTGATCACAATCAAGTTGACTACATCCGAGTGGTTGCCCAGCGATCGAAATGGGTCGTAATCGCTCTGCACATTTTTTCAGCGATCGGCTTATATGGACTAGCAGCTAAGGGGATCAGTCAAGTGGGCTATCTCAGTTCTGGAGCGGCGTTGCTGTTGACGGGGTTGCGTCCGGCAGTGCGAACCTATCGATATTTTGCGACTCGAATCGCCACGCTGCGAGAGCAGTTTCGATATCCTCGTGAAGATGTGATTGAGCTGCGGAGCCGATTTCAGCAATTAGAAGCAACGGTCGAGCGGTTAGCCTCCCAGCTTGATCCCGACGAGCCGAGTTCTTGGGTGTCGATACAGCAGCGTCAATCGGAGGCGATTCGTCACGACTTAACTAATGTGGCGGCGAGTCAAGAAGACTTACGATCGACCAATCAAGCCGAACACACTCAGCTTTCTCGTGAGGCAAAACAGGCGATCGCTCAACTCACTGCTGACGGACAGTTTCTCGACCATGTGCGTGAGATGATTCGGTTCTTCAAAACGGCTTGATCAAGGGAAACTCAGCCGCGATCGTCCAGCGTTGACCGTTGTGAACCAGTAATGTCAACTCATTCGCCATAAACTCAAAGTGAAGTGACCTGTCTCGAAATTCTTGCCATGCCGCGCTGAAATTTTGCTCTGTCAAATCGCGAAAGGCAACCGTCATGTGGGGCGCAAACGGACGGTTTTTTGAGGCACGATCGACGATCCCAAACCTGGCTTCTGAATAGTCCATCAACTGCTTTTGCAGGGTCAGCAGTTCGGGAGTTTTCACAACATCAATGTAAATGACTCGTGGAGGAAAAGCAGAAAAGCCTTCTAGGGTAACTGGCACCGGGGCAACCTGTGCAAACTCTCGCAAGCCTTGCTCTAGATGAGGTCGATCAGATGCCCACTCAAACGGCGGCTGTAAAGTGATGTGGGGCGGCGATTTTTGAGCCTGATAACTCCCGTAGTGAACCGCAAAATGGTGTTTGATGTCATCCACATAGTCTCGAATCGCTTGGGGCGGCAGCAGAGCGATGAAGAAGCGTTGCGCGTGGCTCATGGCTCACTCTCACAAATGTACATATTTCTAAACTGGAGTTAAAAATTACTCCGTTAACAAACCAGGGCGGTAAGCTACTTACTGGATGGAAACCATTGTGCCAAAGACCGATCGAAGGAAGAAAACTACGATGCCCTGGTTTGTCAAGATCGAAGAAGGAACTGTCGATAAAGTCAGCTTTGATCGCCATGTGTCCGCTCACAAAGCGTTTGTTAAAGAGCTAATCGCCAAAGGTCACGAAGCCCGCACTGGCTACTGGTCGCACTATGGGGACGGGATGCTTCTGTTCAAAGCGACCTCAATGGAGCAGGCAAAAGCGATCGTGGCTCAAGATCCCCTCGTCCAAAATGGCTGTGTCCATTACCAGCTTTATGAGTGGTGCATCGTTGTTGAGTAGATTGGAATTCCAAGTCAGAAAATTGAATTCAGAATTCAAGATTTAACACCTGCCTCTCTTCTGGTGCTATTCTAGTAAATGACTCGGATCTATGCGATCGCGACACCCAAATCTTGTCAGGACCGGAAGGTAGCAGCAATACGGGATGCTCACGGTAGGCGTAGTCTCCGGGTCACTTTTTTTGGGGACGGTAAACCCCCGTGTCAGCTCTCTCGTTTTCTTCGTATCCTGGAAGAAACTGATCATACAGGAGCTTGAAGCATATGGGTTTGGGAGATCTCGTTCAGAAAGCCGTTTATTTAGGCATCGGCGTTGCCTCTTACGCAGGTGAGAAAGCGGGTGAAAAGCTTGGCGAACTGCGAGTGCAGGTGCAAAAGCTGGCAGATGAGATGGTCGATCGAGGTGAGATGACGGCTGAAGAAGGTCGTCGCTTTGTCGATGAGATGGTGAGCCGCGCTCAACAAATGCCTACGGTTGAATCGACCGCCAAGAAACCAACTGAGCCTCGCAAAATTGAAATTCTGGATGACGAAGAACCCACTCCGACCTCTGCGCCTCCGAGCGGCGTTGATGCGATGCGTCAGCAAGTGATGGATCTGCAAGAAGAACTGCGGCGACTCAAGCGTGATTAATTTCAGCGATCGGGACGTTCTAAAGGAGCGTCCCGTAAATCTGATTAGTCTCGACTTTTAACCGTGGTCGAAAAGTTCTCAAACCAACCTTTGCGCTTAAAAAAGACGACTAAGACTGTGGCGATCGTCACCATCACCGTCCAGCACAACGGATAGCCCCAATACCAGTTGAGTTCGGGTAGGTTAAACGGTGACTTCTCGGTGTTGAAATTCATGCCGTAAACTCCGGCGATGAAGGTGAGAGGAATGAAGATGGTGGAGACGATCGTTAAGAACTTCATCACTTCATTCATGCGGTTGCTGACCGATGACAGATAGACATCCATTAAGCTAGAGGCGAGTTCTCGGTAAGTCTCCACCATATCTAGCACCTGAACGGCGTGATCATAGCAATCGCGTAAATAGACCCGAACTTCATCACTAATTAAGTCGCTGCCATCGCGAATTAGAGAATTGATGGCATCGCGCTGAGGCCAAATCGATCGCCGCAGCGTCAGCAAATCTCGCTTGATCTTGTGAATCTTCTCCAACGTTTGGCGCGTCGGGTCGGCGACGACTTCGCTTTCTAAGTCTTCGATTTCCTCTCCATATCGCTCAAGAATGGGAAAAAAGCCATCGATGATCGAGTCTAAAAGCGTGTAAGCGAGATAGTCAGCATTGTGCTTGCGAATCGTGCCCTTGTTGAGGCGAATTCGTTCTCGTACAGACGCAAAACAATCGTGTTCTGGCTCCTCTTGCACCGTGAGTAGGTAGTGTTTTCCTAAGATCAGGCTAACTTGCTCGGTGAGAAAACTTTTGCCCGATCGCCGCAGCATCACCATCTGAGCAATAATCAAGAGCTGCCCTTCATACTCCTCAACTTTGGGACGTTGAGGCACGTTCACAATGTCTTCTAGCACTAGAGGATGCAGCGTAAAGACTGCTCCCAATCGCTTTAAGATATCTTCACTGCCCAAGCCTTTAACATCCACCCAAGACACCGATTCAGTGTCGAGATGAGGCGCGCACTCTTCGGGCGTTTCGACTTGCAGACGAGTGGCGGTGTGCTCGTTGTAGTCAATCAGCACAATGACGGGGTGGGGCGCGTCTGGCTCAATGCTCAACGTCCCTGGCATACTACCGGGGACATCATAGAAGTAGTCGATCGTAGAGTCGTCATCGTCAGGTGGCGCAACGAATCTTGAAGCCTGAAGCCGCTTTCCCACCATGCCAAGTTACCTCGCGTTCTGATGTCATTACTGTAATCTGCAATCCCATTGTTTGACTTACCTGATATCCTGCTAACGTAGGCTCTGAGAGATCATTCTGTTGACTGAAACGCCCTCCCCTTCTTCATCTTTAGAACTTTGGAGCCATCGCCTCCTCTCTGCGGTGCTGCTTGGTGGACAGGTCTTAGTGCATCTGCTCAAGGGCAAGATCAATCGACGCAACACGATTGATCAGATGGCAGCGGTCGGTCCTGAGTCGCTGCTGATTGCTTTGATCACGGCAGGTTTTGTCGGAGCAGTGTTTACCATTCAGGTGGCACGAGAGTTTATCAATCTAGGGGCAGGCACCGCAGTGGGAGGAGTGCTAGCGATTTCTCTGTCGCGAGAATTGGCTCCGGTGCTGACTGCTGTGGTATTGGCGGGTCGAGTCGGTTCGGCGTTTGCGGCAGAAATCGGTACGATGAAAGTGACTGAGCAGATTGACGCGCTCTATATGCTGAGAACTGACCCGATCGATTACCTTGTGATCCCCCGTGTGATTGCGTGTTGTTTGATGCTGCCGATTCTCACGGTTTTGGCTCTAATCGTCGGCATTGCTGGAGGAATGTTGGTCGCAGAGTCGTTCTATAACATTCCCAATACGGTGTTTCTCACCTCGGCTCGCAACTTTCTGAGCGTCTGGGATCTGTGCAGTGCGCCGATCAAAGGCTTTTTCTTTGGGGCGCTGATCTCGATCGTTGGCTCTAGCTGGGGTTTGACCACGACCGGGGGCGCAAAGGGAGTCGGGCAATCCACCACAACTGCCGTGGTGACTTCGCTGCTGGCAATCTTTATTTCTAATTTCTTCCTTTCGTGGCTGATGTTTCAAGGCACCGGAAGCGCGGTGAACCGAGGACTTTAGGGCATTCCTTTTCAAGAACGTCTGTACTTCTCTCGATTTTTTTTGTATTCTATTTTCTAAGGGTGAATGCCAACCGATCGTCAAGCACGATTAAAGAAACAATCTTTTGAATTCTGCGAATCGTCGATTTAGAGACGATCGCGAACATTCCAGCTTGACGTTTTCATGTATGTAGTGTTTCATAGGGAAACGATTTTTTGAAGTACGCTATATCTATAGTCATTCCCGATCACCCTTCATCGCTTAGATAGCTCCTTATGGTTTCACAAGTAGAAACTCCGGTTTTTGACTCCGATCGTGTTCTCAACCTCAGTGTTGAGGGCTTGGTGCAGGTGTTTACGTCTTTTCACCGCAACTTTTTTACAAGCGTGATGGCGCAAGCGCTGCGAATCGCGGGGCAGGGCACCTCGGTTTTAGTGGTGCAGTTTCTCAAAGGGGGAATTGGACAGGGGCACGATCGTCCGGTGCAGCTTAGCCAAAACCTGGATTGGATTCGGTGTGACATTCCTCGTTGCATTGACACGCCAGAGCTAGATGATGCCGAACTCGCGTCTCTGCTTGAGCTGTGGCAATATACTCAAGCGGTGGTGCATCAAGGCAAATACGATCTAGTCGTGTTGGATGAGTTGAGTCTGGCGATCAACTTTGGGTTGATTCCTCAAGCGGAGGTGTTGGCATTTTTAAAGCAGCGTCCCCGTCAAGTAGATGTGATTTTGACAGGTCCTGAGATGCCCCAAGCGATTCTAGATGTAGCGGATCAAATTACTGAACTTCGTCGCAGCCACCAACCCTAGAAAATCACCATGATTAAAAACGATAATTGGATTTCGCAAATGGCGCAGAAGGGTATGATCAGTCCTTTTGTGCCGCAACTGGTCAGACGGGTCGAGAGTTCGCCTGTGATCTCCTATGGGTTGAGCAGCTTTGGCTATGACTTGCGGCTGTCACCCTCTGAGTTTCGGATTTTTCGTCACATTCCCGGCACAGTCGTTGACCCAAAGCATTTCAACCCTGCAAATTTAGAACCTGCGGCACTGCACGAAGATGAGAACGGCAGCTATTTCATCTTGCCTGCTCACACCTATGGGCTGGGGGTCGCGCTAGAACGGTTAGAAGTGCCCGATAATGTGACCGTGATTTGCATTGGAAAATCAACTTATGCACGAATTGGGCTGATTGCAAACCTGACTCCTGCTGAGGCAGGATGGCGAGGGCACTTGACGCTGGAATTCTCTAATTCTTCGAGTGCTGACTGTCGCATCTATGCCAACGAAGGGATCGTGCAGCTGCTCTTTTTAGAAGGGGCACCCTGCTCGGTGAGCTATGAAACTCGACGCGGCAAGTATCAGGATCAGTCGGAACGGGTGACGTTGGCGCGAGTGTAGAATACGTTTCGGCTCTGCCAGCCTGTTAGAAGTTCTGGCGTTGAGCGTTGAGCGGAGCCGAAACGCGTCTCACAGTTAATTTCGTCTACCTACTTATTAATGACTCTTTATTACATCGTTGCTTTGAGCATGTGATAGACCACCAATAGCTGCGTCAGCGCCAGCGGGTAGCTTTGAATGATCTCTCCCGTTATTCCTGCCACTCTGCCGATCTCTGGGTTCATTTCTCGATTGCAGACATTTAATAAGTGTGGAGCCTCACTACAGATGAACTTTTCCAACTCGTGCACTTGGTCACTCGTGGCATGTCCATCAATTTCTAGCACATCGACGGGTTTGCCCATGTCTCGATCGAGTCCTATCCGAATCGCAGGTTTTGCATTTCCATCAGAAGACGTGATGACCTGACTCAGATCAGGCTGAGGCACCGTCGGACGCAACACGAGGCGCACATTCAAACGTCCGTTCATTTCTTGTAGCTGATCAGCGGGTGGATAAAAGCTAACCACCATGTCAGCCCACGATCGCTGAGGTCGAATATATTGATCTGAGTCTGATTCGCGCTTTTGCAACTCTGCGAGAACCTGCTCTGGGGTATAGCCTCGCTTTTGCGTGTCGCGTTTCACCTTCCACTGAGTTCGCAATGTCTCAGGAGGTGCCAGGTAAACCTTGATATCATAGCAATCGAGCACTCCGCGAGTCGAATAGCCCAACAGCCCCTCAACGATCAAAAACTTACTCGGCTTGATATATTCGGGTGCTTCAAGGGTGCCTGTTTTGTGATTATAGACAGGTTTGAGAATCGGCTGTCCATCTCTCAGCAGAGACAAATGCTGCTGCATGATGTCGAGATAATTGCAGTCTGGATGCAGGGCAGTGATGCCCAATTTAGCGCGCTGGGTGCGATCGTAGCGGTGATAGTCATCGGTGCAGATCGTCGTGACGTTTTCTTCTCCCAAAACCTGGGCAATTCCTTTTGTTAGCGTGGTCTTGCCTGCTGCGCTATCGCCAACAATGCCAAGGATAATGGGGCGTTGCGTCATGAAGTCCTCCTGTACAGATGTCTAAATTGACTCAGCGACAACTTACTTTAGGTCTAATTTTAGGGAGGAATGTGAAGTGAGGCAATGTCCATTAGCTCAAGAATCATTGCGAAGCGAGGCGATCGGCGTTTTACATCGCTCGAACTCTATGGTAATCCTTAAAAAAATTATGATCTTCTCAGCCTGAGCATCCGCTATTCTAGTGTCTTAGCGATTCTCCAACGGCGGACTTGCACCCTACGCATCTCGGCTCAGAATTGCCTCCCGCTATGAACTCAGTCGCTCGCGAGTTACTCTCTCCCCCTATGAAAATTTTCTTCTATCACACGCCTGAGCTAACGCCTGTTCAAAATGTCGCAGACTGCGCGATCGCGATTGATGTGCTGAGGGCAACGAGCACGATTGTCACGGCGCTATCGGTGGGTGCAGAAGCGGTTCAGGTATTTAGTGATCTCGATAAGCTGATGCAGGAGAGTGAATCGTGGGCACCCGAAAAGCGGCTCAGAGCCGGAGAGCGAGGCGGCGCGAAGGTTGCAGGGTGTGATTTGGGCAACTCGCCTTTAGACTGCACGTCAGAATTGATGCACGATCGTCGCTTGTTTATGACGACGACCAACGGCACCCGCGCCTTAGAAATCATTCAGGCATCTCCAAGTGTGTTGGCGGCAGCGCTGATTAATCGCCGCGCTGTGGTGGATTATGTGGTGAGCCATCGCCCCGAAACGGTTTGGATTGTCGGCGCAGGCTGGGAAGGATCGTTTGCGCTTGAAGATACGGTCTGTGCGGGCGCGATCGCTCACAGTCTGATCGCAGACTTAAACTGCACGTTGGAAGACATCGCCGGAAATGATGAATTGACAGGAGCCGTCGCCCTCTATGACCAATGGAAGGATGACCTGTTAGGACTCCTGCATCATGCGAGCCACGGGAAGCGATTACTGCGTCTCGATTGCCAAGACGACCTCAAATATTGCGCTCAAACCGATGTGCTAGATGTCTTGCCGATTCAGCGAGAAATTGGCGTGTTGGTCAAGAACGGCTGAGGTTCATCTCTTTGAGAAGACAGGTTGCAATGCGGTGAGCGGCTCCGGGATCTCCCATGCGACGGTGACCATTTTCGGCGATCGTCTGGAGTCGATCGGGGTCATTTAACAACGACTGCATCGCCCTGGCAACTTGAGTGGGTTGCTCAACGAGCGTCACAGAAGCTCCTAATAAGCGAGTTTGAGCTTCTGCAAAAGCGGGAGTGAATTGAGGACCGTTTCCTGGAATGATGATGGCAGGTTTGCCGAGTCCGATAAATTGTTCGGTGGCGGTGCCTGCCATTGCAATCGCGACCTGCGATCGATGCAAGCATTCTGCAAATTTGGGCGATAACTCTAGCGTTGCTTTTTTGTCACTAAATCCAATCGTATATATATTCTCTTTAGACTTCTGCCAGCGATAAGAGACGAGTATCTGATGTAATCTTTCTGAATCTAATCCGGCTGCAATCGTAGCTAAGAATCGTAATGGTTTTTCTAGTTGTTCTCGTAATCGATCGAGCGATTGCAACATGATTTCCCAGTTATGGTAGGCTTCGGGCGGACGAGAACCGGGAATGAGCGCGATCGTCAACGCAGATTGATTGATTTCGCCTTCAGGATTCCACTCAAGTCCATCCATCATTGGGTTGCCCAGATCAAACGCTGGAACGTCGAAGCGTTTGAGGATATCGGCGGTGATGCGATCGCGAGGAAAGACGGCTTTGCACTGAGGGCGACGCATCAGCCAGCGTTCCCACGGTTGAAAAATGCAGTTTGTCGAACGTTCTAAGCGATCGTCCCACCAAGATTTTCGCGGTAGCCAACCCGTCTCATCGCATAGATAATATTCTGATTTTGCAGTTGCGACGAAGGCAAAAGGTGCGCCACTCAGCCACGCAAACAGCAGCGGCACAATGTCGCCAACTGCAAGAATAAACCCGTCTCCGTCTCTCGCCCAAGCCTGGACTGCTTTGATTTGCGCCCACGTTAACTGCACCAAACCGCCTTGAATATCTCGCGCCAACTGCCGACTATCCATGTAGATAAAACCGCCAGATGGCATGGCTTTGACCGCTCCAATCACGGGGATATTAAGCTTAGTGTAGGCGTGTCCTTCTCCGACGATCGGGAGCGCCTCAATCTGCGAAAAGCCTTCTTGCTGAAGGGCGTGCAAAACGCGAACGGCGATCGTGTCTTCTCCATGACCGTTGCTGAGGCAGAGTAATCGCATAACGTCTGAGAATGGGGGACTTAGCTAGGATAATCTACGGTTTGACTGAACGCAGCAATTGAGGTGACACGTGAAAAAAGGCTGCAAGTTCGTCGGCTTG
>Ga0209511_1002546_pt1 | contig 14821 bp, 13 predicted proteins | sample SSSSmetaG_FD_184141 | JGI IMG/M metagenome (GOLD analysis project Ga0209511, IMG submission 184141) | Glacier valley bacterial and archeal communities from Borup Fiord, Nunavut, Canada, to study Microbial Dark Matter (Phase II) - ​SSSS... | ecosystem: Environmental > Aquatic > Freshwater > Ice >...
AAGGGACTGAGAGAGGGTTTGAGGTTCAGTCCGTTTCAACGGACTTCGCAAGGCTAGCCCGGAATTCCATTCACGGGCGGGACAGAACCGCAGCGAATAGACGGGTGCAAGATCTGAGTTAACCTTAACAGACTATTTGTATTACATTTTTTGCAGCACGTTCCGAATCATATCGGAGGTCACTTGGTCGGTGGTGATCGCAACTCCGATCGCGGTTGGCAACACAAACCGCACCTTTCCCGACTGGACTTTTTTGTCGCGTTGCAGCGCCGTGAGAATGGCTTCGATGTCCATCCCATCAGGTAATCGAGTCGGCAACCCTGCTTTCTCAATTAAGGCAAGTTGACGATCGCAGCTTTCTTGATCCCACAGTCCCATTTCGACTGCGATTTGACCTGCGGCGACCATTCCGATCGCGACTCCTTCACCGTGATTGATGACGCGATAGCCTGTGAGACTTTCGACCGCGTGCCCGATCGTGTGCCCATAGTTGAGAATTTCGCGCAGTCCCGATTCTTTTTCGTCTTTGCTGACGACGTGCGCTTTTGCCTGACACGATCGAGTCAAAATCTCTTGCAGCAATCCATCATCAATGTATCGAAGTTGATCGAGTCGGTTGGCGCGTTCCATCATCTCAAACAGGTCTGCATCCCAAATAACGCCGTATTTAATCACTTCTGCAAGTCCGGCGCGAAACTCTCGCATGGGCAGAGTTTTGAGAACTTGCGGATCGATCAACACGAGTCGCGGCTGATGAAAAGCACCGATCAGGTTTTTGCCTCTGGGATGATTGACTCCGGTTTTGCCTCCGATCGCCGCATCAACCATTGCCAATAGAGTTGTGGGCACCTGAACAACGTTGATGCCTCGGAGCCAAGTTGACGCGGCGAATCCGGTCATGTCGCCAATCACGCCACCGCCCAGCGCCACCATCGTGGACGATCGCTCTAGTCGATTGTCTAACGCCGCATCATAGATTTTTTGCACCGTTGCAGGCGTTTTGTAGCGTTCTCCGGCGGGCAGAATGCAGCTTGCAACCTCAAATCCTGCCTGAGTCAGTGACTCGATCGCCCGTTGCCCATACGCCTTAAAAATCATCGGATTTGACACGACGAGGATCTTGTGCGACTTAAGGGTCAGCGTTTCTCCTGTGATCCAGGAGCCGATGTGATCGAGACTGCCCGGAGCGATGGCGATCGCGTAAGCGTTTTGGGGCAACGGAACCGAAATAACAGATTGCATGATGTGACGCAGTAAAACCTTACTGGCTATCTTATCTGAATTGGTGAAAGCGCTTGCTGCAGAAGCAACTCTTTCTTTCTGGCTCAATAGTTCCGTATAGTTAAGAGAGGGATTTATTTGGAGTATGCCGTTATGTCCGCAGTAATTGCTTATTTAGCCATTATGGGTGGTGCCTTTGGGTTAGCGCTGGCTTTATTTTTTGGCTTTCGGGCAATCAAGTTGATCTAAAGTTTCGATTATTGAGAATGGGGAAGGCTCGATCGCTCACTCACGATCGAGCCTTCATCGCTTGTAATGAATGTTTAATTGGCGTTGCTGAATTCGGGTATGAATTCCTAGATTTGCCCTCACCCTAGCCCTCTCCCAAAAGGAGAGGGAACCAGAGTTTTAGCTCCCTTCTCCCTGGGGAGAAGGGTTGGGGAGGGCTTGCCCCACTTCGTGAGGAGGGCAAATCTATACATCTATTCAGCAGGTCGCTTAACTTTCGCGTGAGAGTCGCATCACAACCAGCGTCATGTCGTCTGCATTGTGCTTATCGACTCCGATAAACTTTTGCACACACTCAAACAGATATTTCAAAATCATCTGCGGATCGTCATAATTACGGCACGCCAACCGAAAAGCTTTGGTTAAGTTCTCTTCGTCAAATCGTCGCCCATATTGGTTTGCCGCATCGGTAAACCCATCGGTGTAATAGATAATGGTGTCACCGGGAGATAGCTGCACCTGAGCGTCTTGATATTCCGTTTCGGCATCCAGTCCGATCAGCATTCCGAGAGTGTCTAACCGCTCGATCGTATCGGTGCTCGCCTGCCACAACAAAGGCGGGTTATGAGCTGCATTGCTGTAAGACAGAATGCGAGTTTTAGGATCGTACTCCGAATAGAACAGCGTCACAAATCGATTAGAGTTTTCCAAATCGGCATACATGACTTGATTGAGATGCTGCAAAATGCGAGCCGGAGAGTGTCCGTTTAGGACTTCTGCGCGTAACATTCCTCGCGTCATCGTCATAATCAGACCTGCGGGAACGCCTTTGCCCATGACATCGCCGATCGTCAGACTCCAACGCCCCGACTCATTGTCGCTGTCTGGCTTCCGAATCTGTCCATAGTCTGCCGGAATAAAGTCATAGTAGTCACCGCCAACTCGATTCGCCGTTTTACACAGCGCGGCTAATTCCACTCCTTCGATTTTGGGGCAGTGTCGAGGCAAGAGCCGCAGCTGAATATCGGCTCCGATTTCTAACTCTCGATCGAGCCGTTCTTTTTTGCGAAGCTCGACCGTTAGCTCATCGTTCTCGATCGCTACCGCCGTCTGATCTGCCACTAATCGGACTAGCTTTTGCCGAGTCTCTGTCCAACCATAGTCAGGATCACGACTAAACACGTAGAGCCGACCTCGTTCGATGTTTCTGACCAAAATTGCGGTGCCAAAAATCTGAATGTCTGATCCGAGAAAACGGCTGACTTGATGATCAAGCTTGGCGATCGCTTGAGGGGATTTAGTCAACCCTTCGGCAGGAGGCAGCCCCGCAAAAGAAGCGGTGATTTGCTTGGTTGCGGCTTCTAAAGCTTTGCGAATCTCTTGCCCCCAATGGTTATCCTGGCAGTGCAAGCGCTCTAATTTGACTTGTCCATTTGGGCGAAACATGATCAGCGCACCGCCATCAGCATCGGTGACGCGACTCACCATGAGAGGAATCAACTCTAGAAACTGATTGAGGTTGTTAAAACTGCGAAGCGCAAATCCTAGTGAACTCAACAGATCTTGAATTTTGTGCTGCTCACGACTCAGCCGTGCCACTAGCTCCTTGAGGGCAAGCACGGGCGTTACGTCTGAGACACTGTTGCGATCGGGGGGCTGAGAGGGCTGTCTAGGAAGGGGCACAGCAGTCATTAGGGCAAATAAGGGATTTCAACATCCGTGCTAGAGAATACAAGCCAAAAACAGAGAAGTTAGCCATGATTAGCCGTGTTGTGCTTTGCCTCAGTTGTGAACATCAATGTTAGCGAATGAGGTGCAAAGCGGGGCATCTATTTTTAAGGGATCATCTTTTAGGGGATCATCGCTCACGACTTAACCTGCTGCAAAATTACAGACGGATCTCCGTAATTTCAAGCAATTGTAGTCGCAGCGGAGCGAGACTGAACATAAAGATGAAATTTAGCGGATTGTGTCTCTCATTAAAAGCGGGGGCAAGCCTTGTTATGGCTATAGCCAACTGGATTAGGACATGGCTCGCAAAATACCTGCCGCTTGCTCAAGCGGCATAAGCTCTTTGTCCTAACCTAACTGGCGATCACGATCGGTCTTAGAGTGCCCCAATTTTCTGACAGATAGAGAAATCTTGACTCGATCGCACTTCATCAGACCTGCTGCACGAATCTGGACAACCCTCATCCCCAAGGAGAAGGGAGCTAAAACCTCTTGTCCCCTCTCCTTGGGGAGAGGGCTAGGGTGAGGGCGAAGGATTCATGCCAATCTATTAACCACTAATCAGCGCTTCAACAAATTCGTAGCTAGAGAAGGGGCGCAAATCTTCAATGCCTTCTCCTGCCCCAATAAAGCGGATGGGCAACCCCAATTCTTCAACGACTGCTAGGGCAACGCCTCCTTTAGCCGTGCCGTCGAGCTTGGTCAGCACCACCCCACTGAGTTGAGCCGCTTCTGAAAAAACTCGCGCCTGTCTCAGACCGTTTTGTCCCAATGTGGCATCTAAAACGAGCAGAGACTCAACTCTGGCGTTCCCTGCTTTTTTGTCGATGATGCGACGAATTTTGCTGAGTTCATCCATCAGGTTTTTTTTGTTTTGCAGTCGCCCTGCGGTGTCTACGAGCAATAACTCAGTGCCACGCGCTTGAGCGGCAGCGATGCCATCAAACACGACGGCTGCCGGATCGGTGTTTTGTCCTGGGTTAGAGATCACGTCTACGCCACTGCGCTGTCCCCAAACTTTGACTTGTTCGACAGCGGCAGCGCGAAACGTGTCAGCAGCAGCGATCAAACAGCGATAGCCAGACTTTTGAGCGATGTGAGAAAGTTTGCCGATCGTCGTCGTTTTCCCTGCCCCGTTTACTCCGGTGATTAGCCAGATATTCAGCGTGTCTTTTTCGGGCGCAAACACTGGATTATGAGACTGAAGCGGACGGTCGAGCAGATCGCGCAACAGTTTCTTCAAGTAGGCGATCGCTTGTTCTGGGGGCAGCACTTCTTCGCGCAGTTTTGCTTGCAGCGCCGCAATAATTTTGTCAGTCGCGTCTACCCCTGCATCGGCTTGCAGCAGCAGCGACTCGATTTCAGTCACCGCGTCCTGATTGAGCGGACCTTGACCGACGATCGCTTTGAGTTGATTGATCAGCCCTCGACGCGTTTTGTCTAAGCCCTGTCTCAACCGTTTTAGCCAGGTGATTTCTTCAAGGGTGATGTCTTCAGCGCGACGACCTTGAGCCGCTAAAACCTCGGTTGACCAAAGAAAGCCTTCATCTAGGGTAAACGCTGGAGCCTCTTCGGTCTCGATCGAGAGAGTTGGAATGGCGGCAACGGGAGCTTCTTCGATCGCCGTAGCTCGAAGTCGTTCTAAACGGGCTTCTCGATCTGCCTCAGACTGCGCCCAAAATGGCATCGCTGGTTCGGGCACTTCAGCAAGAGGCGCTACTTCAGAGGAAGGTTCAAGAGATTCAGACGGTGCGATCGCCGTTTCTAAATCTGCTTTAACGGTCTCTAACGTCTCCAAAAATTGGTTGATTGACTCAACAGAAATCCCGTTGGGCATCGGCTCAAAAAGATCTTCGTCGATCGGATCAACCAAAGCGTCAGGGACTTCAGAAACGTCTGTCAAAACGACTGGCTGCTCAGAGACTGCAGCGTTAGGAGGCTCGAGCGTTTCGGATGCTTCTGTCGAGGCTTCTTGCTGCTGACGCTTTTTGATGTTCTCATAAGCCGCTTTTGCAAAGCTCAGATAGTTCTCGTCTACGGCAGGCAAATCTGCCGCAGGCGCTGGTTCAGGCTCAGGTTGAACAGGGTCTTCTGCCTTTGATTCTTCAGCCTTTTGATCGAATTTACGATTGAACCAATTGAACGTCATTGCAAGTACCTAAAGCGTCTCTCAATCAATGTAGTTGAAGTTCTCGACCAATCACGAAGGCTTTGCTTTGGCTTTGAGTTGCTCGGTGACTCGCCGCAAAACGCCGTTGATGAACTTATATCCTTCTTCGTCGCTGTAGCGTTTGGCGAGTTCAACGGCTTCATTGATGGCAAATTCAACGCGCAGACCCAGATACATGATTTCGGTGACAGCAATGCGAAGAATGTCTCGATCGACCCGTGCCAACCGATCAAGCTGCCAGCCAACGAGCGCATTGGTCAAAGCTGCATCGACGGCTTCCCGCTCTTCGTGAAAGCGAGTGATGATTTCTAGGGCATACGATCGCACGTCGGGCTGGTCAGCCAACTGAAGAAATTCAGGAATCTCAAAGGTTCTGCCGACTCGGTTAATGGCGGTTTCGGTTAGGTCGATCGCTTCTCTCACCATGTCTCTGGCGCTGTCCACATCACTGGCGCGAGTTTCACTGCTCAAAAGTCGGCTGTTGCCGCGTTGCAGCTCGGCGACGGCGGTTTCTAGCGTGTCGCGGGCATCGGTTGACAACGTGCGAATCGCCGCCACAACAATGTCTTGAAGCTTTTGAGTGGTCAATCGCTCCTGTTTAGCAGGTAGCTGGCTGATGCTCAAAAGAGCCAATTCACGGGCAATTCGACGGGCTTGCATGGCGGCTTTAATTGACTAGGTTCGGTCTAGTTATCTTAGCAATTTTAGACCGACGATCGCGGAAGAATTTTGGACTTTGACGCTGGAGCCGCGATCAGGATTAAAATCTCCAGGATTCCAAAACCCAAAAACTCTTGTAGAACACATCGCAGTGATGAAGTTGTGCCCCGAAATCTGATCTAGACCATCAGACTCCGAGGACTTCCATCCCTAGTTACACCAACTAACTCAGGAGACGCTCACGATTGTACACCGTCGGCTTTGCGATGGGATCTTGAAAGGCTGGAATCAAGATCCTGCAACCATTTTTCACCCCTACAGAATGTCTGAGAGATCAGCATTTTTGTCCTCTTTGAACTAATCGAGAGGACAAAAAACATGGGAGTTAGGACTGTGATTCCTAGCTCAATTTTGTTCACGGTTGAGTTGCATTGCTCAACCGAACGACGTTATCGAGTTAGCGTGACGTTAGATTTGCAAGAGAGTTATATCTTTATATCGTCTGGTGTTATTCCAAACATTAGCAATGTGATTGAAGACTTTGTTTCACAACTGAGTGAGATTGCGTCAAATCAACTGGCATTGCTCAAATGGGATAGCACGAGTGATTTAACGACTGAGTATCAAATCGTTCGAGTGTTGTCGGGATATCAAGTTGAACGATCGTTAGTAGACCTCCTGCTTGGAGACAGCCCTCCTCACGAAGTGGGGCAAGCCCTCGCCAACCCTTCTCCCTGGGGAGAAGGGAGCCGGAATCTCTTGTTCCCTCTCCCTAGGGAGAGGGCTAGGGTGAGGGCGAAGTATTCGTGCAGGAGTTCTAGTCAAGTTCAACATTGTCCTGGGTAATGGTTCACTGATTCAAGTGGAGGAATTGCACCACAAAATCACCATTCAACTCTAGGAAGTTGGGCGTTAGGGAGTCGTCGATTACCCCTCCGGGAAACTGCAAAGTTCTCAGTCTCTCGGCTGGTGGTTCACAGTCAAGCGGCTCTCTAACCACGCAAATCGTAAAGTTAAGTTGAGCATCTTCCCATCACAGCCGACAATAGAAATAGCGATGTTTTGAATCTGTCATCCTGCTTATGTCTTTTGTTCGTTCACGCTTTTTTTCTCGGTCTGCTTGGTGGCGTAACGTCTCGGTGCTTATCTTGTCGCTGGTGATGACGATCGCAAGTTTGACCCTTGGCAATCCTGCGCTGGCTGGCTTGACCGACGATCGCTACGATGGCGAAATCTTTGCGCTTTATGCAGGCAATGGCTCGCTGGTGCCTCCAAAAATCAAGCTAAAAGACTCGTTTAACTTACACAAACCTGTTCTGCTGGTGTTTTACAACGATGACAGCAGCGATTGTAAAGCGTTTTCAGCGGTGGTGTCTCAGCTTCAGGCTTTTTACGGTCGAGCGGCTGATTTTATGCCCATCCGCGTAGACTCTTTGCCCGTTAAAGAAACGTTTGACCCCACCGAACCGGGCTATTACTACAAAGGCTATGTGCCGCAGACGGTCGTATTTGACCAGTCTGGTAAAGTCGTGTTTGACGGCAAAGGCAACGTTGCCTACGAGAACGTCGATGATGTGTTTCGCACCGTGTTTGACTTGTTGCCTCGATCGCAGTCTACGGCTCTTAAACGTCGCTCTGTCAATGAAGTCAACACCGAACTCGTTCCTCCCACTGCTCAGAAATAATTTATGACTCGAACCATCATTCAAACCAATGCGGCTCCGGCTCCGGTTGGACCTTATAATCAGGCAATCTTAGCGTCGGGTCAGATGATCTTTGTCGCGGGACAGATTGCCCTCGATCCGGCGACGGGGGCGATCGTGGGTGAAGGGGATGTCGCGGCTCAGACCGAGCGATCGCTGACCAGTCTCAAAGCCATTCTCGAAGCGGCTGGCGCAACTCTGCAAGATGTGGTGAAGACCACGGTTTTTTTGGCAGACATGAATGATTTTTCTGCCATGAATGCAGTTTACGCTCAATATTTTGATGAGGCGACGGCTCCCGCTCGTGCCTGTGTGGAAGTCTCGCGATTGCCCAAAGACGTGCGCGTCGAGATTGACTGCATTGCGGTGATTTGAGAATCAGTGAATGCTAGGCTGTGGTTCAAAACTCCCAATCGCTTCGTTGCGGGGAGCTTGTGCCCCTAAATTCCCCAAATTTGGGGGACTTTGAAGTGTGATTCTTTCAGAGTTGCGCTTCGCGCTAATCGTAGCCCAACTGTCACAACTACGGAAAGAATTGGACTACATCACCATTGAGTAATCTTTTCAAATCCGCATTTCCTCGTCGAGCAATCACAACTTGTATGGAAAAGCAGAGCTTGCGGCAAGGATTTCTGCGATCGTTTAGGAGGGCACCAGAAAATAGATCTAACGATAACGGCTTAAATCAGCGGCGGCAGATAACCTCGAACTCAGCACCAACAATTTTCAACTGTCCGCTGCATTTGAATTGTTAGCCTGCGCGGTTGGATCAGGAGCTTGATTGTCTCGCATCACTCTAATTAAAAATCGTAACGCCTCATTGACTGCATCAGCATTGGGAAAAATCGCTGCAACATCAGGTTCTAAACGGACAGTTGCTTCACCAAAACTTCTTCTTGCAGAACCTAACCTTCTCACCCGTAGGCTCTTCAAGTCATACTCTGTACATAAATCATCTTCCATTTCTGAATTATCTCTCTTCATAAACCTCTCGCTCAATTCGTGTTACTTCTCTTGCACTGATGATACGAATCGCATTTCCTCTTTCGGTATAAGAAACGATCAATAATCGCCCTTGATTCGACTCTCCAACAATAAGATACCTCTCCTCGTCGTCAGAGTGGTCTGGATCATAGAAGTCAACATAGAGGGGATCATCAAAAATAGTTTTTGCTTCCTCAAATGAAACTCTATGTTTCGATACATTGCGCGCTGCTTTGCTTTCATTCCATTTAAACCGCATAAAAATTACTGTATCACTGTCTGTTTAGACCGATTTTTAGCCTTATATCGGCTATCTGTAGTCTCGTTTCCGTTTCATTAAGAGCGACTCATCGGTTCTGCTTACGACCTCAAACCCGAAGCGATCGTAGAGCTTTACTGCTGGATTGTTTGCTGAGACGCTCAATGAGATAGATGATTGTCCACAAACCGACGCAAATAAATGTGTGAGTAACTGTCTGCCTAAACTAGAGTATTTAAGCAGAATCTTGTCAGTTCAAAATCCCAAAATCGGTAATTAGGCAGAAAATTATCGGTCTAATATTCCGAATCGAGGTAGTTAGACGGAATGTTTCTGCCTAATGCCTAGCTTAAAGCAAGAGATCCTGCCTCAGCGCGACGAATGCGATCGGGCTAGACCTTCTGTACCCACGAGTAGAAGTTCGATCGCGCCTCTCCTGATCCTTCCGGGGCGAGTTTAATAGTTGTGGAGACAAGAGTTATGAGCAGACATTCTCGATCGAGCTTGTAGCTTCCTTGATAAAACGTGTTGCTTCCTTAGTTGAGCTTATGACTTCCTTAGTTGAGCTTATGGCTTCCTTGATTGAGCTTATGGTTTCCTCTGCATAGCTTACTGCTTCCTTGATCGAGCTTATGGTTTCCTTAGCTGAGCTTATGGCTTCCTTGATTGAGCTTATGGCTTCCTTGATTGAGCTTATGACTTCCTTGATTGAGCTTATGGTTTTCTCAGTTGAACTTGTTGACCTGTCAATATGGATCGATTCAAGTTGAAAGCAATTGACTCATCCTAAAAACAGTTTATAGGCGGTGTTTTGGCTTTCATCCCAATAGCGATAGCCGAGCGTGTCGAGAAAGGCTTGCCAGTCTGCCATCTCGTGAGGTGGAACCTGCATTCCGACCACAATGCGACCATAATCGGCTCCGTGATTGCGATAGTGAAAAAGGCTGATATTCCAATCGGGACTCATGCAGGCGAGAAACTTGATCAGTGCCCCCGGACGCTCAGGAAACTCGAAGCGATAGAGCAATTCATTATGAGCTAATGGCGATCGTCCGCCGACCATGTGTCTAAGATGCAGTTTGGTGAGTTCGTCATCGGTTAAGTCGATCGTGCTAAATCCATTTGCCTCAAAGGTTGCTGCAATCTGGGTCGCATCTGCCCGATTTTGGATTTGAATGCCGACAAAAATATGCGCTTCTTTATCGTCAGCAATTCGATAGTTAAACTCGGTTAAACTGCGTTTGCCAATGCACTCACAAAACTTCTTTAAGCTACCATTTTGTTCAGGAATGGTCACCGCAAAAATCGCTTCTCGACGTTCGCCAAATTCGGCGCGTTCTGCGACAAATCGAAGCCGATCGAAGTTCATATTGGCACCACACGCGATCGCTACGAGCGTCTGTCCTTGAATCTGTTCGCGTTCGACATAGGCTTTTGCGCCCGCAATCGCCAACGCTCCCGCAGGTTCTAGAATCGATCGAGTATCTTCAAACACGTCTTTAATCGCGGCACAAATATGATCGGTGTCTACTAACAGCACTTCATCGACATATTCTTGACAGAGGCGAAACGTTTCGACTCCGACTTCACTAACCGCAACGCCATCGGCAAACAAACCGACTCGCGGCAGCTTGATGCGATGTCCGGCTTTTAACGATTGATACATCGCATCGGCATCGACAGGCTCAACGCCAATAATCTTAATTTCAGGACGCAATCGCTTCACGTAAGCGGCAATTCCAGAAATCAATCCGCCACCTCCGATCGCCACAAAAATTGCATGGATCGGCTGTTGATGTTGACGCAAAATCTCCATCGCGATCGTGCCTTGTCCCGCAATCACATCAGGATCATCAAACGGATGGATGAACGTCAATCCTTTCTCAACTTCTAGCAGTCGGGCATAAGCATAAGCATCATCGTAAGTGTCGCCATGCAAAATCACTTCGCCGCCACGGGCTTTCACCGCATCAATCTTCACTTGCGGAGTCGTCATCGGCATCACTACGATCGCCGTCGTTCCAAGGTGACGGGCACCGAGCGCAACGCCTTGGGCATGGTTTCCGGCAGAGGCAGCAATCACGCCCAGCGCGAGAACATCGGGCGGCAGTTGCGCCATTTTGTTATATGCGCCCCGCAGCTTGAACGAAAATACAGACTGCATATCTTCGCGCTTAAGCAGCACTTTGTTATCAAGGCGTGCCGATAGATTTGGGGCAACCTCTAGAGCCGTCTCGTGAGCGACATCGTAAACACGAGCCGTCAGAATTTTTTCAAGGTAGTTGGGAGACATGGCGCAGACGCAAGATTAGAGAATCATTGTACCTGACCACCTCTGCGGTGTGTCGCAAAATCAAGTTGTGAGCGATCGCCCCGTTGCGTCACAATAAGTCAACGATGCTTAACCTGAAATAGTTTCTGCACTTGCCCTTTAATCAGAGCAAGGTTTTTTATGCACGATCGTCCTCAACTCTACACTTCTAAACCTCGATCGAGTTGGATTCGGCGCAGCCTGACGCTGCTTGGCTGGAGTCTGATTCCGGCTGCGTTGCTGACTCGCCCCGCGTTGAGTGCCGAGCGGCTCTATCTATCCTATGGCGTGCTGGAGCGATCGATTTCGGTGGCTGCTCTCGAAGCCTATGCCAAGACGGGCGAACTAGACAGCGATCTGAGGGTTTATTCTCAATATGTAGATGCCCAGCGATTGGCAGCTTTGCAAAAGGCATTAGTGATCAGAGCAGACGTGACCCCGATCGCGGTCTCTCAATTTCTCTACACGCCGCAAGGAGAAATCTTGCTGCGACGCTTGGGGCAGGTGATTCAGCCCGAATCGCGAGACACCGGATTTTACGCAATTCGGGCAGCGCTGATTTTGGCATCCAGCGATCCTCAAGGGTTGACTCCTCTGAATGTGTTTCGCAAATTTCCGACCCGTGGGCTGCGAATCGATTTACAGACGGCACTGCAAATTGCTGGAGACTTGGAGCAGGTCATCACTCGCACCAATCAAGCGACGGCAACACTCGCTCAACTGGCACAGCTAGAAGCCCTTGCCACGCCGATTACCAGCCCAACTTCTCTCCCCGATTTGGCAAGTCGAGGCTCGATTAGCTGGCAGAAAGAAACGATTCGGATGGTCGATCGGACTCGCAGTTTTGTCACCGCATTGGGCAGCGATCGTGTGTTCCCGGTCGATGTCTACCTGCCGCAAGTGAGAACGGGTCGTCAAGCGCGCAAAATTCCAGTAGTGGTAATTTCTCACGGCTTGGGTTCCGATCGCACCACGTTTCGATATTTGGCAGAACACCTCGCCTCGCACGGGTTTGCCGTGGCAGTGCCCGAACACCCAGGCAGCAACGCCCAACAGTTTCAAGCCTTAATCTCAGGCACCGTCAGTGAAGTTGCGGCACCGAGCGAATTTGTCGATCGTCCGCTTGATATTAAATATTTGTTGGATGATCTGACGCGACGCGCCCGGTCTGACCCTCGCTACAGTCGCCTTAACTTAGAGCAAGTTGGCGTTTTAGGGCAATCCTTTGGAGGCTACACGGTCTTAGCGCTGGCAGGTGCTGCGATTAATTTTGAGCAACTGCAAAAAGACTGTGGCGTTCAAGCGTTGGATAGCACTCTCAATTTATCGGTGCTGTTGCAGTGTCGGGCAAATGCTCTACCGCGTCTCAGCTACAACTTACAAGATCCGCGTGTGAAAGCGATCGTCGCGATTAACCCGGTCGATAGTGCGGTAGTAGGTCAAGCTGGATTTGAGCAAATATCGATTCCGACCATGATGGTGGCAGGAAGCGCAGACACCGTTGCCCCAGCGCTCCCCGAACAGATTCAGCCCTTTGCCTGGTTAAAGACTCCCGATCGCTATCTCGTGCTGATGGATCGCGGCACTCATTTTTCGACGCTAGAGGAAACCAATGATTCAGTTCCGCTTCCTCCAGAGGTGGTGGGTCCTACGCCCGTGGTTGCCCGTCGTTATATAAACGCCCTGAGTTTGGCATTCTTTCAAACCTACATTGCCAATCAGCCCAGCTATCGATCGTATCTCTCGGCTAGCTATGCTCAACGGATCAGCCAAGACCCTTTGCGGCTAAGCTTGGTGCGATCGCTGAATGCAGACCAACTGACAAAATAAAGGTGCCGGGTGAATAACGGGTTTTTGAATCTCAACAAGTCGGTAGGATTTACGTCTCATGATTGCGTCGCCAAGGTGCGGCGATTGTTGAATCTCAAGCGAGTCGGTCATGCCGGAACCCTCGATCCCGCAGCGACGGGAGTGTTGCCGATCGCGCTAGGTCGGGCAACGCGGCTGCTGCAATATTTGCCGCAAGATAAGGCATATCACGCAACGATTCGGTTTGGGTTGACGACGGCGACCGATGACTTAGAGGGCAATGTGCTGTCAAGTCAGTCTGTGCCGTGGCTCACTTTAGAGGCTGTAACGGCGAAACTCCCTTTATTTGAGGGCAAGATTCAGCAGGTGCCGCCTAACTATAGTGCCATTCAGGTGCAGGGAAAACGGCTGTATGATTTGGCGCGATCGGGTGAATCTATCGAGGTTCCCTCCCGGTCTGTCGAAATCTATTCATTAGAAGTTTTGGATTGGCGATCGGGCGAGTTTCCAGAGTTAGAGTTGGCGATCGCCTGCGGCTCCGGGACTTATATTCGCTCGATCGCTCGTGATTTGGGAGCGATGTTGGCGACGGGAGGCACGTTAGCCAAGCTGATTCGCACCGATAGCAGTGGATTTACGATCGGGGATAGTCTGACGCTCGATGAATTTGCTCTGCAACTGCAAGACGATCTCTTTTTGCCGATCGCGCCTGATGTCGCGTTATCTCACTTGCCGATCATCACCCTGCCCGAAGAACCCGCAAAACGCTGGCGATGGGGGCAAAAAGTAGTAGCGAATGACACGCTAGCAGATGGTACGATCGTCCGAATTTATCACGAAGACGGTCGCTTTCTGGGTATCGCTCAAGTGCTTAAAGCCGACACAAACAGACTTCTGGTTCCTCAAATGGTGTTTGAGCCAATTTCTTAACGGATTCATCTAAGTATTGCTCTCAGTACAACTTCGGTATATACGGAGTAATCCTTGTTATATAAAGTTTTGATAAATATATAGATCTTCATAGTCTAAAAGGAACCCTTAGCCAAGAACTCAGATTCTTGTAGAGGCAACCTTGTGGCATACGACACTTTAGAGACGGCTAAAGCCATTAGCTTATCTTCTAACGCGCAGACGTTTACAAACTCAATTAGCCGCGTTGATTCAACCGACTATTACCGATTTCAGTTCAAGAGTTATAGCAGTCTCAGTGCAGTTCTCAATCACTTAAATGGAGATGTCAACCTTGAGCTAATTCAAGACCGCGATCGTAACGGAGTAGTCAGCAGCAGCGAAGTTCTTTCTGCCTCAAATAATAGCGGCGCGATCGGTGAACTCGTCAACACAACTCTCGCTCCTGGAACTTACTATCTTCGGGTTTCTACGAGTCAAGATAGCGATCGCTACAGTCTTGATTTATCTGCCACGAGTGATCTCAAAACCAATTTAGTTTGGCGAAATTATGCCACTGGCGAAAACGCAGCTTGGCAGATGAAAGACAACGCCATCGACTCGGCTGTTTTTCTCACTAAAGTGACCGATCCAAATTGGAAGCTAGAGACTACCGCAGACTTTAATCACGATGGTCAGGCTGATCTTTTTTGGCGAAATTACGCCACTGGCGAGAATGCAGTTTGGCAGATGAAAGGCAACGCCATTGATTCGGTAGTCTATTTCACAAAAGTGCCTGACCTGAACTGGAAACTAGCCGGAGTTGCAGACTTCAACAACGACGGACAGGCTGATTT
>Ga0209511_1002547_pt1 | contig 14817 bp, 13 predicted proteins | sample SSSSmetaG_FD_184141 | JGI IMG/M metagenome (GOLD analysis project Ga0209511, IMG submission 184141) | Glacier valley bacterial and archeal communities from Borup Fiord, Nunavut, Canada, to study Microbial Dark Matter (Phase II) - ​SSSS... | ecosystem: Environmental > Aquatic > Freshwater > Ice >...
AACCCCGACATCGTGCTGGTGCTCGACGAGGCCACCGCCAATGTAGACACCGACTCGGAGCTGCAAATTCAGCGGGCGCTCGAGAAGGTGATGCACGACAGAACCAGCATCATCATCGCGCACCGTCTGAGCACCATTGAAGGCTGTGACCGGATTGTGGTGATGCGTAAGGGTAAGGTGGTGGAGATGGGCCGCCACGCTGACCTGCTCGAGAAGGGTGGGTATTACGCCCGGCTTTACAAGCTTCAATACGCGGAAGGAACGGTTTAGGCTCGAGGTTGTGATTTGCCCTTGAGAACGTGCTAAAATCATGATGTCAAAGATAACAACATACTATTCTTTGGCTATCAATGATTTCAATATGGAGGTCGGGAATGAAAAAGTATTTTTTGATTGCTGCACTTAGTTTATTCTCAACGTCCTACGCAGTCACCACGGTGGAAGTCAAAGACGGGATAAGATATGCGGAGCTAGAAAGCTTTGCTAAGGACATAGGAGCTAGATTCCAAGACAACTCGAATGCGACATATAAAGTGTACCTTTCAGACAAAAAAGACCTTTTTACTGCTTTGAATAGTAAAATTGTTAGTTTTGGTGGGTTGCAATACGCGCTCCCCTTCCCAACTATTCTTAGTAGAAATGGAAAACCAGCTTTGCCTCTTGACAATTTGGAAAGCTTATTTGAAGTTAAGGTGCAGACTCAAACGAATGCGCCCAATACTCTGGAACAGCCCACACAAAATAACCCTACAGAGTCTAATAATGCACCATCCACATCTGTTGAACCTAAGCGGTTCTCCGCAGGTAACTGGTTTGGGTCTGACATCAATGTAACTTTAAAAGGTTCGGGAGACTCATCAATACAGTTTTTTTGCACAAGCCAAGACTACCCAATGTTTATTGTAAATTTTGGGCGGTTTTTAGGTACAAATAATAAAGATTCTACTGTTGGCGTTGGTATTTCCATAGACTCGAATCAATATAACGAGAAATGGCATATTGATTCTACTGGAAAATCCGTCTATCCTCTTGATAAACGTAGTGACGGAAGTCTGATTATTCCCAGAAGGGTTCCAAATGATTTTGTTAGGTATCTATTAAGAGCTAGTACATTATCCATTACAGCACAGGGGCAAAACACTTATGGTTTGACCTTCGATGTTCGAGGTGCAGACAAAGCTTTTGAGCATTTAAGTTGCCAGAGATACTGATTATTTTTCAAGTACATTTTGAACTTTCTACCACAATATATTCGTTTTTCGCTTAAGTTTAAAAACAAGCTGTTATGACTCAAACCCAGCGCAAATCCCTTCCTGACCGCGAATCTCTACGGGTGCGTATGGCTGAATTGCTTGAGCAGCCACCTGGTGGACGGAGGATGGGGGTTAAAGTCTCGAGGGTGCGCTGCTGAAAGACGCTATGGCTCGAGGGCAAAGAGTGTTGGGTGAACTTGTATCCTATTCAGGCACTGACAAGAAAAGGACCATTTGTGTTGGTTCACCCCAAGAAGTTGAAGCGGGGTCTACACTTTGCCAGCTTGAACTCGCATCTGCTGCAATCGAGAGAAAAGTTTGATTCCATCCAGATTTGAGCTGAATGTTAGTTGTTCTTAGTTTACCTCCACAATTTTTCTCACCTGTCAAACTGACGGCACTGGAGGCATAAAGCCATATACTAATGTTTCCAATAACCACATCCTTAAAAATGCTTAGTGTGTTGCTCGCCAATGGATTTTTAGTGTTACCTTGCACTAGTTGTAAGAAGCCAAGAATGTACACTTGAGCTGCCGGATTGCTGAGTATGCCTTTCCCTGTGCAGCCTTCACCATTCTTTTGCACCCCCTGTGCGAGATATTGGAAAGTGGCTTCGTTTAGCTTAGTTGCACCTGTAGCGTTAGGCAGGTCTATCGTAAAGTCCCCAGTGGTCTTCATGGTCGCGCTCGAGAGCACTTGCTTGTTTTTGCCCAGAATCTCGAGGGTTCCATTCAGCTTGTTGTAGTCGCTGATTTTGCCGACTATCTGGGTGGGCTGCGCGAAGTCGGTGCGGGCGGGCGGCGCGGGTGGGGTGGTTGCTCCGCCTCCGCAGGCCCCCAACAACAGGGCGCAGGGCAGGGCCAGCAATACGATGGGTCTGAGCATGGGGTTCTCCTGTGTGGCACGGGGTTTAGCTCGAGGGGAAAGGGGTTAGATTTGCGTTGCGCTTGAGGACACCTTAACATCATCAACCCTAAAGAGGTAAGGGGCGCTCGAGCTTCACTTTTTCACAGTTTGGCTCGAGCGCAAATTCTCAAAAGCCCTTCCAATTCCCCGCGATAGGCTGGGGATAACCCCCATCCATGCGGTCTTTGGACCACGAGTAACGGGCGTACTGGTTGCCTTTGAACAGGTAAGCGTAGGCGCTGTAGGCCCCCTCACCGTTGACAGCTTCGTCTATACCGTTGCCAAAGTTCGCAGGCAAACCCTTCCAGTACCTTGCGATGGGCTGGGGATACCCCGGCTCCACCCGGTCTTTGGCCCAGCTATAGCGCACGTACTGGTTGCCCTTGAACAAATAAACCGAGCCAGCAAAAGAACCTCTACCGTTCACGGCTGCGTCAATGCCACCGGAAAAGCTGCGGGGAAGTCCTTTCCAGTTTCCAGCGATAGGTTTGGGATAACCGGGATCCACCTGGTCTTTAGCCCAGTTGTACTTGAGGTACTCGTTGCCCCTGAAAAAGTATCCAAACCCGGTGAATGCGCCCTGACCGTTTACCGCTGCGTCCACACCGTCGGCAAACGTTGCGGGAAACCCTTTCCAGTTCCCGGCGATGGGTTGGGGATAACCGGGTTCCACCGCGTCTTTGGCCCAGTTGTACTTGAGGTACTCGTTGCCCTTGAAGAAGTAGGCGTACCCCGAGAAGGCTCCAATTCCTCCCACGGCGGCGTTTACTCCGTCCGAGAAGGGCGTGACTTGTGCTCGAGCAGGGGTCAGCAGGGCGCACAGGGCAAGGGTGAGAACGGGAAGGAATTTCTTCATGGTGTATCTCCTTGATGTTGAGATTGCGCTCGAGCAAACCATCTGAAATCTCGAGGAAGAAGCGGTGGGTTGGGGTGGTTAGGGGGGTTGCTGGGGTCGGATGGGGTCGGCCCAGAGTGCTCAGCCTTTAGCCTGGGAACATTGCAGCGGATAGGCTTTGCCGCGCCAGAGGGTATTTCCAGTGGCAATCATGGTCTGAGGGTCGTAGCGCAGAAACCACGGCATGTAGTCCCCCATGTAGATGAAGCGCAGGTCGTTACCCTGAGAACTGGGGCCAGCGAGCTTGACCCAGCCGCCTGCGCCCCGGCTGTCCTTGAACCAACCAGCGTAAGCCACGCTCGAGGTGTCCGAGCACACCCCGTCCCGGCAGTAGGTCTTAGAATCGTCCACGATTTTCCAGGTCATCCAGCCGGTGCGTCCGTCAATGTTGCAGGTCCAGTCGCCCAGGTACCACCGGTTAGACAGGCCCGAGGCGCTCGAGAAGCCCGCCGAGCACAGCAGGACGAGGGTGGCGAGGGTGCGTTTGAGTGGAAGCTGAAACATGGTTTCCTCCAAAGGGGCGCTCGAGTCCATCGTTTAATGCTCGAGGAAGAGGCGGTGAATTAGCTTTTCGCGTTGTTCTCGTGAAGCCTTCTCTACCTTAAGTCGGGTCTTGTCCCGTTGTCTTGAGACCAATGTGTCCTAGAACTTGGGACAAGATTTTTGATTCAATACGGTAACTTTCAGACAATAAGCCGAGTACCAAGCGTTTTCAGTTTTAAAACGCTCACGGTGCCAAAACATTGTTTGTTCTTCGCTCTTACGAGTCGAAATGCTCAATCGAACTGGTGAGGTCTTTTTTCGTCCTGAGTTCCAGCCCGATAAAACCTATGGTAAGCAAAGCGCGTTACTAAAGTGTTACCTTGAAAACACCCTTCTAGACACGGTTTTTATGGACTTCGTGAATGGGTTGTTAATACGCTGGGCGGCGTATTGCGATACCATAAGGTCCGATGAAGACTTCCAAGCTCGAGCTGAGGTTTTTGGGTGTTCCACAGGTGTTTTTAAAGGGTCGGGAAATCAAGCTTACCCGCAAAGGTACCGCGCTGCTGGCGTATGTGGCGCTCGAGGGCGCGACCCCGCGTGAAACCCTGGCCGAGCTGCTGTGGGGCGGCGCGAGCATGCAAAGCTCGAGCGGAAATCTGCGCCGTGAACTTCACCGCCTGCGCGAAACCGAGCTGCGTGACCACCTCGAGACGGGTGGGGGAAGCCTCAGTCTCAAGTTTTTTACGCTCGATACCGAAGACGCGGCCCGGCCCGGAGAATTCTTGCAGGGTTTGCAGCTCGAGGACGCCACCGAGTTCGAGGCGTGGCGAGAAGGACAAAATCAACAGCGCTCGCGGGTCCGGCTCGAGACCCTGCGCCGAACTGCCGGGTCGCTCGAGACCTCGGACCGGGGGGCAGCCCTGCTGGCATGGCAGCAGATTGTCGAACTCGAGCCGCTGTCTGATGGGGATGTGCAAAATTTGATGCGCTGCCTGCTGGAGCACGGTGAGCGGGACGAAGCCGAGCGGGTATTCAGTGAATTCCAGGCCCGTTTGGCCCAGTTGAGCTTGACCCCCAGCCTCGAGACCGCGCAGTTGCTGCTCGAGCACAATCACACCCACATCGGGCGTGCCCTGGTACTCGAGCGGGTGGGCCGGGGCCAGGACGCGCTCGAGTTCAGGCTGGCCGCTGCCCAGGAAGCCGAGGAGTTGCACGACTACGCGCAGGCGCTCGAGCAGCTCAAGGTGGCGCTTCAGTTTCAGAGAAAGGCTTCCGAGCGGGTGGCTCTGCACCAGCGCCGTATCGGGTTACTCAACACGCTGGCCCGGTTCGAGGAGCTGAGGCAGGAACTGGGGGCGCTGGAACTCAGCAGTCGTGGAGACGCCCGGCTCGAGGGAATCGCGCTGCTGTCGCGCTCACAGTGGGAGTTCAGCCAGTGGCAAAATTTGGGGGTGGCCCTGACGAGTGCCGAGGGGGCGCTGGCGAACCCCTTTTTGCCGTCCGAGCTGCGCGGGGTGGCCATGAACGCGGTGGCCGTCTGTCACATGATAAGTGGCCGATTGCCCGAGGCGGAGGTGCTATTCATTGAGGCACTACGCCTCTTGCCCGCAGACAACGTGCGTGAACTCATTCAAGCTCATCACGGGCTGGCCCGAATCGAGATGCAGCGCGGCAACATGGTGCAGGCTCGAGCCTTCAACCAGATTGGGCTTGGTTTGGCCCACACCTTCCATGAACGAAAATGGCGGGTGAGCACCTTGAATTTGGAAGGTGTGTTCGACTTGCTGGACCAAAATTATGCGAGTGCCTTGCGATTCCTGGGGTTGGCTAAGCGCGAATGTGAGCAAACCCAAAATTATCGACAGCTTCCGATGGTTTTAAACAACATCTTCAAAGCTCACTTTGAACTGCGCCAGTATGAAGACGCCACCGACGCCCTCGAGCAAGCTTTGGACATTATTATTAAGAGCGGTATCCGCGAGATGGAAGGGCCGGTGCTCAACAACCTCGCCCTGGTGCATCTTCACAGGGGTCAACTGGGCCTAGCCCTGGAAACGGCCACCGCTGCTTTGGAAGTCGCTTTGCAGGCTCACGACGCTCGAGGAACCGCGTCCAGATGTCTGTCGCTGGTGAATGTCCTGTTCGAGCTGGGCGATATGCCGAGCGCTTGGCAGCGGCTGGAACAGGCGAAAAATATTATCGAGATGACTGGACTGCATGAACTGGAAGGCTTGTGGACGCTGCAAAAAGCCGAACTGCTGTTAGCTCAGAATCAGCCGCTGGCCGCGCTGGCATTAACCGAATCCACGCAGGACCACCCCAGTCAGGAAATCGGGCTGACCAACCGTTACCTGGCCGCCCTGGCCGCCGAGCAATTGCATCACCCCATTGCCAAAGACGCGCTGCTCGAGCTGTCCCAAGACCCCAGGTGGCAGGTCAAAATTCTGCCGCTTCAACTGCGGCTCGAGCCTAGCCTGGAGCTTCGGGCCAGCGCACTCGCTGCTTTACCCCGCGCCTCCGCGCTCGAGGAATTAGCGCTCCGCATCGCGCTCGAGCAGCCTGTGGACGAGTTGGTTCAGCGCTTGGTAGGGAGCCTCGAGACCTACCCGGAGTTGCAACGCAGCTTCGGAGCGCGCCTCGAGACTCTGTACGGGGTGAGGGTTTAATGCTCACGTTTGAAAATTGACTTTACAGGTGGGGTACGGGGAAACTCAAACGCCAGGAAGGAATTGTGGGAACTTACGAGCCATCGGAATGAAATGCCTCACTTTACCTCGAGCACCCAAAAAACACCCAGACTCCGCTCGAGCCTGGGTGTTTCCCATTCGCCTTTAAATTCTCAATCTGCTGCGCCAAACTCGCTCAAACCGACATACTGCGCCGACCTGTCACGCACTGGCATTCCCCGCTCGAGCAGCTTATCCACTAACAGCGCTTTGAGGTCGCCGATTCCCATTCCGGTAAAGGCACTCACCGCCAGGGCCTCGTAACGCTGGGTCTCGCGCTCGAGCGTCTCCGGGTCGGCCATGTCGGCCTTGTTGAGCACCGTGACGGTGGGAACGCCCTCGAGTTCCAGGTCGCGCAAAATGCGCTCTACCGAGGCTACTCGAGTATCCAGTCCAGGGCTTGCGCCGTCCGCCAGGTGCAACAACAAATCGGATTCGGAGAGTTCCTCGAGCGTGGCCCGAAACGCGCGCTGCAAGTCTTTGGGTAGGTCGCGGATGAAGCCCACCGTGTCGGTGAACACGACCTCGCCCAGCCCCGGTAGCCACGCTTTGCGACTGGTCGGGCGCAGGGTGGCGAACAGTTTATCCTCGGCCAGCACCGCTTTCTCGCTCGAGGCGTGTATGAGACTATTGAGCAGCGTGCTCTTGCCGGCGTTGGTGTAGCCCACGATGCCGATAACCGGAATCCCGTTGCGGCCCCGCGCTTTGCGCCGTTCGCTGCGCCGCTTGGATAAGCCGTCAATCTCATGCTCGAGTTCGGCCAAGCGGTCGTTGATGACCCGCCTATCCATCTCGAGCTTGGTTTCACCGGGTCCGCGCGTACCGATGCCGCCGCCCAGTTTGGAAAGCGAGGTTCCCTGCCCCAGCAAGCGCGGCTTCATGTACCTGAGCTGCGCTAGTTCCACCTGAAGCTGACTCTCGAGGCCGCTGGCGTGCAGCGCGAAGATGTCCAGAATCAGTTGGGTGCGGTCCAGAACTTTAAGTCCGGTGATGGCTTCGATTTCACGGGCCTGGGCCGGGTTGAGTTCCTGCCCAAAAATCAGTAGGTTGGCATCTAAGTGGTAGGCCACGCTGGTGAGTTCCTCGAGCTTGCCCGCGCCCACCACCGTTCCGGCCTTGAGGTGGTTGCGGAACACCAGTTCTTTGTAGGCGACGGTGGCCCCGGCGGTGCGGGTCAGCTCGACCAGTTCCTCGAGCCGTTCCTCGGCGTCTATCTCCCCCTGATTGACCTGCACCAGAACCGCCCGCTCTGCACCCTTGCGGGCCTCGCGCAAGCTCGAGAAGCGGGAAAACTCGCGCTCGAGCGCCTCCACCTGTGCGCCCAAATCGAAACCCTCGAGTGCCTGCACGCTTTGAGGTTCGTGAATGCGCCAGTCTTCTTCCTCGAGCGCCGCGTTGGGCGGGGTCAGGTGGGCTAAGTGGGTCAGTCCCGGCAGGCCGTCGGGCCGCACCTCGAGCGCAGCTACTGCGTCCAGGCGGTTTAAAAACAGCGCCGAGAGGTCGCCCTTGCTTAAGGGGCCACCTTTGGGGTGGGTATGAACCAGGTGAAAGCCGCTCAGACGGCTCTCGGACTTGCTGACTGGGGGCAGTTCGGTCTTGCCCGCGTCGCTCACACTAACCGTGAGCACCCGGCCCCGGCGGTCCACAATGAGAGAAATTTCGCGGCGAATCTCAAGCGAGAGTTCGGTCATGGCGCGGGCCAGCTCACCAGAAACCACGCTTCCGGGGGCCACCTTGCGGCGGTACAGGTTGCTGAGCAGCTTGGTCTGGCTGGTCTTGAGGCCGCTTGTATTACCGTGGACTTTATCTATGGTGGGACTCCTTTTTACAGCTTGAGGTGTGAGGTCTAGGGTTTAGGGCAGAGAGACCCACAACCGAGGGGGAATTGCCCCGGCTCTGGTGGGTCTGAGTGGTTTTGGGAAACGGCAAACCCACGACGCGGTGAAAGCGTCGCTCGAGGGTGGAGGCGTGAGGCGGACAGGCGGCGAGGCCCGGTAGGTGCCGTTCTCGCCAAGACGCCCGGAAGGTGCCGCTTTGTCCAAGCGGCCCAGCCCGTGAGGTGCTGAAGTTGGGCCAAGACAGACGGGCGTGAACAGCTCGAGTCCAGACGGTGAACAGTGTTGTCACCGGAGGTTGCGTATGCGCTCGAGCGGGTCAAGTTCGCTCTCTCATCGTCACAGGTCGAGTTTTATCAAGGGATTCACCTGAAACAATTATATCACTGCGCTCGAGGCTCGAGCGTGCTTGGGCGACAAATAAGCCTTTTGGCCTGCTTGGTATAGAGACATCAAAACAGGTGACCCGATGCGCTCGAGCCGCCTGTTTTAGAGTTCACACCGCTACTTCTGAAGCTGCTTTCTGAACGTCTCGAGTTCGCGCACACCATCGTAATCGCTATCTTGCGAGGTCACGAAATTGACCAGTTTGAGGTACTTGAGCGTCTCGCCCCGGTACTCGAGCAACGCTTCTTTGAGCGCGGTTTTCAGGCTGGTGGGCAGCAGTTTGTGAACCGCGATGGTGGCCGAAGGAATAGGGTCGGAACGCCACAGGATATTAAAATCTGCTTGCTTCACCTGACCCTGAGCGATACTCTTTTGCAGCTCGAGCGAACTGACCGCCGCTGCGTCCACCCGCCCCCTGAACACCGCCTGGATGCTGTTATCGTGTGATTCACTGAAGGTGATGCTTCTGAAGTAGCTCTCGGGCTTGATTTTCAGCTTTTGCATAAAGTACACCATCGGAACCAGGTAGCCGGAGGTGCTTTTGGTGTCTACCAGCGCGAAACTCTTACCTTTCAGGTCGGCCAGGGTCTCGAGCTTGCTGCCCACCTTACTGACAATCAGGCTGTTGTACCCGGTGCCCGAAGTGACTGCGTTCTCTTTGACCAGGGTTTCAGCCCCTGCTGTCGCGGCAGCCGAGATGTAACTGGCTGGACCAAAATAAGCGAAGTTCAGGTCGCCCTTGCCCATGTCCGAGGTGACGGAGGCGTAATCCTTACCCACTTTCATGGTCACGGGAACGCCCAGTTTTTTGCTCAAGTATTCCTCGAGCGACTTAAATCCTTTGAGGGTTTCCGCCTCTCCGTCGGTGGGAATCATGCCCATCGAAAGGCTCTTGGGCCAGTCGGCGTGGGTGGTCTGAGCCAGGGCTGCACTCGAGAGGGCCAAAGCGAAAAGAATTGTGGGGTAAAATTTCATGACGTTTTTTATCCTGTGAAGCGTTCGAGAGGGCTATTTTGAAAAAGTGTGAACTCGAGGATTCTAGGACTTTCTCACATAGATTATCGACAATCGTACAATCTTATGCTTTTCTCGAGCCAGCTTCTCGAGCTACTCGTCCCCATCGCTGTTCCCTGTCCCCCGTAACCTGTAACCTGTCCCCATGCACATTTACCAACTTCCCGGAACTTTTCAGAGTTTAGACGCGGAGACCCCCGCACTGTGGGAGGCGGGCGCGCAAGGTCTCGAGGAAGCGAACGGATTCGTCAAAGCTTACTTTTCGCAACCCGTGGAACTGCCCTTTGCGGGCGAGTGGGTCACGCTCGAGGACACCGACTGGCTCGAGAAGTGGAAGGCGGGCCTCGACCCCGTGACCATCGGGCGTATCACCGTGGTGCCGTCGTGGAAGCAGGCCGAGGTTCCCGATTCTCAAATCAAACTGGTCATTGACCCCGGAATGGCTTTTGGCACCGGACACCACGCGACCACCCAGTTTGGCATCGAAGCGCTACAACGGCTCGAGCTGAGCGGAAAGCGTGTGCTGGACGTGGGTGCGGGAACTGGGCTGCTGGCGATGGTGGCGGCAAAACTGGGCGCAAAGGCGTATGGCGTGGACCTCGACCCCATCACCGTGCCGATTGCGCGAGAAAACGCCGAACTCAACGGTCTCGAGCTGGAATTTTTTGAAGGCGTGCTCGAGGACGTACTTCACCTCGCCCCCTTCGATGTGCTGGTGTGCAACCTATTTGCCGAGCTACACATGCTCCTCATGCCGCAGTACGCCGAGGCGCTGACGGATGACGGTCAACTCATCCTCACCGGAATTCTGGCGGACCGGCTCGAGATGGTTCTCGACGCCCTCGAGCGCGAGGATTTCAAAAACGTGAAGACTGAGCGTAGTGGGGAGTGGATGTTGTGCACCGCGTCAAGGTAAAGGTGGTGGCAGGGGAGCGGCTCCCAAAGGATTGCGAAGCACGGAGCGGGGGAGCAGGGGGAACAACGCTAGCGCTCGAGGGGGCTGAGATTCGCCACCTGCACGTTTTGCGCCTGAAGGTGAACGACGAGGTGACGGCTTTTGATGGTCTGGGCCTCGAGTACCGCGCCCGGATTCTCGAGCTGTCCACCTTCACTGCAATCCTCGAGTTGCTCGAGAAACTCGAGAATGACCGTGAGACGCCGCAGCCCATCACACTCGCCATTGCGCTGCTCAAGGGCGACAAACTGGCAGACGTGGTGCGGGCCGCCACCGAGTTGGGTGTGGCCAGGATTCAACTGCTGAGGACGCAGTTTGCCGACGTGCCCGACATTGGGGTGGGCAAGCTCGAGCGGCTGCGACGCATTGCCGAGGAAGCCAGCAAGCAGAGCCGCCGTGCGGTGGTTCCACAGATTCTCGAGCCATTTTCCCTGAAGCAGTTACCCGAGGTTCAAAACGGCTTCGTGGCCCATCCAGGAAGCTCTCAAACCCTGCTCGAGAAGCTACACTGGGACGCGCCCTTGTGGCTGTCCAGCGGCCCGGAGGGTGGATTCTCGGACGGGGAGATTTCGCTGCTCACAGCGCGGGGGTTCACCGCCATCTCACTGGGCAAACGTATCCTGCGGGCTGAAACCGCGCCACTGGCCCTGCTGGGCGCGATTGCCGCGACAGGAATTTAACCCGCCAAATTTTAAAGAGGATGCTCGAGCTAAACCTATGAATCTTAAACTTGCTGCTGTCTTGAAGCTGAGTCTGCTCACTCCTTTACTCGGAGGCTGCGTCTACACCAGCTTTCCGCTCATTCCAGCGGTGCAGGCGGGTACCTTCCCCAGCCGCTTCGAGACCAAGGGTTTCGTGCTCGAGCCGGGAAATCTCAGCCTGAAGGTAAAATTGCGCTCGAGCACGGGTTCGGCTTCAGGGGGTTTCTTGAGCGTGGTGTGGTTCGAGGAAGACGCCGAGGTGGGGCGAGACTCCATCTATCTGGACCTGTCCAAGCCCGAGGCTACCTTTCGCTTCCCTTACAAGCCCGACAAAACCTACCGCGCCAGCCTGATTTTTAAGGGCGATGTGGTACGTCAGTTTGAGTACGAGCCGCTCGAGAAAGCGCCCGCTCAAAAAGTGCCTGTGGTGAAGCCCAAAACGCCAGACCCAAAGTAACTTGGTTTAAAGAACGAATCGTAGGGGCAATCCCTTGTGGTTGCCCTTTTCAGGGTAATGGGCAACCACAAGGGATTGCCCCTACATAAACGCTATGTTGGGGGCCTTAAACCGCCGCCCCCTCGAGCTGGGTGGGTAGGCGGTACACATAGTTCACCGGAATGCTCGGCTCGCCCTGCACGAAGCCGGAATAGTATCCCAGCACGATGCCTCCGGCCCGCTCGACCAGTTTGGCCAAGGACGCATTGGTGCTGCCCGAAACCACCACATCGGCCAGGATGGCGGTTTTGAGACCCACCATCTGCTCGGCGTGCCGCCCGTCGAGCCATAGGGTGTCGTGAACGCCCAGGGTCATGCCCTCGACCTCCTGAATGAGTGGGTTCTTGAAGTAGCTACGGCGGTGGCGACGAGCCACCTTATAGGGCAGGTTCAGCCGCTCGGCCACCGCGTGCCCTAGCGCCACACCGGAGGTCTCTACCGTAAACAGCATCTCGGTCTCGGGGGGAATGAGCTTGGCCAACTCATCGGCGACGGCGTTGGTCAGCTCGTAATCTCCCAGCATCTCGATGAGCGGGATGCTGCGGGTGGGGCTGACCTGCACCACGGGAAGCGAGCGAGTGACGTTACCGACGGTGAGCGGGAAAGTGTCCATAGCTTCAGTATACGGCGGTGGAGTTTTGGTTGGACTCGAGGGTGTGAAGGCCAGACCTCTTGCGAGGTCGCAAACGCGGGCAGGCCCGGTAGGCGGGATGGCCCGATAGGTGCCGCTCATCCCAAGACGTGCCGCTCTGCCCAAGACGTCAAACGTCGAACGCTAAACGCCAAAAACAGAACAGACGTTCGACGTTTGGCGTTTGCCTTGTTTTTGAGGTTTGCCATGTGGCTTTAGCCGCTAATTTACTCGAGATTGCCTTCCAATCCCTTCGCGTTTGATTAAGGTCTGTACCCTTTCCTACACCCTCGTAGATAGGCTTAGAGTGGGGCTATGACCACGCTCGAGCCACGTTCCGCAGAGCATCCGTCCACGCCTTTCCCCTCGAGCGAACAGGTTCACCGGACCATGCGCTTTTCCACGCTCGAGGGGAGCGTCACCCAAATTTTTATCAATTGGACCACCGGCAGCGTGCTCACCGGACTGATGCTGCACTACGGGGCCACCGCTTTCGAGCTGGCAATGGTGGCGAGCGTGCCCTTGCTGGCCCAGTCGGCCAGCCCTTTTGCCGCGTATCTGGCTGGATTATTCGGACGACGCAAGCGGCTGATGATTTTGTTCGCGCTCATCGGGCGACTGTCGTGGATTCTGGCGGCTTTTTTGCCCTGGTTGGGTGTACCCGACGCCGTAAAACCCTTTTTTCTGGTGATGCTGGTGGCCTTCTCGAGCGTGTTTCAGGCTGCCACGGGCACCCTGTGGGCGGGCCTGATGGGCGATTTGGTGCCGGGTGAGGAGCGGGGAAAATACTTTGGCTTTCGAGCGGGCTTGTCTGGCGTGGTGGGGATGCTGGGCAATCTGGGCGCGGGGGTGCTGCTCGATAGGCTCGAGGCCCCACTCAACTTTCAGGTGGTGCTGTTTATCTCGGTGGGGCTGGCCCTGATAGGGATTGCGCTGTACAGCACCCACGCCGAGCCACCGCCACCACCGCGCCAGAACATGAAAAAAACCCTGCTCGAGCCGTGGCAGGACGGGAATTTTCGCAAGCTGCTGCGCTTTGCCTTGTTCTGGCAGGCTTCGGTGTTTCTGGCGGCTCCGTTCGTGTTCACCTACTTCATCACCGTACTCAAGCTCAGCTTCACCCAGATTGCGATTTGGAGCGTGATTGGCGCGACCTGCGCGCTGTTCACCAATGCGCTGTGGGGCCAGGTGGCTGATAAGGTGGGCAACAAGGCGGTGGTGCAAATCGGCACCTTTCTGGCGGGTTCTCTCATGCCGGCAAGCTGGATTCTGGCGGGCATCACCGGAAACATCAACTTCGTGTGGCTGAGTGCGGTGTTCGATGCACTGGCCTGGGGCGCGGTCAACCCGGCGCTGTTCAATCTGGCGGTGGTGAGCGCCAAACCCGAGAGTCGCCTGAGCTTCATCGCGGCCTTCAGCTTGGCCACGGGTATTGCGGGCTTTCTGGGCGGTCTGGCCTCGGGTCCGCTGCTCGAGCTGTTTCGGGGTTGGTTTAATGGCGGAACCGCCTGGAGCGGCTACCACATGCTGTTTGCGGTTTCGGGGGGCCTGAGAATGCTGGCCTGGATTCTGGTGCGGCCCATCCAGGAAACCCACGCCTGGAGAGCACGGGACGTGCTGCGCGAGGTGCGGCGCTGGCGCAACAGCGGTTTTCCGTGGCATACATAGGGGGTTCGGTTTTCAGTCGTCGGTCTTCGGTTAAGACTCGAGCTGCTTAGATTGCTCGAAAGTTTCGAGAGGATTCAATTCAACTCGCCCTCGAGAAATTTAGTACGCAGCTCGAGCAGTTTTTCCCGCCACACCCGCTCGGTCTGGCGCACTCGAGGCTCAAATTTAAGGCGCTCATAGTTGCTGCGAAAATCGGCGTACTTTGGCTCGAGCGGACTGAACAGCTCACCCACCGCCCGCTCGAGGTCCCGCACCTGCGGGTTTCCCAGCGTTGCCTTAGCGTCTATCACCTCGTCTAAGGTCGCCATCAGGCCGCTTAAGGGCCGCAGCCACTGAAAGCTCGGTTCCTGCATCACCAGATTGAACAGCGTGAAGGCGTTGGGCTTGGTCCCGCTGCGCTGTTCATACTCGAGCCGGGTGAGGTCGAGCAGGCTGGAGTGAAAATGGCGCAGGGCGGTGGAAAACTGAACCAAATCGTGTTTCAGCGTGGACATGAATTCCATTCTACTCGTGTGGGTAGGTGGAGCAATCTCAGCTTTAACAGAGGCTGAGAAGGCGAACTCTAAATGAAAGTGGGGACACAAACAGGGATTCGAGTCCCGAGAGTTAGGGACTCGAATCCCTAAATTTTAAGGACTCGAGACTCTATTGCGTTTCAGAAGTTCACCTTAAGATTCTTCCTGTAAGACTCATCAAAGCAACTCCTTACCCCAAATAACCTATCGCAAATTTAAGTCCCATTGTGTTCAGGTGGGGCTAGTACCGCGTTAAGCGGTAAGAGAGGGATAGAGACGATGGAGTTTGACCCGAGCGTCTCCGGTGGTGAAGTGCCAACACAGTTGGGCTTTCCTTAGATTGCGTTCC
>Ga0209511_1002549_pt1 | contig 14804 bp, 11 predicted proteins | sample SSSSmetaG_FD_184141 | JGI IMG/M metagenome (GOLD analysis project Ga0209511, IMG submission 184141) | Glacier valley bacterial and archeal communities from Borup Fiord, Nunavut, Canada, to study Microbial Dark Matter (Phase II) - ​SSSS... | ecosystem: Environmental > Aquatic > Freshwater > Ice >...
AATATCCAATGATGCAAGGTTTGCCTTGTACATTTGATAAGAAATATTTTGAAAAAAAATGCCCCAACGTTAATTGCAGGCATTTTTTGATAAAACTATTATTTTTAAATTCCCATTACATCAGCTACAGACTGGGTAACGCCAGTAGAAGAAAAACCTCCATCGTGAAATAGATTCTGCATGGTTACCATTCTTGTTAGATCAGAGAATAGCGTTACAACGTAATCGGCACATTGATTTGCATCTGCATTGCCAAGGGGAGACATTTTTTCGGCAAAACTTACAAAACCATCAAATCCCTTAATTCCTGAACCTGCGGTAGTACGGGTCGGTGATTGTGAAATGGTATTGATTCTAACCTTATTCTTGATGCCATACTGGTAACCGAAATTACGGGTGATAGACTCTAGCAATGCCTTGGCATCAGCCATATCATTGTAATCAGGGAATACCCTTTCTGCTGCAATATAGCTAAGAGCAACAACTGATCCCCATTCGCTGATTGCATCCATTTTATAAGCAGTCTGCAAAATACGGTGCAGACTGATAGCTGAAATATCAAAGCCCTTATGCATGAAGTCATAATCTGTATCAGTATAATGCCGCCCTTTACGCACATTTATACTCATACCGATTGAATGCAGAACAAAGTCAACCTTGCCTCCAAATATTTCCATTGCCTTGGCGAACAGATTTTCTATATCAGCCTGAACAGTTACGTCTGCTGGAATCACCTGAGCATTGCATTCAATGGCAAGCTTATTGATTTCTCCCATCCGAAGGGCAACAGGAGCATTGGTTAAAACAATTTCTGCTCCTTCAGCAATACAACGTTGAGCCGTCTTCCAGGCAATTGATTTCTCATCAAGGGCACCAAAAATAATTCCTTTTTTTCCTTTTAATAAATTATAAGCCATGATATGGTTGTTAACGGGGTGAAATATCTGAATAATTATTCTTTCTGTAGCAGTTCTCTGGCATTTTTTAAGGCAAATTCTCCAGGTTCATTTCCACTCAGCATTTTTGCAATCTCGAATTCTCTTTCGCTATCTGCTAGTTTGCGAATATTGGTCGAAGTAGTATTCCCTTTTTCACTACTCTTGTAAACAAAATAATGATCAACGCCCCGGCTTGCTATCTGAGGTAAATGTGTGATGGCTATTACCTGATTGGTTTTACTTAGTTTTTCCATGACTCTGCCAACTTTAAGTGCAACCTCACCAGAAACACCTGTATCAATCTCATCAAAAATAATTGTCGGCATGGCAGCGTATCTCGAACTTAGGGTTTTTATAGAGAGCATAAGTCTTGATAATTCACCTCCAGAAGCAATCTTTGATAGCTCAGCCACCTTAAAGCCTTTATTAGCTGAAAATAGAAAGCGAATATGATCGATCCCATAAGCACCCAGAACAAGTTCATCAGATTGCTGATCGATCGTAAACTGAGCATCAGCAATTCCGAGGTCAACGAGTAAACTGCGTATTTCAGTTTCCATTTTCGGGATTGCTTTTTTTCTACCACCTGATATTGCCTTTGCAAGTTTGGTCAGATTTGTTTTTCTCAGGGTCTGCTCTACTTGTAATTTAGTTATGATCTCATCAGAATTTTCAACCGCATTCAAATTTTTAGCCAGCCGGTCTCGGAGTTCAATTAAATCAGAAACCCCTTGTACTCTGTATTTCTGACTCAACTTATAGAAACTGTTTAATCTGTCTTGTATAATATGCAACCGTTCATTGTCGACTTGTAGATTTGACGCCAGATCAGCAATTTCTGCTGCAAGATCTTTCAGTTCAATCTGGCAGCTTTTCATGCGCTGAACGAGTTCAACAGCAGGATGGTAATATTTTTCAGTTACGCTTAGGGCTGATATTCCATCTTTAATTCTTTGTAAGGCTGAGGTTTCAATCTCATCAAGCAAGTAACCCGATGATTCAAGCCCTGCCTTTATTTCTTCAGCATGGGTGAGCTCTTTCTGTTCCTGCTCAAGTTCTTCCTGCTCATTGGGGTCAAACAGTTCAGCTGACGAAATTTCGTCAAACTGAAATCGGATATAATCAGATTCAGATTTTGCCAGCTCGAGTTCAATCATTAAATCGGCAATTTCCTTTTCTGAACTACGATATACCACAAGATTTTTTTTATAAGCAACCAGTTCATCTGTCTGGTTGGCAACCAGGTCAACGATTCTTACCTGAAAAGTTTCGGTATTAATATCGAGTGTTTCATGCTGTGAATGGATATCTACCAGCAAGAAGCCGAGTTCTTTCAGGATAGACAGGTTTACCGGACTGTCATTTATGAATGCCCTTGACTTACCTTCTATCCCAATTTCCCGTCTTAGAATCGTTTCATTTTCATAGTCGAGATCATTCTGAAGAAAAAAATCCTGAAGATCATAGCCTGATAACTGAAATACCCCTTCAATGACACATTTTCTTTCTTGGTTAAAGAGAGATTTCGTATCGGCTCTCTGCCCTAATAAAAGAGACAAAGCACCAACTAAAATAGATTTACCGGCGCCTGTTTCACCAGTAATCATATTCAGCTCAGGTGAAAAATTCATAGTCAGCTGATCAATGATGGCAAAGTTCCGGATTGTTAAGCGGCTGAGCATATCTATTAAACGTTTTTGATTGGCAATGTTAAACTAGACTATTGTATAATTTGCTGGTATTTTGAAGCATTTGAAGGGTCTATGTCAGAGAGGGCACTCACAGCATTATTTTTTTCCTGCAAGTCTGTCGATTGGGCAAAAATGCGTAAAAGCTCATCACCTTTTGCAAGGAAGAATAACTGTGATAGCATGCTATTGGGTTTAGCATTCTGTGCGTTTTTAATATCTGGCAGTATGGCAGTGATTTCTGCCCTCCCTTTCTCAGGGTTAGCACTCATCTGATCAAGGCCCTTACGATGATATGTATAAATAGCTTCTCTGAAAGGGCCAAGCTCAGGGCTTAATAAATTATCAATTAACCAATACCGATTGCGTAAATCATCAAATGCTCTCCAACCCTTGCTGGTTGATCCTTGGCTTTGGTTGACAATGCTTTGGGCCTTCAGGAAATAGGGTGAACCACCCTGAAGTGAAAAAGTATCATAATCCATTCCTAAGATCAGGTAGGCATTATATGCCAGTAAATTCGTGAGTTCAAGGTTATTCGCATTCTCAGAATAATCAAGCGGCTGCCCCTCTGTATACGTGAAGTTCCATTGGCGGTCACTCATATTTAGTATTGTTGTCGAATAGCTGGCACCGTATACAGGTCGGCTTGACTGAATAGTTGCCGTGCAGGTATAATTACTACTTCCATCCCAATTTGTTATATTCAGTATCATACTGCAGTCAATTCGTTCTGCAGGTTGAATCTGATCCTGGGTCCATTTCCTGTTATTCAAAAAACTCGTTATTGTGCGTTGCAACGTATTAAACACACGAACTTTTTCAGGTGCCTGTATTTGTGGTGATAGAATTTCTACCCTGCAGTTAAGGTCTTGTGAGAATGCGCGGCACCCGAGACTGAGAAATACGATCAATGTGAGTTTAAAAATTCTCATGAGCATTTAATTACAGTAATTAGCCTTAAAGCAATGATGGTTTCGGAAGGAATTTAAATCTAAGTTTATCTAATGTGATTATCAAACCATGACTGCAAGGTACTGCTTATCTCTTCAGGTTCGGCAAGTCTTCCTTCACCCTTGAGGCCACTTGCAAGATCACCTGTTCCTGGGTGAATTATGAAATTGCCGTAAGATTTTAACAGGTTGATATTTGACTGAGAAGCTGGATGCGCCCACATGTCAAGGTCCATGGCAGGTGCTATAAATACCGGGCATTTTGCCGAAAGGTATAAGGCTGAGAGCATGTCATCACAACCACCATGGGCAAATTTAGAAATTGATTGCGCTGTTGCAGGGGCAATAACGATAATATCAGCCCAAAGGGCAAGCTCTACATGATTATGCCACATACCGGTTTCATTGTCTGTTAAAGAGAAAATAACCGGATTTTTTGATAGGGTTGATAATGTCAGCGGGGTAATGAAGGAGCAGGCAGATTCGGTCATGACAACTTTCACTTCTGCTTCAGCTTTTATGAAAATACGAATGAGTGTTGCCGCCTTGTAGGCAGCAATACTACCACATACCCCAATGACAATATGTTTACCACGCATGCTGGTTTATACCTTGTCGTTTGCGGGGTTACGGAAGTACACTTTCTTTTCGAGGAATTCTTCAGTAGCGATTAATGTTGGCTTTGGAAGTTTTTCATAATATTTTGAAATTTCAATCTGCTCGCGATTTTCAAAGATTTCTTCAAGGTTGTCACTTGATGTTGCAAACTCTGATAATTTAGCGTTCAGTTCTTCTTTTGTCTGGGCGGCAATCTGATTGGCTCTTTTTGCAATAACTACCAATGATTCGTAAAGATTACCAGTTTGGTCATCCAGATTACGTACATCGCGGGTTATTGTGGTAAGAGGCACTTGTTTTGAAGGTACTTGACTCATGGTTTACTACGTTAAATTAATGAACTATTTTTTTTTAGAAGTACTGTCTTTTACGATGCGATTTGCTTTTTGGTAGGCCAGTTCAGCATCAGCATATTCTTGCAACGTTTTTTTGACGTTATTAATGGCTCTTTTTGAATCAGAAACGATTTTTTCAGCTTCTCTGAGGTGAACGCTTTTTGGGAAATTTTCTTTAAAGCTTTCAAAGCTTTGTAAAGTTTCATTGTAGCGTTCTTCCTGTTTGGCAAGAATACTGCCACCTGCGTACAGATAATTACATTTTATGATCAAAAATTCTGTTTCTTCACGAAACTTTGAATCTGGAAAATCCCGTTGGGAATTTTTTAAAGCTATAACTGCAGGCTTAAACTCACCGATGGTATAATAGAGCTTTGCGTTTTCAAATGATTTTGATTCAAGCTTGCCTCTTAAGACATCCATCATTTTATTACATTCAGCAATACGTGTGCTGTGTGGATACAGGTTAATAAATAATTGTAAAGCATCAATTGCCTTTGTCGTGTTTTCCTGGTCTAACGAAAATACGGGTGATTCTTGCATAGAGCACTTTGCACTCATAAAGCGGGCTTCTTCTGCACGTAAACTATTTGGAAACTGTTCTGCAAATGTTTGAAACAGGTTTCTTGAGATCGCAAAATCTTTGAGATAAAATTCGCAATAGGCGTAGAAATATGCTGCATCTTCTGCTTTGTCTGACCCTTTCATTGAGGTACTCAGGTCTTCTAGCAGAGGCAATGCTCTGGTGAAATCTCTTTTATTGAAGTAATAAGTCGCTGTTTTGTATTTAAGGGCGAGATCGGTACTTGTCCTTATCTTCTCATATCTGCTTTTACACGCAGAAAAGAAAAAGAGGCATGCAATGACCGGTATCAGAATTAGCAGCAGGTATTTTCTCATTAGTATAAATTGTGTGTTGCAGGTCTGTCAGTAATTAACTGTACGGTGTTTGGAGTGTAAAGGTAAGAAAATTTTAAGATTTCATTCAGTTAAGAATGACAGCACCTGTTCAATGCATATTTTTCCTGCTTTTGTTGATATACCCTCTTGACAACACCTGCGGAACATGAATTGAATCTGAGCTAGTCATGAATCTCAATGCCCCCAATGTGATTAAAGATACCTCCTGGTTTAAACACGGTAAAGGTTCATGGAACCATAGGTGAATTGGAGAAGTGGAAATGTATATAAAAACGATTCAGCAAAATATTAAGTAAGCCTCAGATAGGAGGTTTCCGTAAATGCTGATTAAATGGTAGTGTTATGGTGTTTTCAATAAGCTTGATACTGCCGATACGAATGATAATGCAAAACGACTGATTGGGATAAAAATTTTGAAGAGCCCCAAAACACTTACACTAAAAATGGGACGGTGAGGTGGTTATACAGCCTGTTTTAGTCCTACTACAAATTGGGTTTTTCAAACGCAGCTTTTTGGTTGTAGGTTTCTGAAAATTAATTTTTTAGTTAATCATTTTATTGTTTACAAGCTTAAAAACACTCGGAATATTAAGGTAATTTGCCCCAATACGCGGCACAAACCTTTGTACATACCTATGCGGTTATCAGTAAAATGAATTTTATAAAGTCACCTTTTAGGTATGATATTAATGCCCTGAGAGCAATTGCCGTGCTATCAGTAATTTTTTACCACTATCAGTTTCCATTTTTATCAGGTGGATTTGCAGGTGTCGATATTTTCTTCGTGATTTCAGGATTCCTGATGTCAAAACTCATTCTTACCGGGTTAGAAAAGCAGGTATTTTCATATCCTGCCTTTCTTTGGCGCAGAATACAACGTATTGTTCCAGCATTACTTTTTCTCATTCTACTCGTTAGCCTCACAGGTTTTCTGATTTATTTCCCCTGGGATTTAAAAGCCAGCAGTATAAATGCCCTTGGCAGTCTGTTTTTTTATTCCAATATTCTTTACCTGCATACAGCCAGCTATTTTGATGCTTCATCAGCCTTAAATATTTACCTGCATACCTGGTCATTATCGGTTGAATTTCAATTTTACCTGCTTTACCCATTACTGCTAATTGGTTTACATACTGTGATTAATCAAAAACCCTGGCAAATTCTCACGATTGGGCTATTGACAATTTCGTTTTTTACGATGTCTGTAATACTTACAACAACACAACCTATATATTCATTTTATCTACTTCCAAGCCGTTCATGGGAACTACTGGCTGGGGCGATGGTTTTTCTACTCGGCAATTTCAAACCTGGAAGGCTGGTCAGACAAATTTTTGCCGGGGCCGGTTACTTGATTCTGGGTGCTGGTCTTGTATTGCTTGATTCAAAATTACCATGGCCTGGATATTATACGGCAATTCCAGTGCTGGGTACCTCAGTCATCATCATCGCAGATTACAATGATGGAGCAGTATTTAAAAATCAAGTCATTCAGTTTTTTGGTAAAATCTCTTATTCACTTTATTTATGGCATTGGCCAGTGTATGTTTTTAGTCAGTATCTGGGATTTGATAATTCTGTTATTGTAAAACTGAGTCTGATAGCCTTGTCAATTATGCTGGCTTTTCTATCTTATACATTTATAGAGCAAAAAAAAATTTCGTATAAAACCCTAGTTATTGCATTCGCCTCAATGGGGGCTTTTTTACTAATTGGTAGTCAGTTTCAGATAAACAGATTCATATTCAAAAAATTATCCCTTGAGATTGCAGAATATGAGAATACGCATATGAGCGAACGAAATCAGCAGTTCAGTGAAGGCAAGTGTTTTCTTTCTAAAGGTAAATTTGCTGACTTTGATAAAGCCTTTTGTTTACATCTGCAGGCAGGTAGAAAAAACCTGCTCCTGATAGGTGATAGTCATGGGGCAGAGTTATCGCAATCATTGAAAAAGGCGCTTAGTTTAAGGGGGATAAATCTCATACAGGCGACCGCTAGTGGGTGTCTGCCATTGGTAAGAAATTATGGTTTGACGCATTGTACTAAACTCATTGACTATATCTATCGTGATTTCATTCTTAAAAATAAAGAGCATATCGATGGAATTATACTGTCAGCTAACTGGGCCAGGGGGCATTACGACAAAGCCGTACTTTTTGATGATCTCGATAATACAATCACGTACTTAAATAAGTATAACTTCAAAATCATTTTACTGGGGCAAACAGAAGTTTATCGAATTCCCTATCCGTATATCGCAGCCCGGGAAATTCAGTTTCACCTGAAAAGCAGTAAAAACTACCGCGATCCGCAGGTTGCCGATCTGAATAAATTACTTCAGAAAACTTTCTTTAAATATTACGTTCCAATTTATACAGATGAAAGCCCTGATCTGCTACCTGGCGGAATCCCTTATTTCTTTGATGAAAATCACCTGACAAAGTATGGGGCTGATCTTGCTACTACAAAAATTCTGGCTCATCCGCTCACTAAAAAGATTTTATAGTTAGTAAAAACAGTCAAGAATATTGGGTAGCTGGGTTAGGCCCACCGATTCTGCCGCCACATTGCTTGTTCGGGTTCGGTTAAAAAAGACCAGGCCACAAACCGCGAAACTTTATTACCCTGTGACATTTCAATCGTTTCAATTCGTATCGCACGAGACAGTTCCAATGCCCGGTAAATTACAGGCAGGCTGGTTTTATGAGATACCAGACTTGAAAACCAGTAACAAGATGTTGGAAATTTCATACTGTCAGCAATCATCCTGCTGATAAAGGCTACTTCACCACCCATACACATCAATTCAGCCTCTTGCCCTGCAAAATTCTGAGCGGATGATTCTGCCTTCTCAGCTCCCAGAATTTTCCATTTCCGAATTGAACTTCGTCTGGCCTTCTCCATTGAGTCGTGAAAGGGTGGATTACAGATCACAAGATCAAATAATTCACCAGCCTGAATAATGCCACTGAAGATTTGTTCAGGGTTGTTTTGCAGGCGGCACTCAACCGCAGTTGCGTGCCTGTCACTATTTGCAATGTTTGTAAGGGCTGATTCTATTGCTATAGGATCTATATCAGAAGCGACAAAATGCCACTGATAAATCGCATGACCAAGCAGGGGATATATACAACTGGCACCAGTTCCTATGTCTAGCGTTCTTATTCTTTTACCTTCAGGTAAGACCCCTGAATTTTCTCTTTGCAGCAGATCTGCCAGATAGTGCAGGTAATCAGCTCTACCCGGAATGGGTGGGCAAAGGTAGGTATCGGGAAACTCCCAATGGGTGATTCCATAATACTGGCTGAGTAAAGCCTTACTGAATGCCCTTACTGCCTGGTTATCGCTAAAATCTACCGACCAATTATTGTATTTATTAGGCTTGACAAATTCTTTTAGTGCTGGGCTGTCAAATGCAAGCGTAATAAAGTCATAGCCCAAACGGTGTAGGTTGCGTGGATGCAGGTTTACTCTTTCTTTTACCTGAAAACTTGTACTCTCTTCGCTCACGATAATATGATCTGGGTAGGCCTGGGCAAACCAGACAGGATAACTGGCCTGATTTGACTCTGACAAAGTTATTGATTTCTTTAAATAAGGTAGGTGTTATAGTAATTGGGACCAAACAGCTTACCAATGGCCGGTTTTGTTTGGGCTAAGCTGGTTTGCGTTACTGTTTTGTGACAATCTTGAAAAGGGGATTTTTCTTTTAAACTAATTCTGGGTGAGAATGAGGTTGTTAGTGTACTGTTTGGGAGTTTAAACAAGTATTTCTACGAATGTATTTGGAGGTAATGTTATTAGTTCTATCTTTGCAACCCCAACGGAAACGAAAGGGAGCAAGCCATGAGTAGTTATGGTTTGAAAAGAAGAGAGTTCTTTGAAAAGATGGAAGTAATAATATAGTAAATCTGGATTATCCGGAGGGCTGATTATTGAATGGTATAGGAAGGCAGAAGCTGGAGAGGAAGGAGAATAGGATAGCATTAGCTGGGAATATATGATGAGGTAGTTAGGTTGATGATGGATAAAACGGGAACAATATCCGAGAGAAGAACAATCGGTAGCTCTGAGCTTTAGGGTTCTTAGTCTACCAAAGCCTTTAACTGTGCGAATGGTTAAAGATGGATCAAAACACTACAATGGAGAGTTTGATCCTGGCTCAGGATGAACGCTAGCGGCAGGCTTAATACATGCAAGTCGAACGGGATTGGGGGCTTGCTCCCATGAGAGTGGCGCACGGGTGCGTAACGCGTATGCAACCTACCTTGAACAGGGGGATAGCCCGGAGAAATTCGGATTAATACCGCATAATATAACGGGGTCAGCATTGGCCTGTTATTAAAGATTTATTGGTTCAAGATGGGCATGCGTGCCATTAGCTTGTTGGTGAGGTAACGGCTCACCAAGGCAACGATGGCTAGGGGATCTGAGAGGATGACCCCCCACACTGGTACTGAGACACGGACCAGACTCCTACGGGAGGCAGCAGTAAGGAATATTGGTCAATGGGCGCAAGCCTGAACCAGCCATGCCGCGTGCAGGAGGAAGGCCCTACGGGTTGTAAACTGCTTTTATCTGGGGATAAACCTTACTATGCGTAGTAAGCTGAAGGTACCAGATGAATAAGGATCGGCTAACTCCGTGCCAGCAGCCGCGGTAATACGGAGGATCCGAGCGTTATCCGGATTTATTGGGTTTAAAGGGTGCGTAGGCGGCTCATTAAGTCAGTGGTGAAAGGTAACCGCTTAACGGGGACACTGCCATTGATACTGATGAGCTGGAGTACAGATGAAGTGGGCGGAATGTGTCAAGTAGCGGTGAAATGCATAGATATGACACAGAACACCAATTGCGAAGGCAGCTCACTAAAGTGTAACTGACGCTGAGGCACGAAAGCGTGGGGATCGAACAGGATTAGATACCCTGGTAGTCCACGCCCTAAACGATGATTACTCGATGTTAGCGATATACGGTTAGCGTCAAAGCGAAAGCGTTAAGTAATCCACCTGGGGAGTACGGTCGCAAGATTGAAACTCAAAGGAATTGACGGGGGCCCGCACAAGCGGAGGAGCATGTGGTTTAATTCGATGATACGCGAGGAACCTTACCCGGGCTTGAAAGTTAGTGAATGTACCAGAGATGGGACAGTCCGCAAGGACACGAAACTAGGTGCTGCATGGCTGTCGTCAGCTCGTGCCGTGAGGTGTTGGGTTAAGTCCCGCAACGAGCGCAACCCCTATGAATAGTTGCCAGCACGTTAAGGTGGGGACTCTATTCAGACTGCCTACGCAAGTAGAGAGGAAGGAGGGGACGACGTCAAGTCATCATGGCCCTTACGTCCGGGGCTACACACGTGCTACAATGGGCAGTACAGCGGGCAGCGAAGGAGTAATCCGGAGCCAATCTTGTAAAGCTGTTCACAGTTCGGATTGAGGTCTGCAACTCGACCTCATGAAGTTGGATTCGCTAGTAATCGCGTATCAGCAATGACGCGGTGAATACGTTCCCGGGCCTTGTACACACCGCCCGTCAAGCCATGGAAGTTGGGGGTGCCTGAAGTCTGCTGCCGCAAGGGGCGGCCTAGGGTAAAACCGATAACTGGGGCTAAGTCGTAACAAGGTAGCCGTACCGGAAGGTGCGGCTGGAATACCTCCTTTCTGGAGCGGAATTGTTTTTAGTGGTTTGCTATATTATTACTAACATTTTTTATTGGAGTGAGTGAAGTTGAGGGATTCCCTTTGAATGCCGTTCTCTTGCAAGAGAGGCTGTTTTCGGTGAAGACTGAATGAGTAAAGGGGTACCAAAGAGAGTACAGAGTCCCGTAGCTCAGTTGGTTAGAGCACTACACTGATAATGTAGGGGTCAGCAGTTCAAATCTGCTCGGGACTACAGGACCAGGCGTACGTGAGCCGGAGAGAGTAAGATAGAGCGGTAACAAAAAGGGGGATTAGCTCAGCTGGCTAGAGCACCTGCCTTGCACGCAGGGGGTCAACGGTTCGAATCCGTTATTCTCCACCAGCAGGAAGGGAAGTACGAAGGTAAGTACTTTCCGGACTGAAGTTTTGCCAGACGGGCAGACAACGTTCTTTGACATATGGAAAGAAGATACCAGGTTGATTAGTTAATCAACGGACGTACGGGCGGCGCAAAAGGCGTTCGTACGGGAAGAAAGTAAGGAAGGGCGCACGGAGGATGCCTAGGCTCTTTCAGGCGAAGAAGGACGTGACAAGCTGCGATAAGCTTCGGGGACCAGCACATATGGCGTGATCCGAAGATTTCCGAATGGGGCAACCCGGCTGGTTGAAGACCAGTCACTCTACGGAGGGCAAACCCGCTGAACTGAAACATCTAAGTAAGCGGAGGAAGAGAAAACAATAGTGATTTCGTGAGTAGTGGCGAGCGAAAGCGAAAGAGCCCAAACCATACTTGTTACGGCAAGTATGGGGTTGTAGGACTGACATAATTGGTTAGGAGTGAAGTGGAACGATTTGGGAAAGTCGATCAGAGAGGGTGAGAATCCCGTACACGTAAGCGATTGACCAAGGACAGGATCCTGAGTACCGCGAGGTCGGAGACGCCTTGTGGGAAACAGCCAGCACCATCTGGCAAGGCTAAATACTAGAAAGAGACCGATAGTGAACAAGTACCGTGAGGGAAAGGTGAAAAGAACCCCGAACAGGGGAGTGAAAAGAACCTGAAACCGTGCGCTTACAAGCGGTCGGAGCAGACAAGTTCTGTGACGGCGTGCCTTTTGCATAATGAGCCTACGAGTTACTACTCACTGGCAAGGTTAAGGGTTTTAGTCCCGGAGCCGAAGCGAAAGCGAGTCTGAACAGGGCGTATAGTCAGTGGGTGTAGACGCGAAACTTTGTGATCTACCCATGATCAGGTTGAAGGGCCGGTAACACGGTCTGGAGGACCGAACCAGTAAACGTTGAAAAGTTTTTGGATGAATTGTGGGTAGGGGTGAAAGGCCAATCAAACTGAGAAATAGCTCGTACTCCCCGAAATGTTTTTAGGAACAGCCTGGCGGTAGAGTTTAACAGAGGTAGAGCTACTAATTGGACGCGGGGGAGTCAAATCCTACCAAATCCAGATAAACTCCGAATGCTGTTAAATATACGCTGGAGTGAGGCCTGGGGTGCTAAGGTCCCGGGCCGAGAGGGAAAGAACCCAGACCAACAGCTAAGGTCCCTAAGTAATTACTAAGTTGAACTAACGAGGTCCGGTTGCATAGACAGCTAGGATGTTGGCTTGGAAGCAGCCATTCATTTAAAGAGTGCGTAACAGCTCACTAGTCGAGCGATCGGGCATGGATAATAAACGGGCATCAAGTAGTTCACCGAAGCTTTGGACAAGTAATTGTGGTAGGGGAGCATTCTGGCGGCAGTGAAGGTATAACTGTAAGGTATGCTGGAGCTTCCAGAAAAGCAAATGTAGGCATAAGTAACGATAAGACGGGCGAGAAACCCGTCCACCGAAAGACTAAGGTTTCCTGATCAACGTTAATCGGATCAGGGTTAGTCGGGGCCTAAGGTGTAGCCGAAGGGCGTAGCCGATGGATAATTGGTTAATATTCCAATACTTTTTAATAGTGTGATGGGGAGACGGAGTAGTGACACGCACGCCTGCTGACGGAATAGCAGGTTAAAGCCAGTAGATAAAGGACATACAGGAAAATCCGTAAGTCTTGTCGAAGGTGAGAGTACTGCAAGGCTTCGGCTGCGTAGATAGTTGCGGTAAACAGACTTCCAAGAAAATCCTCTAAACTTCAGTTATTAAAAACCCGTACCGATAACCGACACAGGTAGTCAAGGAGAGAATCCTAAGGTGCTCGAGTGAATCATGGCTAAGGAACTCGGCAAAATGGCCCTGTAACTTCGGGAGAAGGGGCGCCTCCGCAAGGAGGCCGCAGTGAAGAGGCCCAGGCGACTGTTTAACAAAAACACATGGCTTTGCAAAATCGAAAGATGAAGTATAAGGCCTGACACCTGCCCGGTGCTGGAAGGTTAAGAGGGGATGTTAGGGTTAAACCGAAGCATTGAATCGAAGCCCCAGTAAACGGCGGCCGTAACTATAACGGTCCTAAGGTAGCGAAATTCCTTGTCGGGTAAGTTCCGACCTGCACGAATGGTGTAACGATCTGGGCGCTGTCTCAGCCATGAGCTCGGTGAAATTGTGGTATCGGTGAAGACGCCGGTTACCCGCAACGGGACGGAAAGACCCCATGCACCTTCACTACAACTTAACATTGACATTGGGTACAGGATGTGTAGGATAGGTGGGAGACTGTGAAGGGGCGTCGCTAGGCGCTTTGGAGTCAACGTTGAAATACCACCCTTTCTGTGCTCGATGTCTAATCTGGCTGATGTCGGAGACATTGTTTGGTGGGTAGTTTGACTGGGGTGGTCGCCTCCAAAAGTGTAACGGAGGCTTTCAAAGGTATGCTCAGTACGCTTGGTAACCGTACGAGGAGTGCAATAGCATAAGCATGCTTGACTGTGAGGCTGACTAGCCGAGCAGGAAGGAAACTTGGATATAGTGATCCGGTGGTTCTGAATGGAAGGGCCATCGCTCAAAGGATAAAAGGTACGCTGGGGATAACAGGCTGATCTCCCCCAAGAGCTCATATCGACGGGGAGGTTTGGCACCTCGATGTCGGCTCGTCACATCCTGGGGCTGGAGAAGGTCCCAAGGGTTCGGCTGTTCGCCGATTAAAGTGGCACGCGAGCTGGGTTCAGAACGTCGCGAGACAGTTCGGTCCCTATCTGTTGTGGGCGTAAGAAGCTTGAGTGGGGCTGACCTTAGTACGAGAGGACCGGGTTGGACAAACCGCTAGTGAATCTGTTATGGCGCCAGCTGTACTGCAGAGTAGCTACGTTTGGAAGAGATAAGCGCTGAAAGCATCTAAGTGCGAAACTCGCCACGAGATGAGGCTTCTATGAGGATCCTAACAGACTATTAGGTTGATAGGCTACAGGTGTAAAGGTGGTAACATCATAGCCGAGTAGTACTAATTATCCGAAACTTTCACTCCGCTTAATAATTAATCGCGTATCTTCTTTCCGTAATATGTCAAGGTATTACCTGTGGTGGTAAACAAGGTCAGGGCGCAAGCCTGAGACCAAGGAAAGCTACAGGAAACAAGCTTGCAGGGAATGCCGGCGGCAAACCGGGCAGCTTGAAAGACTTTCAGGTGACTATAGCGATGGTGTCCACCTCTTCCCATTCCGAACAGAGAAGTTAAGCCCATCAGCGCCGATGGTACTGCGGTAAAACGTGGGAGAGTAGGTCGTTGCCGAATTCAATACACTAGCCGTACAGCATCATCTGCTGTACGGCTTTTGC
>Ga0209511_1002553_pt1 | contig 14795 bp, 14 predicted proteins | sample SSSSmetaG_FD_184141 | JGI IMG/M metagenome (GOLD analysis project Ga0209511, IMG submission 184141) | Glacier valley bacterial and archeal communities from Borup Fiord, Nunavut, Canada, to study Microbial Dark Matter (Phase II) - ​SSSS... | ecosystem: Environmental > Aquatic > Freshwater > Ice >...
ACCTGCTGGTCTATTCCCTTGGTATCCGCCTGTAGTGCCTTGACCTGCTGGTCTATTCCCTTGGTATCCGCCTGTAGTGCCTTGACCTGCTGGTCTATTACCTTGGTATCCACCTGTAGTGCCTTGACCTGCTGGTCTCTGTCCATCTTGGCCCATTGGTCTATTTCCTTGGTATCCACTTGTTGGTCTCTGTGCATCCTGGCTTATTGGTCTCTGTGCATCCTGGCTTATTGGTCTCTGTGCATCCTGACTTATTGGTCTCTGTGCATCCTGACTTATTGGTCTCTGTCCATCCTGTCCCATTGGTCTTTGTCCTCCTTGACCTACTGGTCTCTGTCCCTCTTGAAGTATTGGTCTCTGTCCCTCTTGACCCATTGGTCTTTGTCCTCCTTGACCTACTGGTCTCTGTCCATCTTGAAGTATTGGTCTCTGTCCATCTTGACCCATTGGTCTCTGTCCTCCTTGACCCATCGGTCTCGCATTACTTTGACCTATTGGTCTTTGTCCGCCGTCTTGATTCATTGGTCTTTGGTTTCCCTGAGCCACTGGTCTATTTAATTGTTGTGGTGCTATAGGTCTTTGTCCGGTTGGTGGTGCCGATTTTTGCACTGGAGCTGTCTCTGTCTTAGTCGGTTTAGGGCCAAAATGATTTTTAATCATCTGTACTTCATCATCTTCCAAATTACTCATATGACTTTTCTTGATACCCTTATTGGATTCAAGATAAGCCTGTATGTCTTTACTTTCTACTTTCGAAGCGCCTTGTTCATTAATAAAATTCTTTAACTCAAATACTTTCATTTTCGCCATACTTACTACCTCCGATAATATCTAGAGCAACAATTTTCAGTTGTTCTTCAACCGCATCTGCCAAGCCCTTATCAAGCAAAGCCAAAGAAGCGCGAAACTCTTTGCCCATTGCATGACCTAACTCATTCTTATCACCAAAAAAATAAATAGGCACTTTATAGAAAGCACACATATTTGTAAACATTTTTTTTGTATTGTCCGATGCATCTTCTGCTACAATTACTAAAGCTGCTTTATTTTCCTTCACCGCTTTTTCTGTAGAGAATTCGCCGCTTACTATATTACGTGATTTTGTTGCAATTCCAATTAGATTAATTGCTTTCTTTTTTACTAGAAGATTCAATCAAAATCAACTCCTTCTTCAACGTCTCTACCAGTTCCTTTGGAATACTGACTTTTAAAGACCGTTCTAAACCTTTTGTCTTGATTGCTTTTTGGAAACAAGCGTTGGAGCAACAAATATAAGCACCCCTACCGTTCTTCTTTCCTGTAACATCCAATACGATCTCGTTCTCAGGTGTCTTAAGTACCCGTATCATTTCCTTTTTGTTTTTCATTTCACCACAACCGGTACACATTCTTAAGGGTATTTTTTTCGTCATTTGGCTCCATCCTTATGAATAATTAATAATATCCGTTACATTGTGATTCACTCTTTATGTCAATCTTATATCCTGTTAATCTTGCTGCTAGTCTTGCATTCTGTCCTTCCTTACCAATGGCAAGGGAAAGTTGGTAATCAGGTACAACTACTCTTGCACTCTTTTCATTCGGTTCGATTGTAACAGATACTACCTTAGCAGGACTTAATGCATTTTCGATTAATTTTGCAGGATCATCACTCCAGGTGATAATATCGATTTTTTCATCACGAAGTTCTCTTACAATTGCATTTACTCTCGCTCCGTTAAGACCTACGCAAGCACCAACTGCATCTACGTCTGAATTATGGCTGTAAACTGCCATCTTTGTTCTGGAACCTGCTTCTCTAGAGATACTCTTAATTTCTACTGTACCATCCTTGATTTCAGTTACTTCGGCTTCAAAAAGTCTCTTAACAAGCTCCGGATGTGTTCTAGATACAGTAATTCTTGGTCCCTTCGTTGTATCCTTTACTTCCAACACGTATAGTTTAATACGTTCTGTTGCTCGAAATACTTCTCCACGAACCTGTTCGTTCTCTGTTAAAACTGCATCCACCTTACCTAAATTAATACTAACATTATTACCCACATAGCGTTGCACAATACCGGTAACAATATCTTTCTCTTTTGCACTGTACTGATGAAAGAGTACTTTTCGCTCTTCTTCTCTGATCTTTTGAACCACTACTTGTTTTGCTTTTTGAGCTGCAATACGTCCAAAATTCTTTGGTGTTACTTCCACATGAACAATATCACCAATTTCATTTTTAGAATACATCATCTTCGCATCCGCAAGGCTAATCTGTAATACAGGATCTTCAACTACTTCAACAACTTCTCTCTCCGCATATACACTTACTGCTCCTGTTATTCTATCAATGTTAACCTTGATATTATCTGCTTTACCAAAATGATTCTTGCATGCCGCAACCAAAGAGTTTTCCATAGCCTCAAGTAAAATTTCTTTGCTAATATCTTTCTCCTTTTCGATCTGGTTTAAAGCATCAATTAGTTCTTTGTTCGCATCCATTTTTTCTATTATCCTCCTTTAAATTAAAAATCAAATGTTAATCTTATCATTGCAATATCTGTTCTTTGGAAATCCAACTTTGTATTATTTTCCAATTCTATTGTAACGGTATCTTTATCATAGCTTACTAGAATTCCAACGAACTCTTTCTGCTTGTCAATTGACTTAAATAATTTTACTTCAATCTCGTCACCAATACTTCTGTCAAAATCTTTATCTTTTTTTAATTGTCTCCCTAAACCCGGAGAACTAACTTCCATAATATAAGCATCTGGGATATAGTCTGATTTATCTAATAAGTCACTCAAACTTCTGCTTACTATCTCACAGTCATCCACCGTGATTCCGCCTTCTTTGTCAATATAAGTCCGAAGGTACCAGTTTCCACCTTCCTTCACATACTCCACATCAACTAATTCAAAGCCATTTGCAACCATAATCGGTTCTAGTATTTTTTCAGTTTTAATCTCATATTCCTCACGTTTTGTCATTTAAATCTCTCCTTCCCATCCAAATATTTCAAATAAATATCCTAGCAAATATAAAGAGTGGACTCTCGTCCACCCCATTAATTATTCTTATCATATTGCATCTAATCTATTATAACAAACAGAACCAATTTTTGCAAGTATTATTTTTCTTTACCAAATCTTTGCAAGTATTATTTTTCTTCACTAAATCTCTGCAAGAATTCTTTTGTTCTCTGGTTCACTGTATTTCCAAAAACTTCTTGTGGTGTTCCCTCTTCTACAATTACGCCATCATCCATAAAGATTACCCTATCTGCAACATCCCTTGCAAATGCCATCTCATGAGTAACAATAACCATTGTCATCTTCTCCTCAGCGAGCGTACGGATTACCTTTAAGATTTCTCCGGTAAGCTCTGGATCAAGTGCAGAGGTTGGTTCATCAAAGAATAAAATGCGAGGATTCAGTGCGAGCGCTCTCGCAATTGCTACTCTTTGTTGTTGTCCTCCGGATAGCTCGCAAGGATATGCATTGGCACGTTCTGTGAGGTTCATTTTCGTAATGAGCTCCATGGCTTTCTTCGTTGCTTCTTCCCTTTTGATGCCGAGAACTCTTATTTGTGCATCCACAATATTCTTAAGAACAGAATAATGCGGAAATAGATTAAAGTTCTGGAACACCAATCCCACATCCAAAATAATTTCATGTAAGGTTTTGCTGTCTGCATAGGTTGCTTTATCCGCTTGGGTATCCACCATTAGCTTTCCGCACACTTCAATAAAGCCACGATCCACTTTCTCAAGTTGTGTTAAACACCGAAGTAGTGTGGACTTCCCTGAGCCAGAGGGTCCGATAATTGCAACCACTTCACCTTCCATGACTTGAAGGGAAATACTTTTAAGTACCATGGTATGATCAAATTGCTTCTGTATGTTTTCTGCTTTGAGTAGCATGTAGGTATCCTCCCGATATGTTAATTTTTATAGTATTCCATCCGTTTTTCAATCTTCTTAAATACTACCTCAACCACTGTATTCATAACTAGATAAAATACTGCAGCTATAATAATTGGCATAGTAGAGAAATATTTTGATCCTGCTTTGGATGCAACACGAAACAACTCCGGTATAGAGATTACATGTGCTAGTGAAGTATCCTTTACTAAAGTCATCAGTTCGTTTCCCATTGCCGGAATAACATGCTTAATCACCTGCGGCAAGATTATCTTCATGAAGGTCTGAAATTTCGTATACCCAAGTACCTTGGCCGCTTCGTACTGACCCTTTGGAATTGCAGCAATTCCACCACGAAAGATTTCACCAAAGTAGGCAGCATAATTGATTGTAAATGCCATGATGCATGCAGTAAATCTTCCAAAACTAATATTAAATATGTAAAATGGTGCATACATAAAGAAAAAGAGCTGCAGCATAAGTGGTGTTCCACGAAAAATTAATTGATAAAGTTGAATTGGGAGACTGATTATTTTGTGCTTGCTTCTTCTGCCTAATGCTACTAGAAAGCCAAGCGGAATAGCAAATAAGATAGTCAGGAAAAATATTTCAAGTACCCATACGGTTGCCGATAACATATTCGGGATTAGCAAATCCATTGGTATATTGTCAAATTTAAATTTCATAGTTAAACCTCCAAAGTAAATATTTCAAAGTGGCTAGCTATATATTGATTATCTTTAGCCAATGCATTTTTAGCACTTTACCATATTACCATAACAACGTTACTATTTCAATTGATTTTTTGAATATGAGTAAAAGATGGATTGTACAAAACTTCAAAAAAATGTGGATGCTAAAATTGGTTAAATTTTAGCATCCACATTTTCTTTGTATGTACTTATGTTTAGTATACCTTGTTCTCTCACAACAATTATACTTTTAACCTTTGTATACTTTCCTTCCAAATATAACAATTACTCCAAAACAGCCAAATAATTGACAGATGCAACCAAATTATCTTCTATCAAGAAGGTGAGATTTGTTTTACCTAAGGTATAAGTATATAAACCCAACTCTTCCTTATAATCATCGCCATATGCAGCTAACACATCCTCTAACTTTGATCCCAAACAAATTCCTTCTATCGTTGATACACTATCATCAGAGAAAGTAACGGAGGAAATGTAATCAACATCCTTATTCGGATACGTAGACAACTCAAAGCCACTATAGTAATAAATCTTGTCTAAACCTTGGAAGGCACAACTTGCTGCTTCAAAGTAATCCATTGGTTCCCCCAAGGCATCAATCGTTTCCTTCGCTGGAACATTCATGTTAATAGTTACATCATTATTTTTGAAGGAAAAACCCACCTCTTTTGTTTCTGCTTCAGAGGTTGTATCTAATCCCTTTTCTGGTTCTGCATCTAAATCTGTTTTTCCCTTGCTACTACATCCAACCAATAGTAACATAGCTACTAAAACTAAAATTAATTTTTTCATAATTTTCTCCATTCCGCCAGCGGCGACCCATGTTTGTTATTCAATACTAGTATCATCATTACTCGGTGCTTTTGCACCATAGCTTTTCAAATAACCATACAGCTCCAATTCATTCTGTTGCGCTTCCTTCATATTATAATAAAATGCCGTTTTTTCATCCCAGAGCTTCTTCAAATCCAGATCATTTCTATGATCCATAAGTTGACAGGACTCGCTAAGAATTTTTCCAAAATAATCAGACAATTTTTCTGCCCCTGACAGATTTAAATGTAACCCTCCATCAAAAGTATCTTCATTATAGTCAATTCCTATTTCAGCAGCAGTATCTAAAAAATTGAAATACTTCAAATCATTATCTTTTGCATACTGTACCATTTGCTGTTCCCATTCTTCATACCAATAAGGATAGACGCTTGGTGATTTTATTAATATGAGTTCAATATCATTTTCCTTGCAAAGTTTTGTCATCCGGTCTAAATAATCATAACTGTTTTCACCAAATTGATAATCTGCAAGTTTTTTTCCAGTGGGAATAGTTGTTACTGGCTTAACATCAATTCTCATTAATAACCCATTATGTGTGATTTTATCTTTGCTCATTATATATTTAAAATCTTCTCCAGATAGTTCATTCCATCTTGTATGATAACGCAAAATTGGGAAAATATACGTAATTAACGCTTCCTCTTCTGTCATAGAAGCTTTAATCGCATTAATCTTCGATTTTGATAGCTTCATGCCGTCGAGCGTCAATCGATTATATGCTTCTTTTTGAGGCTCGTTGTATTTCATGGCTAAGACATTAAAGACTACCACCTTCGGTTTTTCATACCGCAGGGTATCTTCTAATAAATAATAGGATTGCCAAATCAGTTGCTGGGCACTTCCACGTATATAACTTGTAATTCCGTATTTCTCCCATAAAGTAATTGGTGAAATATTTGAAAACACCTCGCAGTCACCAATAAAAATCACATCGTGGCTACTTTTATCTTTATAATATTCTTCCGTCATATTACCTTCATGTATTTCCGACATATATTTGGGCAGTAAAAGTCTTTGCAGAAAAAAAAGAAAAGTCAGCCAAAAACATACTACCACAATATTAATCAGTAATTTTTTCTTCATACTAACCTCCATGCCTGCGACTTGCTTGCAGGCCTAAATTCAATGTGTGAAAATAGATTTTTATTTTCACACTATTATCCATTCTGCCGCCTACTGTGGCTCAAGCATAATTAAAATAATACACTCGAAACTAAAATTGATTATAGATAAATTGGCTGGCATCATAACCAATACCATATGCGCCTAGTAACAACACAGATAGAAATAAAGCAAAATAGGTAGCGTAAATTACTACCATTGGTTTCGCAGCAAGTTTTACTCGAACGCTTCCAGATCTTTGAACTAAACTTACAGTAAGTAGAACTACACCGCTAAAAAGGAGTATCAAATAATCTGACAAAGTTAATCCAAGCTTCATCAATCCGCCTTGAAAAAGAACATTGATGTTAAGCTTTGTAACGATGGTACCAAACATCCGAAACGTAGTTCCTACATTCCGGTACAAATCAAAGGTTCTTAAAAAGCTCATCAGCCAAAAAGTTCTAAGTATTTGGAATAATCGATAGTAAAAGGTATGTCCCACATGAAATCTTGCATGAAACTTCGCATAAAGTGGGGAACATTCTTGAGAAATTATAATCACCAAGCAATTCAAAAGTCCCCATACAATAAAGTTCCAACTTGCCCCATGCCAGAAGCCTGTTGTAAACCAAACAACGATTGTCGCTATATAAACTGGAAAACGTTTTCCGATTTGATCGCCAAAGCGAGCTCTACAAGCCTTCGACAAATTAAGCATCGGTTTACAGATGGAGATGGGATAGAATAAATATTCCTTAAACCAGGTTCCTAATGTAATATGCCATCTTCTCCAATACTCAGTAATTGATTTTGAGAAAAATGGCCTCTCAAAGTTTTCTTTCACACGAATTCCTAACACCTGCGCAATACCGATTGTAATATCAATTCCACCGGTAAAATCTGCATATAATTCAATGGCATAAAAAAATATTAAAAGCACAACATAGATTCCTTGATAATCCTCCAGATTCCCTTTTAATATATTAACTGCGATTAAGAGTCGATCTGCAATCACAAGCTTTTTAAAGAATCCCCAAAGAATTCTTTGAATGCCAAAAGAAACATTCCTATGGCTGTAAGCATGCTCCTCAAACATCGTTTCCTTAAGATCATCAAAACGGCTAATTGGACCTTGAATTAATTGCGGAAAGAAAGAGATAAACAAGGCTAATTTAAATATATTTTTCTCTGGTGGATATTTTTCTCGATATACATCAATAATATAACCCATCGTTTGAAAAATATAGAAGGAAATTCCCATTGGTAACGCAAATCGAAAGAAAGATATTTGCTCCTTTGTATTTACCATTCGGAAAATAGAATTCAGATTAGAAATCATAAAATCTGTATATTTTAATACTCCAAGTAATCCAAAGTTTAGAATCAAGCATAAGAGAAGCCACTTCCATCGCTTCAACTTTATAGTAGCCTTATATGCTTTTCTATCTTCCTTAGAAATTGTCTCTTTATTCTCTTTTAAAAAGTTTGATTGAATTACCTGTAACTTATTCAATTTACCACTTATGATATAGGTAGACAAAGTAGTCGCTAAAATATAGACAAAATATTTTATCCCTGCAAAACTATAGAATACGTAGCTTACAAAAAGCAAAAACATCCATTGAAATTTTTTAGGAATTAAATAATATATTACAAATACGAGTACAAGAAATAAAATAAAATGATATGATGTAAAAAGCATATGACCCCCTATTATTCATCCTCTAGTAATCGTTCTACCAATTCATATAATGCCTTTGCAGAATTAAAGTTCTCAGGAATAATTTCTACTGCCGGAATAACAACATCATATTCATCACTGATTTCAGAAATTAATGAGACAATATCAAAAGAATCTAAAATTTTATTCTCAATTAAAGTATTGCAACTTTCAAAATCCACTTCAGGATGTAACCCTTTTAAAATTTCAATCATTCTATCCATCGTTTGTTCTCCTATTATTTATTAGTATACTTTTCTTTTAAAAGTACCCGATTTATTTTACCATTTGAAGTAAGAGGCATTGTTTCTATGGCTTCAATTACATTTGGAACCATATATCTTGGTAATTTTTCCTTCAAGAAAATAGCAACCTCTCCAGGTGTAACATTTCCTACGTAATACAATACAATCTTCTTTTTGGTCTCATCAAAGATGCAACAAGCACTTTTGATTTCATCCATCGTATTGATAACAACTTCAATTTCTCCAAGTTCAATACGGTGTCCCATATGCTTTATCTGATAGTCCTTGCGAGAGACAAAAATGAGTTCTTCCCTCTCGTTATATTTCCCCAAATCTCCAGTACAATAAATGAGTTCAGGATAAGCATCATTCAAAGGATTTTGTATGAATACTTCCTTTGTTATATCAAACGACTTGTAATAACCCATGGTAAGTGACGTTCCTCTAATACAAATTTCGCCTACTTCGCCCATTTTCGGAATCTGTTTTTGATCATTAAGCAAAATGATTTCTGTATTTTGAAATGCTCTACCAATTGGAATTACTTCATTTAATTCAAATTCGCGCTCTACTTCAAAGTAGCAAGACATTCCGGTTGCTTCTGTTGGTCCATACAAGTTAATAAATCTTGCATTAGGCAAATACTTTTTCCATAGATTGAATTGTTTAATCGGGAACACTTCACTGCCAAATGCAACTGTATGCAAATAGGCTGGAACAATTTGATCTAGTACACCAAATGCCGATATCATCGTAAGTGCAGAGACCACCCAACAAACAGTATTAATCTTATTTTCATTTAAAAATTCTACCAATTTGATTGGAAACATAAATAAGCTTTTTGGTATTAGATAAGTAGTAGCACCATATTTAAGCGTAGGATAAAGTTCCTTTAAGCAAGCATCTACGTATAATGGCGTTTGATTACCAAATATCGTATCTTCATTAAACCTTAGTACCTCTGATAGGCTTTCGATGTAGTCTATCACGGAGCGGTGACAAGCAACGACTCCTTTTGGTACACCAGTAGAACCAGAAGTAAAAACAATATAGATTGGATCCGTGTCAATCGCTTTTCTGCGTATCTCAAGAATTGCGTCTTCCTTTACTTTTGTCTTACAGATATCCTCATATTGATAAACTTTGCCCTGATAATCAAAAGAATCCACTATTTTACTGGTATTTTCATCACATATGATTACTTTCGGGTTTAAGCTCTTAAAAATTAATTCAATACGATGTCTAGGCATTTCTTCATCAATTGGAACATAATAATTGCCCCCATAGACTACACCATAAAAAGTAACGATAGCCTTTGGGTGCTTTCCCATAAATACAACAATCGGTTCTTTATATAATCCAAGTTCATTTAAGAATGTTCCGATTGCTCTCGCACTATCATGAACCTCTTGAAAAGATATTCCTGTTACTTCGTTTGCATAAGCAATTTTATTTGGTACTCTTTGTACCGTATATTCTAGATATTCAAGTATATTTCTTTGCATTTGAACCTCCATACCTGTAACTTCTTTAATACAATATCGTCGTCATATTCGCAATCTGCTTCGCTACTTGCTCATAAAGTGATAAGGCACCGATATTCTTCTTTTAATTTTGCTTCACATAATACAATCGAACGCATTGCTAATACTTCCATTGCATCAATATATCCAGCACCAATATCAAAATCTCGCTTAATGAGTGACAATTCGGTGCAACCTAATATAATAATTTCCGCACCCAAATCCCTAAGTTCCTTCGAAACTGCTTGAAACTTATTCATTTCCACCGGCAGATTTGCCTTAACATTGTGATAAATTAAATCAGTCACATAATCCTGACCTTCTCTAGACGGTGTTAACGCTTTAATTCCATAGAGCTGCAATTCCTCTTGAAATAATTTACTATAAATAGTACCATCCGTTGCCATAATACCGACACTTCGTATCCCATGTTCCTTTAAATGAAGTGCAGTTTCTTTGATGATATGTATGATAGGTACATTGATTCCTTCTGAAAGTTTATTATGAAAATAGTGAGCAGTAATGCAAGGAATAGCGATATAATCCACCCCTTGTGCGACCAACGAATTTCCAACAAGAAGCATTGGAAGCATTGGATTTTCTTTGCTTCTCCCTAAGATATACTCCGTACGATCTGGAATGGAAGGTTGACTATAAATCAACATTTCTAAATGTTCTTGGTCAAACTTCGCATTCGTCATCTTAATAATTAGTTCATAAAAATATGCTGTTGCAATTGGGCCTAAGCCACCGATAACACCTAACTTTTTCGTAGTCTTTACCCCCTTCCTACTCATTAATCTTCTGGAGTTGCAGGATATAATGATTTGTCAAAATTATAATAATTATTGCCACGTTCCTCTGTATAAGCTGCTACTTCTTCGTCGGTTAACATAAAAGTATCCATATGATCTTTATTCGGACATGAATCAAAATGGTACCAACCATCACCGCAATTAACTAAATTCCAAAAATGCAGCGTTTTGCCACCTACCCTAGTAACGAGCATATTATCAATACCTGCTCTTGTTAATAGTGCTTGTGAAACAGCATAATAAGTATAACAATCGCCAACGCCATTCTTAATACCATAATATGCTCCTTTTATCCAATCATCTTTATCCGCATGCCCCGTATACGCGACATGACCTTTTGTCCATAAATATATTTCATACGCCTTTTCTCTCGATGTCATGCTATCATCAATGATTTTATCCAGCACTTCATCCACTACAGCATCTAAGGTCGCTTGGTCAATACTTGAAACTGTAAAAGTTGCTGTTATTGTCGTCTTGTTGCCACTAAGATCCGTTGCACTATAAGTAACTTGATAAGAACCTTGTTTTTTTAAATTTACTGTACTACTATCAACAGTCAACTCCAATTCGGTGTCCTTATTATCTTGCACACTAATGTTTTTCTTATAGGATACTTTCTCACCAATAAAAACTGTTTGGTTTTTTACTCCTATGATTTGTGGAGCTTCCGTATCTTCTGCTACTGTAAGGATAGCATTTAGCTCCGTCTTATTACTGCTCGTATCTTCTAAAACGATACAAATCTCCTGATCGCCAAGCGTTGTAAAGTCAGGGGCTACCTTATAGGAAACCTTTACCTGTGTAGCATCCGTAATTCCTGTCACAAAGGTATCTGGTTCAATTGCTTCCTGCATCCAAGCTTTCTGATTCAAAATAGACGCAGTTGGTGCTATTGTATCAACTACTTCCAACTGTGACATATATATAATATCATCCACTCTAATTTGTATCTCATAAATCATTGGTTTACTAAAGTCTAGTTTACTAACATCAGTTTCAAAAGCAACTACATTACCATCACTCTCAATAAAATCTTCAATGTTTACCGTAGTGGAACCTGCTTCTACACGAACTGTTTTCTTCATATTTAAAATGGTAAGCATTGCCGTTAATTCAGTCCTATTTTTGCTTGTATCTTCTAAAATTAATATTACTTCTTGTTCTCCTGATTGTTCAAAATCAGGTAATTCCTTATATGAAAACTTTACACTTGTAGCATCAATTACATCTGCGGCAAAGGCTTCAGCCTCTATTTCGTCACCCAATGAAATCATTTGATTTTCTATGGTAGCTGTAGGCGCAACGGTATCTACTATTTGTAATAACGATTTATAAACTAAATATCCCACTTTAATTTTCACTTTATAAATGCCTGGTGCATTCAAATCTAACGTGGATATATCAGTAATATAGGAGCCTGAGCTACTCTTTTTAAGCAAGAAGTCTTCAACATCAACCATTTTCGTTCCTGCTTCCATTGTTACAGTGGCTTTTACTTTTGGAGTTAATAATAGAATTCCAGCTATACCAATTGCTAATATTAGAGCGGTACTCAACATTATGAATATCATTAACCTTCGCTGCTTTTTCCTTTTTCTCATTATTTCCTCCCCAACTTCAACGTATAAAACCTTTTGTATTATATATCAAATTGCGTAATAAATCAAGATAGTTAGTAATATATGTATAAATATATAAAATTTTCCATAAAATTAAACAAAAAATGGGGATGCTAACCTTACATAATTAGCATCCCCATTTTTAAATAAATTTTACAATATTTAATTATTAATATTACTTAATCGTCGTGATATCTGAGCCAAACCACTTTGTAGAGAGTGTTTTAATCGTACCATCTGCTTTTAAATCCTTTAAAGCGCCTTCAACTGCAGCGCAAAGAGCTAATTCATCCTTACGGAAACCTACAGCATATTCATCTGCTACGAGTGCATCTGAAAGTACCTTGAAGTCTTTGCCACCCTCTGTAATCATATAGCTAGCAACAACGGAGTCCATCAAAACCGCATCAGAGTTACCAGTCTCAAGATCCATAAGTGCTGTTACATAATCATCAAAGCCGTTAACCTCGCCTAAAGTTGCTTTAAAATCAGATGCTGCATCCAATGCTTCTTCCGCAGAAGAACCGCTCTGAATTGCCATCTTCTTATCTTTCATATCATCCATGGAAGCAATTGTACTGTCGTTATTAACAACGAGAGAAATACTATTTTCCATATAAGGTGTTGACATCGTAAGATTTGCAAGGCGATCCTCTGTTATAGAGAAGCCGTTCCAAATGCAGTCAATATTCTTGGTACTAAGCTCTTGTTCCTTTGCATCCCACTGAATTGGTTGAAGAACTAATTCTACGCCAAGCTTATCACATACTGCTTGTGCAAGATCAATATCGAAACCTACAATATTATCAGCATCATCACGAAATCCCATTGGAGGAAAAGCGTCGTCAAGACCAAGAATAAATTTACCCTTGTCTAATATGTACTGTAATGAATTATCTTCTGTTGTACTGTCAGCTACCTCAGCATTATCCTTTTGTGAATCGGCATTGCCAGCTACTTCCTTTGATTCCTTCGTCCCACATGCTACTAAGCCTAGCACCATGACCAAAACTAATAATAAACTAAATATTCTCTTTTTCATAATTATTCCTCCTCGAAGCTTTTTGTTATTAACACTTTACCATATTACCATAGTGATGTGTTAATTTCAATTGTTTTTTAAAAATTCATATCTAGTCTATAATGCACCATATATGATGGATCGCAGTTTACGTAATAAACTAGGATTGCCACCATCGCACTTCTGTATCATATAAATCATGATAAGATTCTCTACTGGATCAATGAAGAAGTAATTGCCAGTCCAACCATCCCAACCGAATTCTCCAACTGAGCCATTGCTCGCTGCTGTCGCTTGGCTTGTCATGCTTCTCATAAGATTGCCGTAGCTATAACCAGTCATCGCATCCCAACCAAAATAGGCTAATTGTTCAGCATTTAGCTGAGGTTTAGCCAAATACTCAACGGTTTTATGTCCTAAAATGCGAACACCATTCAAGGTGCCACCGTTTCCTAACATCATAGCAAATCTTGAATAATCCTCAATTGTAGAGACTAAGCCTGCACCACCTGATTCAAAAACCGGTGGTGTCATATAATCATCTATTCCTAAGAAGATTTCACTGAAAACTTCCAATTGATTACGTTTCGTATTATACTCATAAATTGCAGCAAAACGATCAACTTTCTCTTCCGGCACATAGAATCCGGTGTCTGCCATACCAAGTGGTAAGAATATCTCATCTTGCAAAAACTGACTGAACTTCCGACCAGTGGCAACCTCAATAACTGCACCTAATATATCTGCAGATGCTCCATAGCACCATTGTTGACCTGGCTGAAATTTTAAAGGCATCTTCCCAATCCGATTACAGAAATCGACTGTGTTCATGGGTTTCCCTTGACGATACTGTTCTTCAGACTCTGTATACAAAGCTTCCATCCTACGTCCTGCTTCAAATTCCTCATCTGGATAAACCACACCAGAAGTCATATTCAACAGATCTTGGATGGTGACCTGTCTCTGTACACTTGCCAATCCTTCTGCCGTCAGTACCTTTTGCTTCTGAAAGCCCTCCAAATAATCTGACACAGGAGCAAGGAGATTTAATATACCTCTCTCAAAGAGGATCATAGTAGCTACCGCAGTAACTGGCTTTGACATAGAGTACAAACGATAAATGGTATCCTTACGAATAGGAATACCTTTCTCCTTATCTGCAAATCCCAGTTCATTCTCATAGACTACTTTGTTGTTATGAATTACTCTAACGGCAGCGCCGTTGATTGCTCCGTGGTCGATTTCTTGTTGCATTATTGGATTTATATATTCTAAATTCTTATTCATT
>Ga0209511_1002556_pt1 | contig 14791 bp, 16 predicted proteins | sample SSSSmetaG_FD_184141 | JGI IMG/M metagenome (GOLD analysis project Ga0209511, IMG submission 184141) | Glacier valley bacterial and archeal communities from Borup Fiord, Nunavut, Canada, to study Microbial Dark Matter (Phase II) - ​SSSS... | ecosystem: Environmental > Aquatic > Freshwater > Ice >...
AGCTACTCACCGAAGCTTGTCGTTTCGGCCAGATGGCTGACGATTCACACGCCATTATCAGGATAAAGCAAGTTAGCTTGGCTGAGCGCAGCGGTTTGGCGCGGGAAACGGTTGGACGCGAACTGCATAAACTTGCTAGTGAAGGACTCATTGCGGTAACTAGAGAGGGTATAATACTCTCGATCGATAAGCTTAGCGTCCGGCTTCATGCCGGAGTCTCGTGAAGCGTGTCGCTGGTTACCTGGTTAATCAAAAGCGAGGCTTTTCGCATCAAGGCAAATGATGAGTAGAAATTATTACGATCGATTATCGAGGAGCCGAACGAGTAGGCGAAGCGATGCCTATGGCTCAAAGCTAATACTTAACCCCTCGGCCGTTACTGGTACCAAGAAACTAATTGATCCAGTGCGTTTCTCTCCAGCGGACACCGTGCCGGCAGTAATCGGATCAGTTAGTGTTGCTGGGGACATGTCATAGCGGTTTTTGTGCGAGTCGACAAGGTGGGTTTGGGTTACGGGTGCAAAGTTGAAGACTTCTTTCTTGGTATTGTTTAGTGTGACATGCACGATAACGAACTTCATTCCCGGAGGGGCCTCGAATGGCGCGCTGCCTTTTGCGTCATATCGGACTGCATCAACGGTAAAGCTGACGCCTGCTCTTGAAACGACCATGACGTCGCTCCGCTGGGTATAGGCAAATGCAGCTACTCCAATAGCGATCACGATAAATACTATCGCAGCCAAAAGGAAGCGACGGTAAAGTGTCTGCTGCTGTGATTTTCTACGGCTTATTTTTTAGTCTTCTTCACGGCCATCATCCTGCTACCGGTCCAACGTAATAGCTATTGAGTATGTTGTAGGCGCTACTTGAGTGGCTTTGTGATTTACCAGCGGTACTTTTTGACCCATTCATGTAGCCAGAGACGTTATTGCCACAGGTCGAAGTGTTAAAGACGGCTTTTCCACCCGGGTGGCTGTTCACGTAGCTCGTGACAATGTAATAGCCGTTGTTATATATCATCCAGCAGTTTGTCTGGCTGTTATGTGCGGCAACTTGCGCGGTTGTGCACGAGCCACCAGCCGAACCACAGGCAGGTGATGGTGCGGGGGTTGGAGTTGGAGTCGGCGTAGGTGTAGGTGTCGGAGTTGGAGTTGGGGCTGGGGTTGGAGTCGGTGAGGGTGTCGTGGTGCCTGACGATCCAGATGAAGAGCTACTTGGCGTGCCCGAGCCGCCAGTCGCAGGAGTCGTTTGCGACGAGACGTCACTAGTTGGTTCCTGTGAGCTTCCGTTTGTATTCGAGCCTGTCTCGTTGGTGCTGGCTGTCGTCGCTGTAGTTGACGTGGTTGTAAAAGGACTATTAATGCCAGCAGGCACTATGTCTCCAATCTTCACAATGCTGAGGCCGTTGATTTGACTTGTTGGGGCCAGCCACAAGCCAGCCGCAAGTACGGCCAAGCCACCGCCACCGTAGATAAAAAGGCTAATAGTGATAATCTTCTTTAGTTTCATGTGAGTGCAAACTCCTCGGAGTGAATCAATTTATTTTCAATACCAAGCCCTTTTAGTTGGCCTTTGAGCGCTCGCATCATAGGAGGCGGGCCACAAAGCAACAGCTCTGTGTTATCGAGACCGCCAGAAATCTGCTTGATTCTTTCAGCGGTCAAAAAGCCATCTCGATCGGTCACAAAAAAGATGACTCTAAAGGCGCCTTGACTGGCTTCTGCCCACTCGAGCAAGATGGCAAGGTCGATAACTTCAGCCTCTGTTTTAACGCTGTAGTAGAGGTCTACTTTACAGTCTGGCGTTATGTCCGGAATCATACTTAGGAATGGGGTAACGCCAATACCGCCAGCCACCCATACTTGGCGTTTTGAATGGAAGTTACGGAAGTAAAACTTGCCGTAGGCACCTTCGAGCATAACTTCTTGCCCTAAAAGCCCTGAAGCGATTTTCGTCAGAGTGCTGGTATATTGGCCAAGGTTCTTGATAGTAATCGATAGGCCGTCTGATTGTGAGTTTGAGGAAATGCTAAATGGGTGCCACTCGCGAGAGAAACCAGGAGTGCGAAAGCTGATAAAGATAAACTGGCCCGAGGTAAAGTCGAGGCGCTTTGCGAGTGGCGACATCGTAATGCGAATAACGCCTGGCGCGGCTGATCGTACGGAATCGATGCGGTATTTGTAGCGACGAGAAAAGAATCGCGGCAGTAAGGTTCGGTACACAAAGCTGACCATCGCTACACCAATCAGTGCCAGTAGGTAGAGCTTTAGCGCTAGGTTGTGAGATGTGTCACTCGAGATCAAGATGATGTGTAGTGCGATAAACAAAAAGACGAGACCCAAGAATTTGTGTGTTAGTAGCCAGATTGCGTAAGGCAGGCGAACATAAAAGGTGAGTATCATTAATATCACCAGCCCCCATAAGCCGATAACACCAAAAGTTGTTGCGAGGTTGGTTGTTCCGGGAATGCCAAGCAGGGCGGCGTCTTTAAATGAAACAGTGGTCAGGCGTAGGGTTAGGAACAGTGAGTGAGCTAGTGCAAAACATAGCGCTAATCCACCAATAACATGATGGGCGATAAACATTTTGTTAAGTCCGCCAAATAGTGACTCTAAAAATCCAAGTCGTGTCGTCAGAATAAGATTGAAACTATAGCTGACAACAGCGGCGATGCCGACGACCTTGCCGAGGCTACCAAGGGTGGTGTAAACATTTCCGAAGCGCTCGTCGAGTGGCATCATCAGCACCCACATTAATATAGGTATAACTGATAAGGTTATAAGTAGGGGCCAGCCGAGACGCGCGATAGTTTCGTATTTTGCCATGTTTTATACTACTTGTGCTAAATTGTAGCATTTATTTTGTATGCTTACTATGAGTTTTTTATTTACTCAATTTGCGTCGTGGCAAGGCGTTATGTGCGCGAATCAACGTGCGACGAACAGGACGTGCGACGAGGTTACCGAAGCTAGCACCGGCCGCAATGGCGAGCGCTAAAATAAGAGCGTTGAGGAGAATTAACGTGCCAGAGTCGAGCGAGGCTCCGGCTTTATCGGCACCAATAATCAAAACCATGAGTCCATTGAAAAGTGATAGGCCAGGAACGAGCGAAATGATCCCGGCGGTAATCATAGTTGTTGCTGGTGTGCGTAGCCAGCGTGCGAGAAGTGCGGCGCCAGCGCCGACGACGGCTGCGGCGAAAAAGCTACCAACGATTGGAGTAAAGTGTGGAGCGGTGAGGCTGTACGCTGCCCAACCACCAGCTCCGATGATACCGGATAGGATGATACCACTGATGCGCGTATTAACACTCAGCGCATAACCGGCTGCAATGGCGATAGCGCCGACGTACTGCCACGGAACGGTATCGTAATACAGTGATCGGTTCGTATTAATGGTCATATTGACGCCTAGGTTTTTAGCAACATAGAGCCCAACGACGAGACCAAAGATAATACCGGCGGTCAGCATCACGACGCGTAGAATTCGAGCGTTGGCGGTGATGTAATATTCATCGATTGCATCTTCCACGGCGCTGACGATGGCAAGTCCCGCTACGAGCATGATGATGCCGCCGATGATAATAAGGTTCGGGTCAAGCCCTGCGAGTTGTGAGACGCCATGATTACCGAGCCAGGTTAAGAGTGCCGCAACGAGTGTCGCAATGGTGGCCGCAATGACTTGGATAAAGAAAGCCGGCATTCGCAGTTTCGTCAAGACGATGAGCATGTACGAAATAAAGCCGCCGACGATGAATGACAATGCGATAATAAGCGGTGATCCAGAGAGAAGCGCGCCAATACCGGCGCTAATCGAAGCGCTTCCTATACTTAATAGCCATTGCGGATATCTTTTTGGGTTTTCGAGTAGTTTTTCGAGGCGTATTTCGGCGGCATCAAGCGTGAGCTTGCCTTCGTGAATTTCGTTGACGATATCTTCGATGTCTTGAATGAGGGCGCTGTTTACTTCCCGTGCGTGGACAGAACGAATAAGAGTAAGCGGCTCGCGTTCGTTTCCGCGGTCCTGTGAAAACATGAGGACGGTTGCGATAATTTCAATCGATACCTTTCGTTCACAATAACGGTCGGTGATGTTGAGGCTGATGTCGGTGACGTCACTTGCGGCAACTCCCATTGCGACGAGGTAGTCGGCAACTGTCATTGAAAGTCTGAGCGCACGCATGTTTGGAGTGATCGTTTCTCCGAAACGTTCGGCAATGACTTTTTTGGCGTCATCTTCGGAAGAAAGAACTTTTCGGTAAAAGGTACCTATGTCGGAGAGAAGGCTCATGTGAACGATTATAACACTAGTGCGATGGCTTTTCGTTGATGAGCACCCCTATCCGCCTAGTTGAAGAACAAACTGTTTATTTTGAGCCTCATATCAAGGCCTAGCTGTTAACCCAACTCTTCCAAATACTATTTTCGTAGATCCATATACCTGTTGCGCTGTTACCAGAGGCGACGTTTAAGATAGCGGGGCATATTGTTCCCCAGCCGCTGCCGGTCCACGAGGCTGTTGGGAATTTCTTAACTTGGCCTTCGGCGCCTCGGACCGAATAGACGTTTCCAGATCGGCTGCTGGAGATAATCGCAAAGTCGCTTGGTTCATAGCTTGGGACTGTTCGGCAGTAGAGTGCATTGTAGCGGAAGCCAGTTCCGCCGTCGACAAGGTGTTTGCCGTATGAGCCTTTGGAAAATTTTAGACCGATCAGGCTCAGGGCTGTCTCGTCGACAGGATACACACCAGTGGTCGCATAACTGACAGAAAGGAGTGAATTCGCACTCGATAAGTCACTTTGGATTGCGGCGTCGTTCGCTTTGCTCTGAATACCGTTATAAGAAATCATAGTGATGGCCGCAAGAATGCCGATAACAACAATCACAATTAATAGTTCGACAATTGTAAACCCGCGTTGTACTTTAGGCATAAGCGACATCATGGTTACCTGCCACTATAGCATATATACATGCATGCTGCGCACTTCATATATGTACTGTATGATAAGGGTAATAGTGGCATAACAGGAATACCTATTTATGGCAGAGGAAAGATTGCAGCATGTACGACTGAGTTGGCGATGGAAAATCGCAGTGGCTGTTCTTGTACTTATATTTTTGTCACTTGGAGCAATCGGGAGTATGTTGCTTATACGAACAACGTCACAGCCCGCGCCTGGATCGGTCAAAGCAATCGACTCGGCTAATACCATTACTGACCCGAATTGGTTCAAACAGGTCTATAGAGATGGGTTTCGACTGTATGTCATGCACTCAACAGCGTGGGGTACTTGCGATCCCTGGGCTCACACCGAATCTCAACTCAAGATGGCGGTTGATGCTGGCCTAAAGATCGCCGTCTACACTCGCGATCCACGCTGTTGGCAGGCTGGCATTGAGGCAACAGGGTCATATACTAGCCAGCTTCAGTTCTTTGCATTAGATATTGAAACTGATCCGGGTGTGCCAGTGACGCGGGAAATGGTAGACGGCGTCAAAGCGATGGGCGTCCGACCGGTTATGTACACAGGTCACGGTATGTGGTCTGGTCTTCATAAAGGTTTAGATGACGAGTTTAAAGACGTTCCGCTATGGGACACGAATACGTCAAAATTTGCCTACAACGACTGGAAAGTTGATTACTTATCACCGCAACCGATTGTTTACGGCGGTTGGAATACACCGGATAACATGCGTATCGGCGTGCAGCAGCAGTTTGAATACAAGCTGTTCGGCGTTAATGTTGACCTCAATACCTTTGATGGCCGATTTTTGAAGTAAGGGTTGCCGCCAAAAAAAACAGTGGCGGCGAGCTTAAAACGCCGAGAGTTTGCTATTGAGAGTGGCGCTATCGCTGCCCGAGGTAGTGTCTGTTCCATCGAGGGCCGACAGTGCTGCATCTAGGTCATTTGCTGAAGTGATGGCGGGGGCTACTTTGACATCTTGTGCGACCGTTGATTGCTTCGCAGATGTCGTGTTCGAGGCCTGTTGCTGACTGTTATTGTAAAAAGTATATCCAAGATATCCGATCACACCAATAACGGCAACGGCAACAATAATCATAAGAGGCGCAAAGCCTAACTGACGAGACTTAAAAGTGCTCATTATTGGTTCTCCTGGCTAGTCGTGCTGGCTGGTTTTGTTGTGCTTTCAACTGATTTGATACCTACTATAAGATTCTTAACCGAAGTCTTGTAGTCATTAAGGGCGGTAATTTGGCTTTTTAGATTTGTTTTGAAGCTATCAGCATGGCCCTTCGGGTCATTGTCTTCACAGCTGAAACCTGTAGACGCTGTCTGTGTGCTCGCAACAGTTTCTACTGCGTGTGCTTTGGCATCTGTGACGGCCGACACGAGGGTGTCATAATCTGTCAGGACAGTGCCTTTATCGGTATAAAACTTTTCAACACGATCAGTAATAGTGCTAAATAAGTCGATTTGTTTTTGGCCACGATCACTAATGCGCGTCATTATATTAGAGATGGCAGTTTGGTGACTTTGACATTCCTTTAGTCTGCCATTTGTTAGTCTGGTTTCGGGCTTTTGTTTTTCGATTTCAGCTGGACGATCCGTACTAGTATTGTCCTGTTCGGTCGTTTGGTCCTCTTGCTGCTGTATATTTTCGGCTCTTGCGATAGGGTTGGCGATAATTAACGATACCGATAGTACCGTGAGCACTGCGATGACACTGGTGCGGATATAATTTCTTTTCATACTATTTATAATATGCTTATGCAAAGTACTTGGCAACTTCATCAAGGGCTCTATGGGCGTGAACAAGGGTGGCCGTATGGGCTTCGATTGAAAGGCGTATACCCCTTATGCTATGATGAGTTAAACAAGCATAGGTAATTGGAGAAATAGACATGGACGGTGGACAGTATCGCGCCCCTCAACCGGCAGACAGAAGAGTGATCAATAGGGCAGAACCGACCAGTCGGCCACCCGAGACTCCTCAATTAGCCAGAGAAGAACCTGCAAGTGCATACCGAGCTGACCCGCCATCACCGCGCGTCACAAAAACCAAGAAATCTTGGAAGCGACGCCTTATCCCTCCATTTATCGGCATTATCTTGATCGTTATTGTTGCCGCCCTTGGGTGGTCTGCATGGTCAAACGCACAAAGTGCAGCGACGGCGATCGACAGCAGTAAATACCAGGCCGTTTTCTTTACAAATGGTCAGGTGTACTTTGGTAAACTCAAGGCATTTAATACTGATTCTATGAAACTGTCGAATATCTATTACCTTCAGACGCAATCAACGACTGCTGATTCTAATAATCCACAACAAACATCAACTGATCAAAGTAGCGTTCAGCTGATAAAGCTTGGGAATGAAGTTCATGGTCCTGAAGATGAAATGATTCTGTCGAAATCCCAAATACTCTTCTACGAGAACCTCAAGGCAGACGGAAAAGTCGCACAATCAATTTCTAGCTACAAAGCACCTAGCAAGTAATCACCTTTTTTACCGCCGACTAATTAAGTGCTTTGACGTATTTTATCCAGGCATCGTCGCTGATCTTGCTCTGGGATTTGATCAGGACGAGCAAGTTAATTTTTATAAAGATAGCTGATTGCGGTCCCTTGGCTGACGTGCCGAGGTACACGGTCGTGTCGCCGGCAGAAATCTTGTTTGTGGCGTTAAACTTTTTGGCAAGTTCAGCGACCTGGCTACCGACTTCGCCCTCAAATGTCTTTGGGAGGGGCTGTTCGCTGACGCTGATCGGGGTGCCAGCAATCTTGTCATTAAAAGCGTAGACAGGGTCGCTCCCGACCGGGCTGACGCGTTCCCAGCCACCGAGCGTACTAATAGGCACGCCATCCGGTAGGACCGTTTGGTATCCGGGGTTATTAATGATTTTATGGGCATCTGTGTTCTGTATATTTTTTGCTACGTTGTTCTGGTGCACCGAGGCGCCGATAATGATGAGTCCAGTAACGAGAATGACGGCGAGACCGGTCACTTTTTTGTGTGAAAGGATGAAATGACGGGCGCGTGATGCGGCCGTTTTTTGTGCCGTGCGAGGTCGCGGGTGAGTATCTTGAGTGCGAGCAGGACGAGAAACGGGCGGAGTAGGTGTGGCAGGCATAGTGCGCACAGGAGCGGACTGTGGAGCGTGCTGAACGGGTGCGTGAGCAACGGGCACGGCGCCGCGCTGTGGGACGGTGAGTCGGGGTCGTCCATTACTATAGTTGCTTGTTTTTTTGAATTCCACTATATGTATCCTACTTGTTTGTGAAGGCAAAGCCAAGGGTGCTGGCGTATGCGTTGGCGTTATTCAGCGAGTCGAGGCTGATCTTGAAAACGATACTGTCACCGGCGACGAAACTACAAGTTGATGGATCGGCGGTGCTGGTGGCGGTACCCTTTTGCCAGGTTGTTTGTACGCCAGTTGATACAGGGACACTCGATCCACAGGCAGTCAGACCGGTGCTTGTATTGCGGTAGACCTGGTAGGCAACGGTACCATCAGTGCTGTCGGTGCGTCCCATGAGTGAGGTTGATCCGGCAACGAATCCCTTGAAGCTCGACGGGAGTTGGTAGGTGACATAGATACTACGGTTCTGGGTGGTGACTTGTGAAGACGTCCAGTCGTAGAAGTTGTAGGTTTCGTTGGTACCGCAAATGGTTGGTTGCGCCGAGCTACCATCATTGATATTGAGTGCATCTGAACAAAGATCAGAAGTCATTGTGCCGGTGCCAGTGCCGTGCATGACGGCATTACTGTATTGAGGGCTAATCGTGATGAAGTTATCAGGGCTAGCGCTACAATTACCCCAACCAGCTGCTTCGTAACACTGAACTTCACCGAGTGTCGTGTCGTAGTACATGCTTCCGAGCATGGCATCGCCGCTGACAGTTGGCGCGGTAGCGGCCTTGTCGACCGTCAATAGTACTGGTGCGCCAGCGCCGGATCCGGTACCGATCTTTATCTGCGTGTTGCTGAAGGAAGCGCTTGTTGCGCCATTGGAGTTGATGTTGACGCCGGTGCTGCCGTTCAGGCTGAGTGATTGGCTAGTAGCCGAGTTAACGCTCGAGGCGCTCGCATCGCCAAAGGTGAGCGCTGCACCCGTCAGTGCCGTCACGCCATTAATGCGGTACTGCGTTGAGGTATTAACGTCTCCGGTGACATCTAGGGCGTAACCCGCTGCGGCGCTATTACCGATACCAACATTAGCCGAGCCGCCATTATTAGTTGCGGTGAGTAGGTTGAGGCCGTTACCTTGCAAGGCAAGTGAGTTTGCGGTATTAGCAAGTGTACCGGTTGTGTTGCTTCCGTTCCAACTGAGGCCTAGGATGGCGTTCTCGTCAGGCGATAGTACGCCGATGGTTGCTTGGTGGCTGACGGTTCGACCATCGGACACGAGCATGCCGCGAGCAGTTGCGGCTGATGTTGATGGTAAACCGAAGGCGAGGACAGAGTTATATGCCCCGACTGTATAGTTTGGAATATTAATAGCCGTACTCATATTGTAGCCGTTTGGCGTAGTGTATGTCAGAGAACCGCCGCCTTGAACGGTGATGCCTTTGTCAAAGGTCGCGTTACCTCGAGCTTCGAAGGTACTAGTATCTGCGGTAAGTATTGATCCGTTTCCGAGAACATCGAATACTGATTGTCCAGATGCGTCATTAATGACTCGGAAAGTTGAACCTGTCCCGATATTAAAGCTTGCGCCGCCATTTGCTATGACAAGCGGATTATAATTATTGCCGGAGTCATGCACGACGAAACCACCAGTATCCGACGTATTGACTCGTACACCGCCGGAGGCGCCTTGAATGGTTGTTGAAGAAGTGCCGGCCGTACTACCCATGACGAGTGTCCGATTGCCAAGACCAGTTCCTATGTTGATCGTCGTGTTGGCGCTGGTTGCTCGCCCTATGTTGATGGCAAGCGCACTGACGGTACCGATATTGAGTGTGTCGTCGACGTTGATAGCGTCGATTAATGGTGCTGACACACTAGCGCTACCTTGGAGGGTGTTGGCCTTGGCTGATCCGTTAATGGTAATGTCTGCGGTTTGGGCTGTGGTCGTGTTGTGGATATAGCCTGTCGAGTCGATACCTCCCAGTTTAGCCGAGTTGAGTGAATACGGTGACGCAGTCATGCGCTTCATTGGTAGCATTTCACCGTCAGCCACACAAGGAGAGGTGCCAAAGGTCGTACAGCTAGCTGATGAGCCGGCAACGTTCATCGAAAGCCAGAGTGTATCTTGGTTCCAGTCGACGCTTGTGCCAAATGGATTTAGTTCACCAAGGTTGACCGAGAGGTAGCCGTTTTTGACGTTGACCCCAGTTGCTGCTCCGTTGTTGATGTAGGTCTCGGTCCACTTAAGCGTGCCGCCTGGGTTATTAGCTGCGGTACCGGTGCCATCTTGGTAGATCTTGAACTGCACGTTGTAGTTACCGTCGGGTACAACGTTGCCACTTGCATCAAGCAGTCGTCCCTGGAAACTCAGGTTTTGGTTGACGCCAGGTGCGGCATGAGAGATTTGTGAAATAATACCAAATAATAGCGTTGTAGTAAACGCAACACATATAGCAAGAATCACTGCGGAACGCAGAGAAAATCGCCGATTAAAAATAGTGAGGGAGGTGAACCACACAGTCATTTGTTTGTTTTTATACCGTTATTTGGATAAAATGTTTATTTCACTTACGACGTGTGGTGGTTCATCAAAGCTTGCGTGTATACTACCACAAGCGCTATAGAGGTGCAAGTAAACGCATACATATAGTGCAAGTGCACGGTCCTGACGCGACCATTGCGCGCACCGATTAAACAGCCTTAAAACCCAAACCGGTTATGGTACAATAAGCACTGACGCACGATAGTGATTATGGAGCATAAATAAACAGTGAAAGTATCACGAATCATTCTTGGTTTGGCAGTAATCGTCAGTGCGATTACCGCTATTTCTTTGCCGGCTTTTGCTATTAACTATGGTGGCGGAAGTGTTCAGGGCTATGCTGCTGATACCCCCGTCGATAATGGGACGATTGTACAGCTCAACAGTAGTAGCTCGAATAATGTCGCAATCGCTACGCAGTCTAAATTACAAAACATGTTCGGTGTGACGGTTGATCGTAACCAACTCTTGGTATCATCGTCGGATCAATCACTCAAGAACCAAGCCTTTGTTGCAATATCGGGGACCTATAATGTCCTTGTCAGTACAGAAGGTGGCTCGATCACAGCTGGTGATTATGTCACTCTTTCATCGGTAAATGGTATTGCGATGAAAGCGAACACCGAACAGAGCACAGTGTTTGGTCGAGCGGTCGGATCGTTCGACGGGAAAGGAGTAACCCTGGGCACAACAGCTCTTAAGGATACTTCTGGAAAAACGACGAAGACAGTCCTCTTGGGTTCAGTCCCCGTGACTGTGAACGTCCAGCATAATCCAAACGAGAAGTCGACGAAGGTGAAAGTGCCGACGATACTCGAGCAGATCGGTGTCGCAGTTGCTGACAAGGAGGTCAGTCCTTTTCGTCTGTATCTAAGTATGGCGATTACTGCCGTGAGTATTATCACGGCGATCGCTATTCTGTATTCTGGTGTCCGTAACGGGGTGATTTCTATCGGACGTAATCCAATGTCGAGAAAGTCAATCTTTAGGGCGCTGCTTGAGATTATATTAACGAGCATACTGATTTTAATTATTGGTCTTTTTGCGGTATATTTACTACTGAAGCTATGATGCAAATAAGGGTGGGTTAAACGAACATGGGATTATTCCAACATAAACAAAATTCTGACAAGAAATCTCCTATTGTTGAGGTCTTCGAGAATGAAAAGAATTTCTTTGATGAAGATTTCCGCACCGACATTCGTGACCACGCTCGAACTTATTTCGATAAAATTATTACGGATAACGTGGTTATTTTCAAACAAGACCTCGATGAAACCGCTGCTGCAATTAGCGCTGATCTAAAAACTCGGACAACCCAGCAGCTCGATACGTCTATCGCCCGTCTTGATACGCAACTCAAAGAGTACGTTACCAAGCAGCTTGATGGACAATTCGCTGGCTACAGTAAAGCAGCGCAAGAAACACAGGATAAGGCACTTGCTTCACTGACAAAGAGTGCCGAAGGTCTTGAAGCGCAACATGCGCAGCTCAATGCAACGCTACAAAAGAGTATCGCCAATCAGAGTCTGATGATCGAGAGTCTCTTTAACGAGAACATGGGAACGATCACAAAAGTGAAGGCTGCGAACGAAGCCGCGTTGCAGTCATTGAATCAAAGCCTCGAAGAATTAAAGCAGCAGAATGAAAAGTTAACTGCCGCACTAGAACAGAAAATTTCGAGTCAAGAAGAAGCAGTTGTGAAGGTATTCGAGGGTAACATGGCACAGATTATCGAACATTATCTGCTCGATGCACTGAGCGACCAGTATGATCTAAAGGCGCAATTACCTTCAATTATTCAACAAATGGAAGCCAACAAACAGGCAATTGTGGATGACATGAAATTATGACCGAAATAGTATCAAAAACACACGATACATTTATCTTACCCTCCAGCTTAGTGACGCGTGTTGATGTGTCGCGCCTCGTGAGTGAAGTTGAACGGGTCGATAATGACTTGAACGCCGCTATGGTGCGTGCAAAAACAGGCGCTCCAGCGCAGGCAATCCCAGTGTTATCACAACAGCTGGCTGACTTTTTGTCTCAGAACCAGCTCGACCTTAACGAGAGTCGCGGACGAAGTGAATTGATCAAAGAACTCCGCATCCTCAAGGATCAGGTGCCAGTTATTCATATGACGTTTGCTGTCTCGGCAGACCGCGAGAGTTTGCAGCAACTTGCCCAGTGGCTTCGGACATCAATCCACCCGCAAGCGTTGATGAGCGTTGGGCTGCAGCCTGCTTTAGTTGCGGGCGTATACATGCGGACACCGAACCATGTGCATGATTTTAGCTTACGTGCTGTTCTGGCAGGTAAACGTGAGTCGCTGGTAAAAGAATTGGAGTCATACAATGTCAGCAAGTAAAGTTTTTGAAAAATTAGTCAACGCAGGCAATCCCGTCGGTGAGATTATTGGTATTGACTCGTTTTTGATTAGCGTCCGTGGGTTACAGCCATGTAATGTTCATGCTGTGATTCGATTCGAAGACGGTACTCGTGGCTACGTTCACCAGGTACTTGAAGATCATGTAGTTGTGATGAAACTTGATCCTTCGCCACTTCATGTCGGTATGGTTTGTGTGATTGAAGCACGCGACATCATGATTCCAGTTGGCAAGAACTTTATTGGCCGTGTTGTGAACGTCTTTGGCGAGCCGCTTGACGGTAAGGGTGAGATTGTTGCCGACCAAGAGTGGGATGTGTTCCATAGCGCACCAATGCTTTACGAGCGAGAACTGCTTGATACCCCGGTTGAAACGGGTGTGGTTATTCTTGACCTTGAATATTCACTCGCGCGTGGACAGCGTATGGCTATGCTCGGTGACAGTAAGGTCGGGAAGACAGCGCTCGCAACATCTGTGGCGATCAACCAGAAAAATACCGACATTACCGTGATCTATGTCTTGATTGCGAAGCGTCAGCACGACGTTGCCGACCTTGTGAGTACGCTCGAAAAGAACGATGCGCTGAAGAAAGCGATTATCGTCGTGAGTAACTCGTTTGAATCACTGGTCCTGACTTACCTTGTACCGTATGTTGGTGCTGCCCACGGCGAATACTTTTGGCATAAACTCAACATGGACACGCTGGTGATTTATGACGACCTGACGGCGCACGCGCAGGCATATCGCGAAATCTCACTGATCGCAGGCGTCAGCCCAGGGCGTGACTCGTATCCGGGTGACATGTTCTACACACACTCTAGCTTGCTCGAACGCGGTGGCAAGACGGAATCAAATCACGCTAGCCAGACACTTATTCCAATTATCTATGCACCAGGCGGCGACATTACTGCGTACCTGCCAACTAACGTCATGTCGATTACCGATGGTCAATGGATCCTCGATGAAAAGATTTTCAAGGATACGATGCGACCAGCAGTCAGTACCGCCCTTTCTGTGACGCGCGTCGGTGGTGTTGGCCAGAACAAACGACAAAAAGGCTTTGCCGATAAACTTAACCTAACTCTAGCGGGATATCGAACAGCTGAAGAATATGCCCACTTCGGTACCGAGCTCAGTGCCCAGGCGCAGGCCGATTATGATAAAGGTAAGGTGCTCTTCAAACTGATGAACCAGGGGATTGGTGAAATTTATAGTTTTGCCGAACAGCAATTCCTGATGAGTATCGTGCTGGGTAGTAGTCCCGAGGAGATTATTAACGTCGATATGCTCAAGGAAAGGGTGCGTGAATATGCACCAAAACTACAAGAGGACAAGGATATGAAGGGTAATTACGACGAACTTGAAGCGGCGCTGAAAGCAGAGGTTATGACAATCGATCCAGTCAAGAAAGCAGCTATCGATAAGGCGGCCAAGATTGAAGAAGAAAAGAAGCACCAAGCCGAAGAAGCTGCTCAGGCTGAAGCCGCCGCAGCCGCTCCGATCGCGCCAGCCACGGCTGATAAAGCCGTCGATACGACGAAAGTCGAGAAAAAGTAATGCGTCGTCCACTTGAAATCAAAGGCGAAGAAGCAGCGGCCCGATCGGTCGTTAGCTTGACGTCGGCACTTGAAAGCATCAGTAGCATGCAGATCGCCAAGACAAAGACCAAGGTCTTGATCAGCAACCAGTTCTTCGATGAGGTCTGGAATATTTATAAACAAATTCGTGTCGATGTTATGTTTAACTACGGCCGTTCTGTTAACGAAACGC
>Ga0209511_1002569_pt1 | contig 14759 bp, 13 predicted proteins | sample SSSSmetaG_FD_184141 | JGI IMG/M metagenome (GOLD analysis project Ga0209511, IMG submission 184141) | Glacier valley bacterial and archeal communities from Borup Fiord, Nunavut, Canada, to study Microbial Dark Matter (Phase II) - ​SSSS... | ecosystem: Environmental > Aquatic > Freshwater > Ice >...
GGAACTCGCCCCAACTGATGAATCATAAATCCCGCCAGGGTCACATATGTCTCCTGAATGGGCAGACTGACCCCTAATTTTTCGTTGATGGTGGGCAAATCTAAAGAGCCAACAATCAGCGCAGAGTGAGCGTCGTTTTGGACTAAAGGAGCCTCAGAAGCGGATAGAAACGCGGGTTTTGGTCTGCGGACCACTCTCCCTGTTAAGAGCCTTACACTGGCATTGAGAACCACCAGCGCCGGGAAAAATAAGCGAGACGAAAACTCTAGCGGGCGAATCAGCATCAGCGCCGTTTCTTCAGGAGCATTCGCTGCTAAAACTTTGGGGACTAACTCACCTAACAGAATCTCGACATAGGTGACGAGCAAAAAGGCAACCGCCGCCGCGATTACGTGAGAGGTGATCATCACAGGCAAACGATCGATCGGAATTCGACTAATCCAAGGTTCGATCCAGTGAACGGTTGCGCCTTCACCTAACCATCCTAAAAGCAAACTTCCGGCAGTTGTGCCCGTTTGCGTCACCGAGAGATATTGCTCTAGATTGGTTTGAGCGTGATGAACTAATTCAGCCGCTTTGCTAGTGCGGGGATCGTCGGTTTTTTGAGACAGACTATAGATTTCGCTCTTTGAGGCAGAGACGATCGCTAACTCAGCCGCGACGAAAAAGCCAACGACTACGACTAAAAATAGCAAAATCGACAACTGCACCAGCGTTTCGGTGGTCTCAAGTTCAAACGTCTGCAAACTGGTCAACATCTTTTCTCCGATCGGATATCTCTACGCGGTTGCCCTTTCAGTTTAGTCAAGAATGTCCTCGATTTGCGGGTGTCTAAATTTGTAATTGAGGGTGAGTAATCCGTACGACGAATGACTTTTCTGAGAGAATGCCACTGTGAAAAAAGCGCCAAGCAATCCCTTCAGCAGGTCGATTCACTGATGTTTCAACGTCCTCTCATCTGCACCGATTTAAGCGACGGTTTACAGCGTTTAGTTGAGTGTGTTCCGAATTTGGTGGCGGGTGGCATGACTGATATTGTGTTTCTACACATTGTCCTGTTTCCAGAAGATGAGAATATTCCTCAAGCGGATGTGAAGAGAACCGATCGTGCTAAGGAACGTGGACTGATTAAGGTGCAATTTTCTGCCCTCACCCTAGCCCTCTCCCCAAGGAGAGGGAACTGGAACTCTAGCTCCCTTCTCCCTAAGGAGAAGGGTTGGCGAGGGCTTGCCCCACTTCGTGAGGAGGGCAGAAGTCGCCTACAAGTTTTACAGGTCATTTAATTCACGATCCTCAGAACCTTCTCTCTACAGCTTTAAGACAAGTTCCTAAAGGAGCAACCATCAAAGTCGAGGTGCAGTCAGGAAGAACGCTTGATGGAATCTTAAAGATGGCGACGGCTCACTAATCTGATGTGCTGATTTTGGGAAGTCAGAGTCGCAACTTGTTTTCCCGTCTAAGCGCTAATCCGTTGCGATCACGACATCGCTGGATTTGATCACCGCGTAGGCTTCTTTTCCCTCGCTCAACTCTAATTCTTCAACCGAGGTGCGAGTGATGATTGAGACTAACTCCACTTGATGGACGATTTCCAGGGTCACTTCGCTATTCACGGCTCCCATAACGACGCGCTTCACGACTCCTTTCAAGACATTTCGTGAACTCACTCTTAAAGCTTTTTTAGAATCGATCGAAAGGGCTGGAAGGGGAATCAAGTTTTCTGAAGTCGTTTGTGCTTTGGTTGGTTTGTGATGGACTTCGACAGGAGAAGGTTGTCCTAACCCTCGCACCAATTCTCGTAGAACTTCAGTTTTGGTACGGTGAGTCTGCTGGCAAATTTCTTCTAGCAGTTGCCGTTCTTCGTCAGTCGCTTGAAACGTGATCCATCCCTGGTCTTTTCTAGGCATAGTCTACCAATTTAGTTGGTAATGTTTGGCGAGGTTGGTATGATTTACCAACGTGTCCATTGTTTACTCCAACTCTTATTGTGTGGTGGTTTTATGAAACGAAGTCGCCTTCTGCCTTTCCTCGGAACTGTCTTGGTAGGTTTGACGATCGTACTGGCGTTGGGGTTGATAATACCAACTCTCGCGATCGCGCAATCTCAAATCCCTTTGCTGATTTCCGCCGCCGCTAGTCTCAAGGACAGTTTGGAGGAGATTAAGCCTTTATATCAAAAGAGCAAACCCAATGTGACGCTGACTTACAACCTCGGAGCATCGGGCGCACTGCTGCAACAAATCCAGAATGGTGCCCCGGCTGACATCTTCATTTCGGCAGCCAAGCAGCAAATGGATACGTTGGAGAAAAGTGGGGGATTGCTGCCCGGAACGCGCGACGACCTGGTGAAAAATCGGCTGGCTTTGATTGTGCCGACTAACTCGCAAGGCGTAACGAGTTTCAGCAGCTTACAGAATTCAACCATCAAACGGGTCGCGATCGGAGAGCCTCGCAGCGTTCCCGCCGGACAATATGCGGTGCAGGTTTTCCAGACGCTAAAGATTTATGATGCACTGAAGCCTAAATTTGTTTACGCCAACAATGTGCGTCAGGTGTTAGCCGCCGTCGAGAGCGGGAATGCAGACGCTGGATTGGTTTATATCACCGATACCAAAATCTCGAACAAAGTGAAGGTCGCCGCGATCGCATCCGAGACGTATCATTCTCCGATCGTTTACCCGATCGCGGTGCTGAAAAGTAGCAAAAATCCGCAGGCAGCGAAAGAGTTTGTGCGCTTTTTAGAGAGCAATCAAGCGAAGTCAGTGTTCAAAAAGTATGGGTTTATCGTGTCAAACTAAATGGCTTTAGTCGTGCCTTCCGATTTATCTCCACTTTGGATTTCGTTAAAGACAGCGTTCTTGGCGACGATCGTCACTTTCTTTATTGGCATTGCAGTCGCTTATTGGATGCTGAACTATTGCGGCAAAGGTAAAGTATTACTGGAAGGAATTTTCATTGCTCCACTGATTCTTCCGCCGACTGTCGTTGGATTCCTATTGCTGCTGCTGTTTGGTAAGAATGGCGTGCTCGGTCAGCTTTTACTTCCTCTTAAGTTCAGCGTTGTTTTTAGTTGGTATGGAGCCGTTATCGCTGCGATCGTGGTCTCGTTTCCGCTAATGTATCGCACTGCATTAGGCGCGTTTGAACAAATCGATTCTAATTATTTGAACGTTGCTAAAACATTAGGCGCATCAGAATGGACGATTTTCCGCCGCATTCTTTTTCCACTTTCACTCTCTGGCATTCTCGCCGGAACGATGCTGACGTTCGCTCGTGCGTTGGGCGAGTTTGGCGCAACTCTGATGTTAGCGGGTAACATTCCCGGAGAAACACAGACGATTCCGATGGCAATCTATTTTGCTGTCGAAGCAGGTGCAACGAATGAAGCCGCATTTTGGGCGATCGTCATTCTCTGCATTTCACTTTCTGGAATTTTTGCTGTCAATCTCTGGCGAACTCCAAGGACACAGAGGCGGAGCGATCGAGAGATCCCTGCTTCCTTTGAACGAACCGAATCAAAAAAATCCCTCCTTCCTTTGGGCAAACCGAGTCAAAAAAATCCCTCCTTCCTCTCGGTTGACATTCAGAAATCACTTTCCGACTTTGATCTCAACGTCTCCTTCACAGCAAACCAAGATCCTCTCGGTCTACTGGGCGCTTCAGGAGCAGGCAAGAGTATGATTTTGCGCTGTATTTCTGGAGTGGAAACGCCCGATCGGGGGCAAATCATCCTGAATGGGCGCGTCTTATTTGATTCAAAGCGCGGCATTAATCTTCCGAGCCGCGATCGCCGCATCGGATTCTTAGTGCAAAACTATGCGCTGTTTCCCCACATGACGGTGGCGCAAAATATTGCGTTCGGTTTACCAAAGTTGTTATCAAGCGAGGCACAACAACAGGTTCACCTACAATTAGCCGCCGTCCATTTAGAAGGATTTGGCGATCGCTACCCTCATCAACTTTCTGGCGGACAGCAGCAGCGAGTGGCGTTAGCCAGAGCGTTAGCGAGTCAACCTGAAGCCCTCTTACTTGACGAACCCTTTTCAGCCCTCGACACGTTTTTGCGAAGTCAAATCGAGCAGCAGATGATTACCCGACTCGCTGAATATGCGGGAGTAACCGTGTTGGTGACGCACAACTTAGAAGAGGCATATCGCGTGTGTCCGACTTTATGCGTGCTCGATCGCGGACAAACGATCGCTCAAGGAGCCAAACACGACATCTTCGATCGTCCCGAGACTTACACAGTAGCTCAATTAACGGGTTGTAAAAACTTTGCACGCGCGATCGCGATTTCTAGTAGCGAAATTATGGCGATCGAGTGGGGCATTCGCCTGACGATTTCAGAGTCACTTCCCCCATCTCTCGCTTATGTCGGAATTCGTGCGCATCAAATTGTTTTTGTCGAGTCTAATAGCGCTCACAGCGAGCCAAATCTTTGTCCCTGCTGGCTCGTCAAAACCAGCGAAACGCCTCACCGCATGACCGTGTTTCTCAAATTCAACGAGCCGCCGACTCACACTCAGGACTATCATCTGCAAGCAGAAGTCTTTAAAGAAACTTGGCTGATGGTGAAGGCGCGATCGTTCCCCTGGTTTGTGAAATTAGATCCATCCCGACTAATCTTGATGTCATCCTGACGATTCAAGATATCAACATAACGCGATGGTTGATCTCCATGCCATTAACAATGCTTTTGTGAATAACGATCAATACTGTTAATTCCGGTCATTGGACGGTTCCTCGCTGAAAAACTCTAGCAGCTTCACCAGGGTCCGTCTCAGCAATCAGAATACATCGCTTTAACAGTTCGATATCAAGGTCTTTTAATCCCGGTAGTTCACTACGATCAATGCGCTGGTATCCATCTTCTCTCAGATGGTGAAGTCTCAATACGCCATCTTGCCAAAACCAAACTTCGGCAACTCCCAACGCTCGATACAAGGCTAACTTGGTCTCACTGCCACTCGTAAAAATGACCTCGATCGACAAATCAGGAATGGGCTTTCTACTGCCAATACAGAAAGATTTATCTGCCTGAACCGAAGCTGTTCCCTCTCTCTCTTGTGTCATCGACCCAGTGGGCAAAAAGAAGATGCCTTTGTGAGCAAGGAAGTTGAATAGAAGCGCACCAATGACGCAGCCAAAAATCTCGTGGTCTTGTCCCGGCATAAGCAGTTCGATCGTTCCCTGATAAAACGACAGCCGTATACCGGGGGAATCCTCCGAGACCTGCTGCATTAGTTTAAATTTCTCCCATGTCCCACGCATAACAATGCGCTGGTCAATAGTTTTTGTGAGTAATTGCGTCATGGCGCTGCTCTCCAAAGTTTGACTTTAGTCATTTGGCGATCGCTTATTACATCTGTTTGATTGACGATTTTACAGATTTATTTGTCCTTGTTTTTACTAGCAGGCAGGGTGAGGGCAGTCTTTGCGGGTGTTTCAGAAAAGTCGCCCATTGGGTTATCTAATTTATCAACATCGTTCCCTTCAGATTAACTCAAGCCAGCGAGTAGCTGATTGTGAGCCTCTGCCAACGCATCGGGCAGTTTGCTGGCATCGCGTCCGCCCGCCTGAGCGAGATTAGGACGACCGCCGCCGCCGCCGCCGCAGAGTTTCGCGATCGCGCCCACCAGTTTCCCCGCCTGCAATCCTTTTTTGACGACCGCAGGGCTAAATGCCGCCACCAAGCTGACTTTACCGTCTTCAGGCACAGAGCCTAACACGACGGCTCCTTCGCCGAGCTTTTGCAGCAGTTGTTCGGCGGCAGTCTTGAGCGATTCGGGATCGATCGCGTCGAGTTGGGCAACCAGAATTTTGAAGTCGCCGATCGAGTCGGTTTGGGTGAGCAGTTGGTCGGCTTTAGCAAACGCGAGTTGCCCTTTGAGCGTTTCGAGTTGTTTTTGCGTGGTTTTGAGTTCGGTTTGCAAAGCGGTGATGCGATCGGGGATCTCGTCGGGTTTGACTTTGAAGCGATCGCTCAACTCGCGCACAATGCTGTCCCGCACGTTCAGGTATTCTAAAACGGCGGTTCCGGCGATCGCTTCAATGCGACGAATGCCTGCGGCGACTCCAGATTCGGAGACGATTTTGAAGATGCCGATTTCTGCGGTGTTGCTGACGTGGGTTCCGCCGCAAAGCTCCATCGACACGCCCGGAACATCTAGCACTCGGACGGTATCGCTATATTTTTCGCCAAACATAGCGATCGCGCCTCTTTCTTTTGCCTCGGTCAGACCCATGACATGCGTGGTGGCGATGTGTGCTTCTGCAATCCAGGTGTTGACTTGCTCTTCGATTTGCTGAACTTCGGCAGCCGTGATCGTGCGCGGACAGTTGAAATCGAAGCGGAGCCGATCGAAGGACACCAGCGATCCAGCTTGAGAAATGCCGTCATCGACAATCTTCTTTAGCGCGGCTTGCAGCAGGTGAGTGGCGGTGTGATGCGCCTGAACTCGACGACGACACGCCAGATCAATTTGAGCGGTTACGGTGTCCCCGACGTGCAGAGTGCCCCGCTCAACGCGCCCAAAATGCACCGAGAAGGCGGATTCTTTTTTCACATCTTCGACTCGCACCAGGACAGAATCGCCGGAGAGATAGCCGCGATCGCCCACCTGTCCGCCCGACTCTGCATAAAAAGGAGTCTGATTCAAAATCACTTGAACTTGAGTTCCCGCGTCGGCGGATTCGACTTGTTCACCGTCTACGAGCAAGACTGCGATCGTGGCTTGGCTTGACGGCTGAGTGTAGCCGAGGAATTCGGTGGCGTGGATGCGTTGCGCGAGTTTGTCCAACGTGCTTTGAACGGTGAGGTCGATCGTTTTGTGTGCCGCTTTTGCCCGTTCGCGTTGAGCTTTCATTTCGGCTTCAAATCCGGCTGCGTCCACCGTTAAGCCTTTCTCTTCAGCTACTTCTTGCGTTAACTCTAGCGGAAATCCATACGTGTCGTAGAGGATGAACGCATCTTGACCCGAAATCTGAATTGCTGTGACGCGAGACAGAATCTCATCAAGGAGTTTTTCGCCCCGCTCCAACGTTTCACGGAACCGAGATTCTTCTTTTTGCAGTTCGTTTTTAATCGTGTCTGCTTTTTGTCGCACTTTGGGATACGCCGACTCAGACAGCTCGATCGCCGTTTCTGCAACCTGAGTCGTAAAGTCTTGGTTAATGCCAATCAATCGCCCGTGACGCACGACGCGACGAATTAGACGACGCAGCACATAACCTCGACCTTCGTTATTGGCACTAATGCCGTCTGAAATCATATGAACGACTGCGCGAATGTGATCGCCAATGACTTTCAGCGACACTTTTGTAGACGGGTCTGCTTGAGCGTAATCAACTTTGGCGATCGAGGCAGCAGTTTGGACGATCGGGAAAATCAAATCTGTCTCGTAGTTGTTGGGCACTTTTTGCAGAATTTGTGCCATCCGCTCCAAACCCAAGCCTGTGTCAATATTCTGGTTTTGCAACGGGGTGAGATTGCCGTCTACATCCCGGTTGTATTGCATAAACACCAGGTTATAAAACTCAATAAACCGAGTGTCATCTTCTAAATCGATGTCGTCGCCCTTTTCTGGATGGAAGTCGTAATAGATTTCAGAACACGGACCACACGGACCCGTCGGACCCGACACCCAAAAATTATCTTTCTCCCCCATTCGCTGAATTCGATGGGCAGGAATGCCGATTTCATCCCGCCAAATCGCAAACGCTTCGTCATCGTCTTCAAACACGCTGACGACTAACTGCTCTGGCGGCAAATTATAGACTTTGGTCGAAAGCTCCCATGCCCACGCGATCGCTTGAGATTTGAAATAATCGCCAAAGCTAAAATTGCCCAACATCTCAAAAAACGTGTGATGTCGTGCCGTGCGTCCCACATTCTCAATATCGTTGGTGCGAATGCATTTCTGAGACGTAGTAGCGCGCGGAAACTCTGCCTGACGCTGCCCCAAAAAGATCGGCTTAAACGGAAGCATCCCGGCGATCGTCAACAAAACGGTCGGATCTTCGGGCACCAAAGAGGCACTGGGCAAAATCTTGTGCCCTCTTTCTGCATAAAAATCAAGAAACTGCTGCCGAATCTGAGCGCCGCTAGGGGGAGTAGACATGGGAATTTGGGGATTAACGAAAAGCCTGTCGATCTATATTAACCAAGGTCAATCAACCACGGTCAATTCATCATAAATCAGGTGAGGATCGAACATCATTTACCTGTCCTCTTTAAGAACTTCTGCATCGTGAAACCGAGAACTCACAAAACCCGTCACAGCAGAGGATATGATCAGACCCGCTCACAACAAATTTAATGACCCTACGCCTGATAATGTTGCCATTTCTACCCATTTTGACCTTGGCGCAAGCAACTCCGATTCTGCCTCCGCAAGAGATTATCCGACCGCAAGAAGTCCGATCGCTGCCTGGTCAACTTGACTCGGTTTTGGTGTTTAACAGCAACAGCCCTGAAGTGGTGCAGACCGAAGGCATTCTCCTTTCAACCTTTTCGCCCATTGGCAAACGGGTGCCTTCTGCCCATCTCAATCAAGCCTTTGACGGTCGCTTTGATGTCTTTACCCATCACATCGCTAAAGCTCTGACTCCGCAGGATTTGCGGACTCTTTATTTAGGTGTGATTATCTATAATCCCGGTTTAAAGCCTGTCACTTTAGATATTCTGCAAGCCGCCAGTTATCTCAGTCAGCCCGATGCTCCCTTTGTTGAGATGCCCTCTTACCTAGATAATGCTCAAGGAAAGGTGTTTGCAGGTCCCGGCAGTCGGGCAGTGGGCGACGTGTTGCGGGGGCAGCGTCAAAACCTCTTTCCGCCGCAGATTGTGATTCCGCCGAGAGAAAGCCGGATGCTGATGAATTTGCCGATTCCGGTCAAGCCGTTAACGCCGCCGTTGAATGGTCGATCGACGCTGATGCACCTTCGCAGCGATGGCAAGGTTTATGTTGCTAGTTTGGGAATGTTTGCCAAACAAAACTCAGACGGCACTGAACGCGAACCGACTCTTCAGGAATGGCAAACTTTATTAGATCAGGGCGACCTTGCCGGACCTCGCGATGACGCTGCCACGCTTGCCACCTCAGCAAATGGAGCGTTTCACTATGGACGAGTGGCTGGAGTCGCGCAGGGTTCTCGGTGGTTGGGGCAACTCGTGGACAAAGGCAGCGATCGTCTCGCCATTCCCCAACCCGGTCAAGCGTTTTCGTATGGGCTGAGTCTGCTTTATCGCGGCACGATGGGCACTGGGCAAAATCAAAATGCGAAGATTTTGAAGCGATATCCTGACACGGCGTATGAGGCACACGGAAATTATGGGATTGAATATAACTTGTCAATGCCGTTGAGAAATTTTACAAATCAGAATCAGACCGTGACGATCGCCCTGGAAAACCCATTAAAACGAGAAGACACTCGACAAGGACTGCGTTTTTTTGATCCCCCCGCTCGCCAAGTTTTTTTTAGAGGCACCGTGCGACTACGCTACAAAGATGATGCCGGACTGCCGCAAACGCGATCTGTGCATTTGGTGCTGCGTCGGGGTCAACAAGGCGACCCATTGGTGACGCTTAACCTCAAACCCGGAGAGCAACGGCTGGTAGAATTTGGCATGATTTACCCGCCCGATGCCACTCCACCCCAGGTTTTAACGGTGAAAACTCTAGACAATCAAGCGCGCTGAAATCCCTTAGTGCCTTTTTTATCGCTTTTAGGTTTTTGAGATTTCGTCACTTCTGCCAGGGCTTCTTGAAAGAGATCGTGCAGGTGAATCGGCACACTTGCAATTTCAGGAAGCTCTGGTTCTAAAGGCTTCTGGTTTGACTGAAGCAGCGAGTCTAAATCAGCCTTTACATCAAAGTCGGGACGCTGTAAAAACTCTCTCAAAACCTTTTGTAATTGAGCGGGATAGGTCTCTGCTAATCGATGCCACACAAAGGCGTTAATGGTGGACTGCTCTAAATAACTGCGAATCAGCTTATCGGCACCTTTGACGCTCTGCCAATCATCAGACTCCAGCAGATTGATAAATTGAGTGTGAGTCGTCAAAAACATCTGACCCCAGCGCGGGTGAGCCAACACCGTCACCTGCTCTGCCTTTTTCAAATCAGCCGGAATGTCAACCTGAGGAGCCGCCATCTTGACCGCATTTTTGTTGTTTAACAGCTTGGCTGCGGTTTGGGCATCCAATCCCATTGATTCGGCAACGTCTCCGAGTTCCTCATCGCCCATTCCAGCTTCTTGAGCCATTTCTGACAGCGATTTAGAGCTATCGATTCCGGCTTCATCCAGTCGGCGTTGGGTAAGAAATTCTTGAAATTCAGGAATCTTTTTGCTGAGTTGATAGCCCGGAAGGGTCACTTCATCACTGCCAAAAAAGTCTAGGAAATCTTGATGATAACGATCGACCGATTTCCACGCTTCTTCTAACAACTCTGGCGCGTCGCCATATAAATCTGATTTGTGATTCTGTTTAAAGTTTCCGATCGCGACGGCTAATTTTGGCTTTCCTAAGTTCCCTAATTGCAGATAGGGGCTAAAGAATGTCCAGTAATCCTCAACAGGTGCGATTCGCGTAACTACGATTTCTCCTATCTTTAATCGCGCCATATCCTCCAGCGTTGCTGAACTGTTTGGCTTCACGATATAGGTTTTCGTCGTCAGCCAATTCATTAACTCAAAACCATCGGGCAAAATTTGCTGAATGGCAAACAATCCTGTGAAGTTGCGCGTCCAGTTTGAAAGGAGTTGACGATCGCCCTCTGACAAACCCGATTCACCCTCGGCAAATAACTCTAGCGGCGTTTTATTGCCAACCTGTCCCGCTGTCAAAAAGGTATCGACCACGAGATCTTGCTGTTTGCGATCTTTTTGCTGCGATTGCGAAGCTCGTGCTAATTGATCGGCTGAATAGGTTTCTAGAGCCGTCGCCAAGTCTCCCTCAGCGTCTAAGACAAAATCGGTCAATGCCTGTTTTAGCTCACTCGCCCGCTCTAGAATTGAATCCACGCTTTATCTCCGATCGCTGCTAGTCAACATACGCCTCTACTGTAGCGGCAGATCAGCCCCTTGAGGTAGGGTGAGGTTATAAAATCTCTCGCAGTCGCTGCAGAGCTGATCTAATGTGCGTCAACTCGTACTCGGTGAGCTGACCAAACCGCTCTTTTAAATAAGAAATGTGTGCCGGAAACACGTCTTCAAAGACTCGCTCACCTTCAGGAGTCAAGACAATCAGGAAACATCGACGATTTTCAGGCGGCACTTCTCGCCGGACTAAGCCTTTTTGCTCTAAGCGATCGATGATTCCGGTCAGAGTGCCTTTCGTCACCAGCGTTTTTTCTGCCAGTTGATTCATAAACATGCCCGACGTGTTGCCAAGGGTTGCAATCACATCAAACTGAGGCGGAGTCAGCCCTAACTCGCGAATGTGAGGCTCATCGTAGGCACAAAAGGCTTGATAAGTCTGAGCCAACTCTCGCAGCATTGACATAAATGGCTCTTTCTCTGCACGTTTAAAATCCATCAAGGGAGTGGTTTCTTGAGATTGATTTGCTTTTCTCTGCTTCACCGGGTTCGCCATTTAGAATATCTGTACTTACAGTATCACTCATCAAACAGTATGAGTATAGACAGTTTGGGTGGCGATTTTAATTCTACATCAAGTTATGGATCGCTTGATTAGCTTTTTGTAACTCTTATGTCGTCTTGTGTGTTCTCAGTCTAGGTACAGTCAGATTCGGTATGGTTGATGCAGAGAAATTCCTTCGGTCGATCGTTGTGTGCAATTCCATGACCCCTTTAATGCTCCGTCAGCTATGGTCTTTAGTTGAAGCGACTCAATCGGCGCTGCTTCTCAATCTAGACGATGCTAGTCTGGTTCAGTGGCTACTGCGGCAATTGAGAACTCAACAACCTCTAAACCCTGAAGAAATCACCATTCTCAGCAGTTACATTCAGTCAAAACTGTCGCTGATCAGAGATTTGGCGCATCAAAAAGTGTGAAGACTGTTATTTAGGTGCTTTGGAGAAGAAGCTGGCTGAATCCATCGCCCCGTCGCATAGGATAATTCAGAGAGTCTCTACGATCGCCATTACTATGCAGCTTGAGTTTGTCCCGGTTGAAGAATTTTATTTTGCGTTGACGCTGGCAGTGCGGACATTGGAGGACTTGGCGACTCCTGAACTGGTCGAGCAGGTAAACGCAAAGTTGACCGAGAAGTTTGGGCAACCTTCGACGGTGGCGGCGGCGAATCAAAATAGCTTTAACTACGTCTTTCGCGTCAAGGACTATGACAATTCTCCGGCTCCTCAGCTAATGGTCTCGATCGCAGACTGGCAGGGTAATTTGCGTCTCAGCAGCGACTATGGTTGGATGTTAGATGAAGATCGTAAGCCCGTGAGAACCGATCGCTTTGAGCATCGAGCAAAGTTCTCTCAAGAGGTGCGATCGTATCTCGGAGAGTGGTTAGATGTGCCGTTATTAAAAAGTGGTTTATAGGCTTGAAATCACACTGGATAGGATTGCCGCCATTGCATCGACGCTATAAAGTTCGACACATCGTTTTCTGGCTTGAAGTCCGCGATCGCTGGCTTCTTCAAAGTTATTAAAAATCCATTTAATTTTGTCTGCCAACTGGTTGGGTGAGTTTGGCGCGACTAAATAACCTGTGTGGTTGAGAATATCTGGAATGTCGCCTACGTTCGTAGATAGAATCGGCTTTGCCATTGCCATGCCGTCGGTGAGCTTAAGCGGAAATTGAGCCTGAGCCGTGAGGGTATCTCGCTGCGGAACGACGACTATATGAGCCGCAGAGACGATTTCTGGCATTTTCTCAACGGGTTGTTTGGGGAGCTTAATGATCCAGCGTCCCCAGCGATCGATCAGCGTGTCGTCGTAATTGTCATAAGGGCTGCCGCCAATAATTACCAGCCGCAGACTCGGATCATTTAATTGGTCTAATGCGACTAAAACATCTTCAACCCCTTTATGCGGTCGAGGTGCCCCCGGAAACATTAACGTCTTATATTCTGACAAGCCATACTGTTTACGAACGGTTTTGGGATCGTAAGAATGAGGGTTGAATAAATCGGTGTCTTTGCCATTGGGAAGATAAACGCCACCAAAGCGGTTTTTGAGAAATTGAGTGTCGATCGTCACGGCATCTGCCCGATCGACGATTTGCTCAGTCCATTTCACATAAAGCGCGTGATCGGGGTGTCTTAACTGACCGTTTTGTTTAAAGAGATCTCGATAAAGTTGCTTAAGAGAAGGGCGATAATTCCAATCGTCTCCTCCGTGCCAACTGAGTTCCCAATCGTCCATATCGAGCATGAGAGGACGATGAGTTTGCAGCTTCTTGAGCAGCGATAATCCAAAGCTGGTCGGTTTAGGTTTAACGGCGTAGATGATGTCGCCATCAATTTTTTTGAGGAGTTGCGAGGCAGCTTTTAAGACTTGCGGATAATTGCCTCCCGGAACTGAGTAAATGGCAATTCCATCAGGAGGAGCCGCATACAATTCTTGACCAAACTGAAAGCCGACCACTTCGACCTGATAGTTTAGCTTTTTTAAGACTTGTGCTAGAAGAAATGCCCGAACTGCGCCGCCACCCGACAAGTCACTGACAACTAATGAGACTTTAGCCATTAGTCACCCGCCTTTAACAGACAGTAACTGATCGAGAGGCTTTAATAAGATGCCCAAGATTTTTCGAGGCAGATTATCGGTTTTCTCGTAAAGCAGAGTAGTCGGAATTATCTGTCGAATCATGAACGCTAAATTAAGGCTCGATCGTCCTCGAATTCTGATTTTTCCATCCCACAAATAGATTGGAAATTGAACAAACTTTGCAAATTGCTCAAATTGCGTTTGATTTTCTTCTTTGATCGAATCGTCGATAAAAAATGTCAAGCTGCGCTGGCAAAATTGCATAAGATTGGGATGCTGATCTGCCACTCTTTGATAAAAATCAGCGTAGGATTTCACTAAATAAGTCCAATCATTCGTCATATTAGACTGATGTTTTGTATAGAAGGCTCCGATTAGCGGAGTGTAGATAAAACTAATCTCTTCAGACGCAATTTCTAACGCAAAATAGCGATCGACCATTGCCTTCAAGCCTTCCTGCAAAGAATGTTTTAAGAAAATGCTTTTTCGCATTAACGTCGCTTGTTGAAGAGCGGGATGAGGAGAACTCGACAAAAAATCAGGAGTCAAAAGACGCTCGATCAATTCTTCTTTCGTTAAGTGACCAATGATATGGGGCTGACGGTCAATAATCGTGTCGTTGGGGTCGATTAGCACTCGATCGTAGTCGCAATAAAAGACGACCTCTTGGTCTTCATATCCGGCTACATTCTCTAGCTGAAATCTAGTTTTGTCTTCGTGAATCCAATCATCAGCATCAAGACACTGAATCCATTCTCCTTTGGCTTTAGACACTCCAAAGTTGCGAGCAGAGGCTAACCCTCTATTCTCTTGAAAGTAATAGCTGACGCGCGAATCTAACGCCATTAAAGATTCTGAAATCTGACGAGTGCTGTCAGTAGAACCATCGTCAATAATGATGCACTCTAAATTGGTCAGCGTTTGCGAAAGGACGCTTTTTACAGAGCGATCGAGATAACGACCCTGGTTATAGCAGTTGACAATAATTGAAACAAGCGGTGTCATTAACATCACTCCAATCGGGCTAAAAATTGCTCTTGTGGATGAGGCTAGTCAATAACTTTAATGGTACCTTCTT
>Ga0209511_1002572_pt1 | contig 14754 bp, 12 predicted proteins | sample SSSSmetaG_FD_184141 | JGI IMG/M metagenome (GOLD analysis project Ga0209511, IMG submission 184141) | Glacier valley bacterial and archeal communities from Borup Fiord, Nunavut, Canada, to study Microbial Dark Matter (Phase II) - ​SSSS... | ecosystem: Environmental > Aquatic > Freshwater > Ice >...
GTCGATAACTTCCAGTAAACTAAATATTTGTTTGAAAATTGGCTGGATGACAAATTATATTTCTGTATTTTTGCCGATAGGTCTTATGTGGTTGTATGTATTCTTTTTCGTCAATATGCAAACTAATTTATGCCATCATGAAAATGCTCGTTTTTCTTTTGCCCATCCTTTTTGTTTTTGCAGGATGTAATCTACTTGTTAATGAAGAAAAGAAAATCACTGTTGAGGCGACCTGTATCAATGGAACCATAACCCCTTCGAAAGTTACTCTCCCAAAAGGAGATAGTGTCATTTTTAAAATAGTTCCCGATGATGGGTTTTTTGTAGAAAAAATACTTGTCGATCAAAAATCCATCGAAATTCCATCTAATAATACTTTCTCTGTTTCCGATATATCCTCTGACATTTTAGTCAAAGTATATTGCAAGAAAAAAGAGATTGTATTAAAAGACTTCACGATCTCTGCCAATGTAATTGGTGTAGGTGGAAAAGTCTCACCTCAAGGGGATGTAACAGTCAAAGAAGGATCATCTCCAACTTTTACCTTTAAGGCAGATGATGGATACATGATGAACGAGCTTAAGGTTAATGATACTATTGTTCCTTTAGCTTTGTCTCATACTTTTTCAAATGTTTCTTCTGACCAAAAGTTAGAAGTATCATTTAAGAAGGATTCTATTATTTGGCCGTTGATACATATTATATGGAAGTTGAATCGTGTCTATATAGATGAATATTATTCAGATAGACCCGACGGTGAAATTGTAAAATTCAATGTAAATGGTACATATACCATATATTGGGATGATAATACCTCAACTCCTGATAATTGGATACTTGATCGAAGCGTATCTCCTGCTACTATTAAATATGCTTGCGGTATATGTAAAATTGAAATAAGTGAAGAAAAAATGATTTTAATCTATAACAATGGAGTTGGTGAGAATGGACAAAACGTTAAATATATTTTCATCAACTACGGATACAAGTAAAAATTAACAAGAAAAGGTTAATAAAATCAATGAGCCATAATGCAAATAATTCCAAATTATTATCTAAACGCTCTTTGACTTTCTTGTTTCCTCGAGTATTTTAATAAAGACATACATATTCGTGGATGGATTTTTGAATAGCTCTGTTTGATTCGATCTCGAACAAGCTTCTTTGCAACTGTCCTTTAGTTTAACTTTTAATTTGTCGTCAATTACCCCCTTTTTGTATTCATTTCTATTACGATTACATAATTCCCTTATGCAATTATCTGTTGTAATTTCTGACGCTTGATTTTTATAATGTAATAAGAACCAGATTTCGACTGAAGGATTAGAAGCTATCAAGATAACTGAATCAATCTTTTTAAGTTTATTCAACACTTCAGGTACGTCAGCATCGTACATCAAAAAGTCCTTATCCTTTTTGTGAATGGGTTGTCCCTTTTTAAAACTCTGAATATAACGATTATCAATATCACAACCTGCAATTTTGGGAATAATATCAACGGGCAAACGAAATTCAGAACGAAGAAACCGTACGTATGCTTCTTCGGTTTCACCCTCACAAAAAACCCAAAAATGAGGGTTAATCTTTTTCCCTCTTGACGGCTGTCGCTTATTACCCATTTAATAAACTCTTTAAATTCTCAAAAGAATCATTTAAAAGGGGTAAAGCATCGAAACGTCCTTGTAGATAAGCCTTCTCCAAATCCATTGTATCGCGAAAATCACTATAGTCATAGAGTGAGTAAAGATCCGTTGAACCATCTGCTTTTTTGTTTGCAAAATAAATTTGGTCTTTGCGGAATTTCTTTAAGTCTAAAAATCTTGTATTATGTGTCGTACAAACCAATTGTGCTTTTTCACCAGCAGTAAATAACTTTAAAATATATTCAATTATATTGGGATGTAAACTCTCTTCAATTTCATCTATTAGCAATACTTTGTTATTTTTTACTACATCAAGCAAAGTCAACATGATATAAAAAAGTTTGATTGTACCTTTAGATTCTTCCGTGAAAAAATCAAATGAAATATCCGGATGATTTTTATGATACGTTTTTATCTGAATATGATCCTGAATTACATCTTCAACTTTTAAAGTCATATTTGAAAGATCAGCATGGATGTTCTTTCCAGGCTTCTTAAGCACTTTGATATTTACATCGGAAATGTCGCTGTCTGCAATTTTCAAAGCTTCGATTAATTGCTTTTTATTCTGGGTTGTAATATTCTCGATTGCTGATACACCAAATCTAAAATAATCAAGGATAAATGTTTGATTAAAATAGTTAAAGATTTCTTTTTCGATTTCTCTATCCATTTGACTTGCACGCGAAACAAACAGGGTTTTGTCTGATGTGTTCTCAGCAACATCAAATGGCCGATTAATACTATTACCAAACGAATATTTTTCTTTTTTAGATTTACCATTTCGTTCATCACGAACGAAAATTTTTGTAATCCTTCCATTTGGATAGTACATTAAACTTTCAGTAATTATTTTTGTACGTGTCAGTGAAAACGAATATTCATACTCTATATCTTTTATAACAAAGCGGATGAAGTAACTACTTGGTTTAGTAAGATATCCATCAAATTTGAATGGTTGAAAGTTGTATATAGTATTTTCATTATGATTATGGGACTCGATTACCATAGCATTACAGAACCGAATGGCTTTAATGATATTACTTTTCCCTGATGCATTTGCTCCATAAATCAAAAGAGTTTTAGCTACATCTATTCCATTTTGTCGGAATATGCAGTTATTAAGCGCTTTAGCATTTGCTGACTTTATGTTGGCAGATCTAAAATCAAGAATAACTTCCTCTTTTATCGAGAAAAAATTATTGAGACGGATTTCCAATACCATTTTATATGCTTTATTTGTAATGTTTTTGCAAATATAGTCATTAAAACATTATTATAAACATTTTAAGTGCTATTTTTTGTTTTTATCCAAACTAGGCCATGAAACTCTCTCAATGGATTCACTGGTTCGGGTCACTGACTTGGAACGAACCATTATTGATTGCCTGGATCGCTTAGACCGTGCCGGAGGGGTGGAAGAATTCATTCATAGCTTGGCCATGATTAACCATTCCATCTTTTCTGAGGAGGAATTGAAATCCTTGCGTAAAGTCGTTATTTTCTATTTGGCGGTTGGCGGTAGCAACTCACCCAATAGCCATCTTTACACCCCCGAGTTACTCTTCAATAGTTTGGATATACTAGAACGAATAAAGCAACATCCAATGGTTATCTGGAAAACGGGAGTTGTTCGCTGAGCCCGTACACAGAGTTAAGCATCATCGCTTCAATCCGCTTCATAATCGTTTTTTTTTGTCGATAACTTCCAGTAAACTAAATTTTTGTTTGAAAATTGGCTGGATAATAAATTTTATTTCAGTATTTTTGCCAATAGGGTTTGTCTGTTTGTGTTGCAACAGATTTTCCATATTTGTGTAGTTTTCCAATACTATTGGTCGACTCCCTTTTTTGCATGAGTTAGATATATATTTTTTTATTGGACAGAAGTTTAATTTATATATATTCTGATGAAAAATTTAGTCCTTCTCTCTCTTATCATCCTCTTGCTTACAGGGTGTAATCTTCTTCCCCAAGTTGAGAAAGAAGAGAATGTCACTATTGAAGCTGTCTGTATCAATGGAACGATTACTCCTACGAAGGTTCTTATCTCAAAAGGAGACAGTGTCATATTTACTGTAACTCCCGATGATGGGTATTTTGTAGAAAAAATACTTGTCGATCAAAAATCCATCGAAATTCCATCTGATAACACTTTCTCTGTTTCTGATATATCTTCTGACCTTTTGGTCAAAGTAAATTGCAAGAAAAGAGAACTTAAAAACTTCACGATCTCTGCCAATGTCATTGGTATGGGTGGAACAGTTTCGCCTTCTGGCAATGTAACAGTGAAAGAGTCCAGTAATCAAACTTTTACATTTGTTCCAAATCTTGGAGCAGAATTGAAAGAAATTAAAATCAATGGAACAATTGTTTCATGGGCACTCTCTCATACATTCTATAATGTTTCTTCTGACCAAAAGTTGGAAGTTTCATTTAGCCGAAAAGATTCAATTCTTTGGTATCTAGGAAATATAGTTTGGAGATTAGACTCTACCTATTTTTATACCGAAGAAGATGGGATGGCTCGTTTTTATGATTTTGATAGGAATCTGACTTGGGAATTTTTACCAAACGGAACTTGCGCAGAAACTGTAGATGGTAATACGATTTATCCTACATGGTCTGTTAATAAAAATGTTTCGCCAGCAATCCTTGCTTTTGATGAGAATACTGTAAGTCCTTTTCATTTTAAGATAGAGAGATTGGATAAGGAAAAACTGATTTATTCTTGGGTCGTTAGTGAAAAAGAAAAACGTTGGGGAGTATATGTCAGAGAAAGGTATAAGTAAAATTAACAAAATTCTTTTTGTTAATAAAAAATATTAAGCCGTTCACCACTTGTGGAATTGAGTGGCTTTTTTTAATACCCGAACTCAGGTTATTAGATATGAACCTTATTTGTAACCAGTAGTTTCCTGATTTACCACCTTCACACTCTCCGCACCAACTCTTACCACATACATTCCCTCCCCGGGCAGGCTTATTGCAACGGTTGCTGCATCTGCTTTTTGGCTATAGATAGCTATGTTTTGTAGGGTATAGACGGTAATAGTTTCTCCCGTCAAAGCACCGCTTACTTGCAATTTACCGTTTTGTACGCAAATTTTTAAGTTAGAAGCAGTAGTCATAGGCACGGCAGTTGTAAAACCTTCCACTATATTGGTAAAGGCTTTCCATTGATAAAGCTTTGTGCTGACGCCGCACTTTTTTTTAGTTATCAATCTTTGCGACAAATGCGAATCCGAATGGAAGTGTGAATACCCACCGATCAGAAAATTATGACCATATAGTGCTGCTTACTATCCTTTATGGTCTTCTCTGAAACTATCTAATCTATACTTCATATCCTCATACTGATCATCCTTGATGAACGAAGTGCAAACCCTCAATCCCTGCTGATCACTTCCGGTCGTTTCCAGAGAAATAGCTGCTATTCCGTAAAACATCAGTTCCTTCATCAGTTCACCTCCTGTCATGCCTGGATAGGCAACCGTGAAATAAAATCCATCTGCCAGGTTTTCGCCCAGATCGTTATTGTATACAATGTAAAAACCATTATCCAGGAAATAGTTCTTCACTTTTTCTGCACGTCGGCCATATTCCTTTACATCGTCCAGAAAAGGGAACTGTCCATCACACGCTGCCTTCAACATGGCTGCCATTGCATACTGCGCAGCATGGCTGGTGCCAGAAGATAGTGAGTATAGCACACGGTTTACGAAAACATTTCCGAAACCACCTGTACCGTATTGTTCTTCCAGACTTTTAAAAACTCTGTTGAACAGTTTTTCAGAGATGGCAGTGTATCCGATTCGTTGACCGGCATAGCTGAAAGCCTTGGAACCCGATATCAGCAAGATATAGTTGTCTGTATAATGTGCAACCGTTGGTTGGAAAGGTGCCTCGAATGGTTTGCCCAAATCATGGCGGAAATCCATGGCAAAATAAGCCAGATCTTCCAGCACGATCACGTCGTGTTTGGTGGCCAGCTCACCTATGATTTTCAGTTCGCTGTCCTGCAGGCAAAACCAGGCCGGATTGTTGGGGTTAGAATAGATTAGTGCCGAAATGTCTCCTTTACTTAGGTGTTTTTCCAGTTCCTCGCGCAAAGCTTCGCCTCTGAAATTGTAGACGTCGAATGTTTCGTACGGACATTTCATCATGATGAGTTGTTGCTTCTGAACAGGAAAGCCCGGATCGATGAATAAAATCTTGTTTTTGGCTGTGTCGCGTTGGCTGCAGGTGATAAATGAAGCCATGGTGCCTTGCATGGAACCCGTAACCGGAGTACAGCAGTATGCAGGAACGTCGACGTCGATGAAGGCTTTTACAAAGCGGGAGGCTTGTTCTTTCATTTCCGGAATACCATCCAGGGGAGGATAGATGGAAGCGACCCCTTTCTGAAGTGCTGCAATTTCTGCCTGAACACCTATTTGTGATGCCGGAAGTCCGGGTACACCCATTTCCATGCGAATAAATCTTTTTCCGCTGCGTTTTTCTATTTGATTGGTCATGCCGACTACTTCGCGAATGGTGGCTTTTCCAAAGTCAGGTAAATTGAATTCGTTGATAACGTCTTGAACAACTGAATAATCAATGGGTGTATCTTTCATATGCTTGAATTGATAGTTTACATTATGTTTTCAAAAATCAGGCTTTTCTTTGACAGACGGCTCTGCAAGGGGTTTCCCTCATAGGAGGCATCTTCGTTCACAAAAGTACAAAAAAGCGCGATTCTTGAAAAAAATCTTTCAAAATACTTGCAGATTAAACAAATCTGCATATCTTTGCACCCGCAATCAGGAATGATCGCAACTACCGAAAACGGTGTGGTAGTTCAGTTGGTTAGAATACATGCCTGTCACGCATGGGGTCGCGGGTTCGAGTCCCGTCCGCACCGCAAAGATAAACGCTAATGATCTAGAAATAGATGGTTAGCGTTTTCTGGTTTTATAGGGCCCATGAAAGCTTAAAAAACCGGATCCCTGAAAGATCCGGTAAATATCGTACGGATACTGCTAAAACTTTGTACAGAACTCAATAATTTTGGCAATGTTTGAAGTTTCACTAAAATCGATTTTCTGCTCATTGGCAAATTGCTCAATTTCTGCTTCGTGTCCTTTATAAACTTTTTGAAGCATAACCAGGTTGTTTATTTTCTTAAAACTGTTCTTTACTTTCAAGTAGTAGTTGCACTCAGTCTTTGTTGAAAATTTTTCATCATTCTTTAATTTGCTTCCTCCGGGTCTAAGCTGACCATAAAGACTCGTTGTAGCCGTAGTGGCTGAATAGCCATACCCTGTACCGCCACCTTTACCTTCTGAGATTAACTTGCCAATCCATTCGATGTAATAGCTGGTTTTACCAACTTCGATGACTTCGTAAAATGCCTTTTTGTTTGAATTCACAAAAAGACGGTCTCCAATGGTAACAGCCTCGACATCTTCAGGTACTGCAAATTCCATGACAACACCTTCTGCATCCTTGAACAGCATCAATCCCTGAATGCAATAATAGTTGAGTTGTGCAGCCGTCCTGTTCCCGTCTTTTGTCATTACAAACCCGTCTGTAAAGTCCGGGAAGAGATAGCCGTTTGATAAAGAATCCCTGGAAGCCACTTGAGCGGAAAGCAGGGTTGGGAAAATAATCAGGAATAGAAACAGATAGAGTTTTGAAGTTTTCATAGGTTAAATTTTTAAGATAACAATATTAATGAATTTTTTTGATTTAGAGTATATCGATTTAATTCAATATTTTTGATTTTCCTTTAGTTCTTTTTAAGTCCTTCAACGTCATATAGAAAATACAACACGAAATTGAATACCATGCATCAGACAGATCATTTATCTTTTGCTTCCTTCAAAAAAACAGCAGCACAGTCACTGTTCTGGCCGCTTTTTATCCTATTAGGCTTTTTGCAAAGCTGTCATATGAAAGAAGAGCCAGCCAGTGTCCGCAATCTGGCACGTGCCACCGCAACCCTGGATTCCATCTGCAAATATTATACAGTGCCCAATACCAATTACCTGATTGAAGATTTTTATCAGAACGAGAATGGTTCAATAGATACTCTGAACACATTTAAACATCAGTCAAATTGTAATTTACTGGCGCATTTGTCTCCTTATTCCGGGATGTTCTCCTCTGTCAACGTTTTGATTAGTGCTTCAAATAATGAAAAATACCAGGTTTTCCTGAATTCAAAAGTGCTGAAAGGACTTGAATCCTATTTTGACCCCAATAGAATTCCATTGGGTTATAGCTCGGCTGTAAACATAGAGATGCAAAATGCGTCGGATCGTTTTTACGATGACAACATCGGACTTGCCATTTATTATCTGGAGGCCTATGCTATGGAAAAGAATGTAGCGTATCTGAACAAAGCCAAACTGCTTTGGAAATTTGTAGAAACCGGTATGGATGATAAATTGGGAGGTGGTATCTATTGGTCGGAACAATCGAGAGATTCAAAAAATACCTGTGTCAATTCTTCTGCTCCGGTTTTAGCCTTAAAATTATTTGAGATAACAAAGGATTCTCTATATTTTCATCAGGGTAAAAAGATTTATGAATGGACTAAATCACATTTGCAAGATCCAAAAGACCACCTGTATTACGACAACATCAGGCTGGATGGCACAATAAGCAAATCCAAATATTCTTACAACAGTGGCTATATGATGCATGCTGCTATCCTTTTGTATAAACTGACCAGTGACAGTACGTATTTAAAGGAGGCTCAGACAATTGCCCAATCGGCTTATCATTTCTACTTTTTTAATTACAAAAAACCGGGTGAAAAAGGCTTCAGGATGAAGAAGATAGGCAGTATCTGGTTTACCGCCATACTATTAAGAGGATATGTAGATCTGTATAAAATCGATGGGAACAGGATTTATCTGGATACCTATCAGAAAAATCTGGATTATGTCTGGGAGCATGGACGGGATCGATACGGATTCTTTTCTATAAACTGGAGCAAGGATTGTCAACACTACCGAAAGTGGATATTAACACAAACGGCCTTTGTCGAGATGTACGCCAGAATGGCTCTTGTCAATCTATAACGCACGATTAAATGAGCAATATTACTATCATGGAACACAAACTTAATTTCGAGGAAATATACACCCTGTATTACCCGAAATTGGTGCGCTTTTCCAGAGAGTATGTCAGTTCAAGAGACGATGCCGAGAATATTGTTCAGGATGTTTTTTTTATTTTATGGCAACAACGTGAACACTTAGATCAGCTTCGGAATGTCAATGCATATCTTTTCAAGTTGACAAAAAACAAATGCATAGACTTTCTGAGGCACAAGATCAGGGTCGGAGATTTGCATTGTTCCCTTCAGGATGTCGAAGAAAAGGAATTGCATTTCAAACTGTATTCCATAGAACAATTTGATGATCAGAGCTTATCGAATGAGGATATAGAAATCATGGTCAATAAGGCTATAGAGACCCTTCCCCCAAAATGTCGTGAAATATTTATACTCAGCAGACTGGACGGCATGAAGTATCAGGAGATAGCTGACCAACTGAATCTATCGACCAATACGATCAGCAATCAAATCGCCATTGCTTTGAAAAAGTTGAAAAATGAACTGAAGGACTATTTGCCGCTCCTTTCTTTAGTATTTTTTAAGTTAATTGGGTGATTTTTCCCCTTTTTGATTGGTGTTTTTTTGAAGTTAAGACGTCTTAACAATATGAAACTTATTATGATGGATAAAAGATTGACAAATTATTTTTCTGGACAACTCACCGAAACTGAAAAACTGGTTTTATTCAGGGAGTTGGAAACAAACGAAGCGCTCAAGGCCGAGTTCGTTTCACTGCAGAATCTTTTTTCATTATCAAAAATGGTCGGTGAAAAAGGTGACGATGCCTATGCGACTGAAAAATTCAACCAATTCCGGTTCAGAACCAAAAAACATCAGATGCGTCGAATGACCCTGATGATTTCCAGATATGCAGCTGTATTCTTTTTGTTGTTGGGGTCCTATTATATGATCGAACGGTTGGTCTTTGAGAAAAATAAGGTGCACTATACCCTCATTGAAGTACCTGTTGGTCAAACACGCCAACTGACATTGGTTGACGGAACGAAAGTCATCCTGGGGTCAAACACCAGCATCACGGTACCGGATAAATTCGGTAAAGATCAAAGAATGGTTGAACTCGATGGTGAGGCTCTTTTCACCGTAGTGGAAGACAAGACCAAGCCTTTCATTGTCAAAACATCCAAATACAATATCAATGTGTTGGGTACGAAGTTTAATGTCTATGCGTATTCCAAAAGCAATGAATTTGAGACGTCCCTGATCCAGGGATCTGTTTGTATCGAAGATGGTCAAACGGATTCAAAGAAGATTTACCTCAAGCAAAGCGAAAAAGCGGAGGTTTCAGGTGGCAATCTGGTGAAGGCACCAATGAACCTGGCCGATGTCAGTCATTTGAATGATGGAGTCTATAGCTTCGAAAAAGAAACGGTGGGTGATGTTTTGGAGCGATTGGAGCGCTATTATGATGTCACTTTTCAGGTATCCAATGCTTCCCTGTTGGCCAGTTCATTTTCAGGAGAATTCAAAAGCAAGGACAGGATGGAGGATGCTTTGACAGTGATGCAACAAAGCTACGATTTCAAGTATAAACGGATTTCAGAGAATATCACGGAAATTTACTAAGGATCGATCCGGCGGAAATCAAAACTCGCATTATTGTATATGAAAAACCAACCAAGAATAGTCAAACTGCTATTAGTTTGTATTTTAACCTTAATGACTGTCACTTTGAAGGGGCAAGTTTCAAATCCTGTTGCCGATCAGGCATTCGATGCCTTCAATTCCGTTTTTTTGATTCAGACTCCGACACTGACCTATTATAAGGAAGCAATCAATAAAAGTACCAAGGATTACTTCTGGATGCAGGCGCTCGATATTCAAACTGCTCAGGATGCGTTCTTCCGGACTAAGAGTGAAAGCCAGAAAGCGATGATAACCAAATTGCTGACTACTTTTAACATGCAAAATTCTGGCAGTGGGGGATTGGGCGACTGGTCCTGGAATGAGTACAACGACGATTTACTATGGGCTGTGCTGGCCTATCTCCGAGGCTATGAATATACAGGTAATGTCAAATTTCTGGATGTAGCAAAATACGGCTTTAACCTGACCTATTATCACACCGGAAAAGGCAACTGGGGGTGGGACACTGTTAAAGGTGGCATCTGGTGGAGGAAAGCCATGGATATGAAATCCCCTTTAAGCAACTCACCGGCTGTGCTTTCAGCCTGTTATCTGTATGAGTTTACAGGCGACAAAAACTATTTAGACAAAGCTAAATCCATTTATCAATGGACACGGGACAATCTGTATAACGAAAATACGGGTGAGGTCTGGGGTGAAATTTTCCCCAATGGCACCGTCAATAAATCGGCTTGTGTGTTCAACAATGGCGGTTTTGCCGGAGCAGCAAACTTCCTGTATCAACTAACGGGTGAAAAACATTATTTCGACGATGCCAAAAAGACCTTTGACAGAGTGATCACCCATATGAATTCGTCCGGAATTCTTGCTGCCGGTACCAGAGGTGGTACGGATCTGGCAGAATACATCCGGTATTTAGGGGATTTTGTACGTCAGAACCATTTATGGAATGAATACTATTTCTTTATGAAAAGGAGTGCCGATGCCGCATGGAAAGTGCGCCGAACGGACCTTAATATTGCCTGGAACGATTGGACAAAACAAATGCCTATCGATGAGATCGCTTCAGTTATAGAATGCAACAGCGCTGTGGTTATGCAGGAAGTCACACCGATACTACAAACGATACCCGATACCATTGAAGCCGAGAACTTCAACTTTGTGAAAGGTGTTGAAATACAGACGAGCGCGTCGGTCAGTGAGGGTAAGAACATCGGTTCAATTACAGACGGTGATTGGCTGGAATATATTATAAAAGTACCCACAAGCGGCACATACACCATCAGTTACTGGATTTCCGGCACAAGTGAGGGGGCTATATCTATGTTGGAAAACGGAGCGACACTGGCAACAACCCACTTACCAAAAACCGGTAATTATGAAACCTTTGTTAGTGTCAATGAAACTGTTAAACTATCTGCAGGTATTCAATCCATCACGCTTTTAGCTACGACAGGTGGCTGGAACATCGATAAATGGAGTGCCAAACTGGAAACTCCAGCACTACCTGGTATCATTCAGGCAGAGAAATACATCCGGATGAGCGGTGTTCAGAAAGAGACTACCAAAGATCTGGGTGGAGGTCAGGATGTGGGTTACATTGAGGCAGGCGACTGGATGGACTACAGTGTTAACATACCTGTATCCGGTATATATTCCTTAAGTTTCCGGATTGCAGGAACTAGTGTTGGAACCCTGGCTTTAAAGTCAGGCGAAGAAACGCTCGCAACAACAGGTTTACTCAATACCGGTGATTGGCAAAATTGGTCTACTGTAAATACAACTGCCCATTTGGTAGCCGGTACACAAACGTTTAGGCTGCAGGCCTTAACCGGTGGATTTAATATCAACTGGTGGAGTGCTGTTGAAGCTGTATCAACCAGTATTGATAAAACGATCTATACCGGTGACATCCGTGTTTATCCCAATCCGGTGACCACGCAACTTACCATCGATTGTGGTGAACAAGTGATCTTGAACGCAACCATTTTTGACAACTTTGGGCGGGAAGTCTATCATAGCGCAGGTCGTTCCATGGAAAACAAAACAATAGATGTGTCAGATTTGGCATGTGGCCTATATATACTGTCCATTCAAACGGATAAGAATAAGAGAATCGTTCATAAGTTTATCAAGTAATTTTTTTGTGTGTTGTTGATTGGATTTACAGTGGTGATATATTAGGGTATTGCCACTGTAAATTATTTTTGTAATTTATTTCTTAATGAAAATGATATTATCATGAATAAATAATTATATTTATTGACATTTTCTTTCTGACATTTTCGCATACTGCTGCTATAAAAACAGATTTAAAGGTCTCCTGGTGAATTTTTAGCCATTTTGTGCAGCTAAGCAATCACTTTATACAACAAATGAAAAGTATCAGAATGTACTTTTATAATAATTAGAATTGAACCTTAAAACTCGTATCACTTATTTTGAAATTCACGCAAATTATGAAAAAACACACAATGATTTTAATGGCATTGTTTAATGTCTTGCTTCTTACAGCGGCTCCAAACACAGGGCTGGTTTTTCCAGGAACTGCAGGCAGCTATTTTGACACCGGGACTTTAGCCGGCTCTCCAACCCAGTTTACTATTGAAACCTGGATCTGTTATCAAAGTTTACCTACAGGAGAATCGGCCTATATCCTAAGTACGGAAGAAGCGAATGCAGGAGATAAAGGCTTTACACTTAGAGCCAATAAGAATAAAATTAACTTGTGTGCAAGTAATGGCAGTTGGAGAAATGTTGTCGGCAGTACTTCTCTTGTTCCCGGTGTTTGGTACCATATCGCTGCCACTTGTTCTGACACCGAATTGAAAGTATATGTAAATGGACAGCTTGACGGCACTCTTGCCATTACGACTCCTATCATACCTTCCAGCAAACCACTTCGTGTCGGCGATAGTCCATCATGGACTGGCAGACTGCTTGCAGGTACCTTATCTGATCTTCGATTTTGGAGTGTCGTACGTACGGAAGCTGAAATTGCCTCCGATATGACCAATTCAATGATCGGAACGGAAACCGGGCTTCAGGCAAACTGGAAAATGAATGAGAATACCGGTTCTACTGTAGCAGAAACGAAGACACTTGCGACAAGCATTTTTCCCGAATCTATTAAATGGTATATTCCTGCTTCAGGTGTTACGGTTTCTGGAAATCCTCTTTCTATCCTGAATGGAAAGACTCAAATGACAGCTGCTATCGAACCTGCAAACGCCTCACAATCTGTGTTATGGTCTGTAAGCGATCCGAGTATCGCCACCATCAATGGATTTGGAGTTCTTTCAGGTCATAAGAATGGAATACTTACCGTGACTGCTACGACCAAAGACGGCACCCTTTTAGCCGGAACCAGGGAAATAACAGTGAGCAACCAGGCAACAGCAGTTCCCTTAAAGCAAGTCTTCATCGATTTTGGTCCCAATGATGTGAACAATGGAAATAGTACCACTAGTCCTGATGTCAATGGAAATTATTGGAATAATATGACTTCAGCTGCTGTTTCAGCCACCCCGATGGCATTGGTCAACGATGAAAATGGAGCTACAACTTTTGGGTTGAATATGACTACTGGCATGTCGACGAATGGAATCCAGAATGGCGCTTTGCTAAATCCAAATGCTTCTTTTTTAGGAGAATTTGCCATACCTACTGCTACTCAGGATTATTTCTTTGGAGGTTCCGGTGGTATGAAAGTGAGTGGTCTGGATCCCACAAAAGGATACAGCTTTAAAATGTTCGGATGTCGTGATGATAAAGAGATTCGCATTACACAATTTGCTTTAACAGGCGCAAACACAGTTGTCACCGGAATTCAGACATCGGGTGTAAACCTGGGGGGAGCTGGAGTAAACACCAATAACAGTGGTATTTGTGTATCTGACCTGGTTTATCCCAATGCCAGTGGTGAAATCGGAATTGCTATAACCAAGAATGTCAGCAACGCCTATCTCAATGCCATGAAGATAGAGGAATACGATGTCACCAAAGTGACAAATGTGAATGTGGTCAGTAATGCTATATCGACACCAGACGGAACTACACAAATGTTGGCTGAAATCTTACCTGCTGAAGCAACTGAAAAAGATATTGTATGGTCTGTAGATAATGCCGGAATAGCAACCATCAATACAGAAGGAATGTTAACTGCACATGGTAATGGTACTGTAACAGTAACAGCAACGACCAGAGATGGCTCCAATGTATTGGGCACTGCTCAAATCGTAGTCAGCAATCAGAAGATACCAACCAAGCGCGTTTATATTGATTTTGGGCCTATTGATTGTGTGTCTGGTGCAGCAACAGTCAATCCCGATGTGAATGGCAACTATTGGAACAATTATACAGGTGATCTCAAAGATGCGAGCATGGCTGTTGTGATAA
>Ga0209511_1002573_pt1 | contig 14744 bp, 16 predicted proteins | sample SSSSmetaG_FD_184141 | JGI IMG/M metagenome (GOLD analysis project Ga0209511, IMG submission 184141) | Glacier valley bacterial and archeal communities from Borup Fiord, Nunavut, Canada, to study Microbial Dark Matter (Phase II) - ​SSSS... | ecosystem: Environmental > Aquatic > Freshwater > Ice >...
CCGTTGATCGTCCTGCCGGGCGATGGCGTTACCTGAGCACGCAACTCGACTCCACCCCGGTCAACTCTGACGACAACACCCCAGACCTGTACCTCCCGTAGATAATCGTTGTTGTGACTGAAACTCCGCGGCAGAGCACCCCCACGGCAAAACCGCGCCGACTGGTTTCGGGGCTGAGTGTTCTCGGTCTCACCTTGATGCTCCTGACAGGTTGCGTGGTTCCGGGTGGATATGGTGTCAACAGTTTGCACCTGCTGCCGGAAGCCGGTTTGGTTTACCCCGGCAGCACAGGTGTTCACACCAATGATTACGGGGGCAGCCCCGGGAACTACATCGGTAAGGGCGCTGTTGCCGCCACTGGAAAATCAGCTACCACCGTTCACACCCAGCTGGAAGTACTTGCCTATTTTTCCCAGACCCTTGCCGCGGACGGGTGGACGCAAACTGCTGCAGACGATACCGCAACGACACCGGAAGGGTTTCGTGCAAAAGATATCTCCTGGGTAAAAAATAGCCTGCATCTGTCCTACCTCGTGGAAGTGTGGACTGTAGGCGAGACCACCCAGTACCTCACCCAGCTCAACGCAAACGAATAGGTTGGTCGTCCCGGAAGTTGCGCCGCGTTCTTTCTGACAAAGACAGGATTCAGGCCGAGGAAGTGCCCGGTCGAGGTTCCCATCTGACACAAGGTCGGAGAGCTGGACAGCATGGTGATGCGACTCGCAATTTGACCCGTAGACCGTCCGGCTTACGGGTCGTGGCTAGTCTCTGAGTGCTCGAAGGTTGAGCAGACCGCGAAGATTGAGGGCTCGGCGAACGGAATGTTCGGAAAGTCCATCAACGATTACTGCGGACCCGATAAGGGTCGCGCCGGCTTGTTCGACTAACGATTTCAGGGCGAGCAACTGACCGCCAGTATCGGCCCAATCGTCGACGAGCAGCACACGGTCAGACGGTGACAGGAGCAGATTCCGAAAGCTCAGTTTCATGTTTCGACCTTGGTAGTCGAGAGGCGTTACGGCAGTCAGCCAGGGGTCAGAGTCAGCGAGCATCCCACGCTCTTTCTCTGCGCCCACGAATCCAGCACCAACGCTCGCCGCCGCCAGAGCACCGTACAGATAACCACTGCTCTGAGGCCCGACGACAACGGTCGGGGTTTCTGATTCGAATAATCCGGTCAGCTTGTTGCCGATTTGCGCCAAGATCAACGGATTGTGTGCCCACCGTGTTCTATCTGCACCAGAAGAACGCGTTCCCTCGTCGCTGACCCAGCGGAATTCATCGACAAGCCGTTGGATGAACTCATCGCACTTCATTCAGCCACCATATCCAGACCCGAATAGCCTCCGCCGGAAGTTCCTTCGTGACACGAAGCTGGAGTTCTCGGCAACTTGGTCAATGGACTCTCAACCTCTCGCGTTGAACGTCCGGCTTCCGGGCGATGGCGTTACCTGGGCACGCAACTCGACTCCACCCCGGTCAACTCTGACGACAACACCCCAGACCTGTACCTCCCGTAGATAATCGTTGTTGTGACTGAAACTCGGCGGCAATGCACCCCCATGGCGGATCCGCGCCGTCTGGTTTCGGGGCTGAGTGTTCTTGGTCTCAGCCTGTTTGTGCTGACGGGGTGCGCGGTCCCCGGTGGATACGACGTCAACAGTTTGCACCTGCTGCCGGAATCCGCTCTGGTGTATCCCGGCAGCACTGGCGTTGATCCCTACGATTACGGCGGCAGCCCCGGGAACTACATCGGTAAGGGTGCCGTCGCCGTTATCGGAAAATCAGCCACCACCATTCACACACAGCTAGAAGTACTTGCCTACTTTTCCCAGACCCTTGCCGCGGACGGGTAGACGCAAACTGGGGCAGACGATACCGCAACGACACCGGAAGGGTTTCGTGCGAAGGATATCTCCTGGTTAAAAAATAGCCTGCATCTGTCCTACCTCGTGCGAACGTGGACTTCAGGCGAGACCACCCAGTACTTCACCCGGCTCAGCGCAAACGAATAAGTCGGTCGTCCCCGGATTTTGCGCAGCGTTCTTCCCCATAGAGACAGGATTCAGGCCGAGAAAGTGCCCGGCCGAGGTTCCGCTTACGGGCGGCTATGCGGGTCGGAATCTGGCCTCGGCACACTTCGGTGAGTACCCGAAATGCCGTCGGCTCACCGTCCGGCTTACGGGCGTCCGGATCAGCGCTTCTACTTGACGTGGTCCGTGGGTTGGTCGCCACTCGTTCTGCGTCGTTCGATGCTGAGCGCTCGGAGAAAGCCGATGCTGACGATGCTGGAACAGGCAGAACCGATAACGGTGAACCAGTTGCCCGCGTCGGAGAACCACATGAGCAGAAGCGTGGCAATCACGACCGACGCCGACAGCGCAAGGATGACCCACCAGAAGACTCGTGACCAGGGCATGCTCACCATCCGTCGATCTTGGCACACACGACCCGGGACCTCCTGTCACGGATCGTCTTGCGCGATATATGCGCAGCACAGAGCGTTCCTCTCCCGAAAGAGAAGATGAGTCTCGATAGACCGTTCGTGTGTCCCGGTCAACGCCTATGGCCCGATTGCAGTCTCCGTTTGCGCAACGACCTCACGGGCAGCTAGTCGGCGTACAGTCTGGAGAACGCAGGTACTGCCGAATGGGCTTCGATCGGAAATTACGGTGACTTTCTTCTTTGGCATCTTTTTTATCAGTGCGGGTATTGCTTTATCTACGCGTTCGGGGATCCTCGAGGCGCGGGCAGCAGGTGGGCGTCAAATCCCGCTGTGGAAATCCAACCCACGATACCAACGCCCGCGGGCCAGCCTCCTTGTGCAATTAGCGGCGACGCTCCTTGTCGGAATTGGGGCCGGCTTCTTACTAATCATCTGGGGGGCGGGCGTCATTCTCTTGATCTCTTTGGTATACGTGCCCCCGTTGGTAGTCATCGCGATCCACAACAAATCCACCCGAATTGGCAAGTAGCACGCGATCCCGTGGGACGTTCCGCTACCGGACGGTTGGGCGTCGTCCGAGCGGTGACTGAAATCGGATCAGATAGCCGTCCGGGTCGGTCACGAGAAACTGGCTTACGCCGGCGTCATCGTCGGCCAGTTGGTACCACCTGATTTCTGGCTCCATAAAGAGTCCTACCCCGGCAAGCTCCAGTGACTTCACAATTGCATCAATGTCGGGAACGGAGATCTGAAAATTGATACCGCGCCCGAGAGGTGCTTCAAGTTCAGAAGTGACCCAGTTCCGGCCCACGCCGACCTGTTCGAGCATCACGTGGGCAGCACCGAGGGCGATGTAGGCGAATCGCTCTTCTGGTCGCGAATAGCGGAGCTCGAATCCGCAGATTCCACACCAGAACTCGATGCTCCGATCAATATCACTCACCAGCAACTCAGGCACGAGCGCAGGTTCGAATTCCTCAGTCACCGCCTCATCGTGACACAAGGAGCCCGCAAAAGGTTCCCAATACGGGACGCCGGTGGACCTCGACATGGTGCTTTTCCTTCGCCTTTGGACACTTCGGGCTGCTCGCCCCGCAAGCGGACGGGCGCTAAGTGCAGGCGTGTGCGGAAATCCGTGCGGACGACTTCGAAAAGTGACACGTATAGGGGATGGCGAGACGGACATGAGGATTAACAGGTTCAACTCGGCTCATCCCTCAAACATCGAACCAGAACAGTCAGGACCAAACACCGCAGAAACGTCAGAGAGCTATTTGCCCAGAACCGTCAGGGATGACCTCAGACATCACACACAAGGCGACCTTAGTCCCCACCCGCAGGAGGCTCTTTTTCTCTGTGGTCGCAAGTTGCGGGCTGTCTCGGTGCCGGCCAGTCATGGCGAAGCGACGGCGAGGGGAATTGAATGGACACCGCTCAGAGGGACATGACTGGTATCGAGTAATCGAACCCGGAAAATAAAGGAATATTGACTAAAGCACTCAGATCCCCTTCAGCGGGCCGCATTGTGCCCTCAATCGAAGGTTCGCCGTATAGTCGAAAAGGAACGTTCCCGGCCTCTGTCCCGGTGAGCGGGGAGGGCCACATACTGATGGGAAAACCGCGTTCGAGGGTCCCCACTATCGTGGATGTCGCTGTCGAGGCCGCCGTGTCTAAATCTGCGGTATCGAGAGCATTGCTCGGGCAAGGCGACGTAAGTCCCGAGACCAGAATCAAAATCGAGGTGGCGGCCAAAAAGTTGGGCTACGTCGCGAATGCCATGGCCCGCGGCATGCGTACTCCCACCCGAACACTCGGGCTGGTACTGCGCGACGTGAAGCGGCCCTATTACGCCTGGTTGCAATCGGCGATGCAGCAGGCGGCCGAGTCGCGCGGCTTTCAGCTCGTCACGATGACGAGTACGGAAGAGCTAGAGGTTCCCGATGCCCTTCGCGCGCTCCGAGCTCTTATTTCTCTGCAGGTCGACGGCCTCGTGATCGCTTCGGCTCGGCTTCCTTCCGAAGAGATCGTGCCGTTCATCGACCGAGTCCCGATTGTCGTCGCAGGTCGGCGTGAGACGAGCGTTGGCATCACGAGCATCTTCTGTGACGATGCCGACGGCGGGCGGGTGCTGGCCGAACACCTGCTCACTCTCGGACATCGTCGAGTGGCCGTGATCCTTGTCGACAGCAACTATTCGCTCAGTCAGAACGCCAGAGGCGTGGCGATGATCGATGCTGTGCGGGCAGCCGGAGCGGAGGCGGTGGTGTGGGAGGTCATCGCGGATTTCGATGCGGCGACGGTCGTGGCGACCCAGCTCGAAGGCTCGGGCGTCAGCGCGATCATGTGCCCGACCGATTCTGCGGCGGTGGATGTCCTGAGTGTGCTTCGCGAGCGTGGACAGTCAGCTCCGGAGGACTATTCGATCACCGGCTACGACGGGATCGGGCCGCTCGATACGCCGTATCTTGGCCTGACGACCTTTCGTCAGCCGGTCGAAGAGATCGGGCGAACCTCCATCAGTCTCCTCATCGACAGAATTGAAGGTCGCAGCACGCATGACAGCCTGGTGGCGCTGCGGGGATCGGTCATCTTCGGTCGAACAGCCACAACGGCCCGCTCGCGTGCTGTAGTCGAGTGAGGCATCAGTCATCGGTTTCTGCCGGCCACCATCGACTCGATGTCACCTTCGGGTCGAGGCTGAGCCGTTGAACGGCGTCTGCAGCCGATTTTTGCTCCCCGCTCGGACGAAGAAATGCCTGCCAGCACCTTCATCTGTGAACTCTTGCCTGGCCGAACATCGAGCGATCGTCAGGTGAACTCGGGGAGGTCGACAGCCTGAAGGCGAGTGCTTGCAAGCGCTGCTCGCTTTTGTCGCTCGTGACTACCTCGAGCAGATAGTCGATCGGCAACTCGATATCGTCGGGTTCTTGCGGAAGTCCGCCGCGCGCTCTCCGACTCACGTACCGGCTGCAGGAACGCAGCAGGGTATTGGTGGCGACGATGGCGGCGCATCCAATGAGCGCCAACATGAGCATCCCGGCACCTGCGAGCGATCCGATGGCTGCGGCACACCACAGGCTTGCGGTAATGGTGAGACCCCGGATGTTGAAACCGTCCCGCAGGATGACGCTGGCCCCGAGGAAGCCGATGCGGGAAACGATCTGCGCCGCGACACGTGCGGGATCAGCGCTGGATCCCTGAATACCGATGGGACCGAGGACCACGAAGAGCACGGAACCCACCGAGACCAGTGCGTTCGTGCGTATTCCCGCGGTGCGCAGTCGCCATTGGCGCTCGAGACCGATGGCGGCACCGAGCGCGATCGGCACCATGATGCGGAGGGAGATATTGAGCAGCAGGATCGGGTTCACATCGAGATCAATTACGAATTTTCCTTCCGACTCCCAGGGGACGAGAGCAATTCGCGAGACCGGGAACGTTCCCAAAAATATGAGCCTTTGGGGGATAATGCAAGACCGGAACCGATCGATACGCGTCATGAGGGCCCGCCGCGTTTACGTGAACGTTGCAGTTGAGATGCTTGCTGTCCATGTCGCTATCTGATAATTTCATTCTCGCCCGGGAACGTTCCCGCAAATAGGCGGGCAAAGGAGTCGAAAATGGCGAAAGTCGCGAGACGTGGCACCCGAGGGTGGCGACAGCGAGGCATCGGGCCGTGGCTCATCGTGCCCGCGCTCATCCTGCTGCTTATCTTCGTGTTCCGTCCCTTGTTCAGAACTCTGCAACTCAGTGGATACGCCAGCGACATTCTGGGAAATCCGACGCGTTGGGTGGGATTCGGCAACTACATCCAGCTACTGACAAGCCCCGATTTCATGCAGACGGTTGTCGTCTCGATCGTCATTGCGCTACTCGGGATGGCTCTCGCGACCGTCGGTGCGCTGGCTGCTGTTCTGCTGCTGCGCGGAAAGCTCCTCGGCTCCGGCGTCTTCAACGTGATCTTCTCCCTGCCGTTCGCCTATTCGGCAGCGACGGCCTCTGCTGTATTCGCCGGCCTGTTCGCGCCGACTGTCGGGATACTGAATACCCTTCTCGCTGGCTTCGGAGTGGACGGCCCCCAGTGGCTTCAGGATCCGATACCCGCCATCTGGGCCATCGCGATCTCCACCGGGTGGTACGAGTTCGGTTTCGCGTTCCTCGTGCTGACCGCAGCCATCCGAGACATTCCCTCGGAAGTGATCGAGGCCGCACAACTGGATGGCAGCGGAGCCTTCAATCTGGCCGGCCGAATCCTGATCCCGATGATGCAGCCGAGTATTCTCTTCCTGACCGTCACCCAGACCATCACAGGGCTGCAGACTTTCGCACAGATCCAGGTGCTCACCCGTGGTGGCCCGGCAGGTGCCACCACCAACTTCGTGTACCGGCTCTATCAACTCGCATTCGGCAACGGGACCCCCGACTTCGGGCGGGCGTCCGTCGTCGCCGTCGTGCTGATCCTGATCGTCGCGGCGATCACCGCTCTTCAGTTCCGACTCTTCGGTAAGGAGAGGGCAGCATGACCGCCAATACCGTCACCCGAAAGTCCCGTCGATTCCCCCGATTCGGCACAGTTCTCCAATTCCTGGTTGTGTTGGTCGTCGCCGCCGGCATCTTCCTGCCGGTGTATCTCTCTTTCGTTAGCGCATTCACGAACAACGGATCTTTCGCTCGCGATGGTCTGTTCCCGGGCCTCGACCAGTTCGCTCTTGGCAACTTCCGTGAGGCCGTCACTTCTATCCCACTGGTTCAGGAGTACCTGGTGAGCGTTGGCGTTGTCACCCTTCAGACTGCGGCACAGATTGTCACGGGCGCACTCGCCGCCTACGCGCTGGTCTTTCCGAAGTGGCGGGGCCGCAGGATCATTTTCGCCCTGGTTCTCGTCACTCTGGCCATTCCGGGCGAAAGCCTGGTGATTCCGAATTACGAACTGGTGAGTCAGTTCGGCCTCCGAAACACGATTCTCGGGGTCGCCGTTCCCTTTCTTGCAGCCGGCTACCCGATCTTCCTGATGCGTCAGGCCTTCGCCGCCGTTCCGATTGAGATCTGGGAAGCGGCCCGCCTTGACGGCTCTGGCGACATCCGTACTCTCTTCACAGTGATCATGCCCAGCTGCCGGCCTCAGGTCACCACGGCGGTGATCTGGTCGGCGCTAGCAGCGTGGAACGGATTCTTCTGGCCGCTTTTGATTACCGACACCGCGGCAGCGCGCACGATCCAGGTGGGAATCTCCCAGCTGGCCACGTCCGAATCGAGCACGCCTTCGGTGATCTTCGCCGGCGCGATTCTCGTCGTCCTTCCCACGATCGCTCTCGTGATCGGGGCTCAACGCTTTCTTATCAACGGCTTGAGCCGCGGCACTCTCCGCTAGTGCCTCGGTACCGCACCACCCTCCGTCCCGCACCACATTCACGACAATCCAAAGGAAGCACAATGAAGACCAAGATCCTCCCTGTCCTCGCGGCGGTCGCGCTGGTGGCGTCACTTGTAGCGTGCAGTTCACCGTCGAGCGCATCGAAGACCGCGTCGACTGACTCGGGCTCCTCGGCCCCCGGACCGTCGGCGCTGAAAGATGCGAAGGGCGTTACCGAGATCACAATCTGGCATGGCCTCGGCGCGGCAAACGGCATCGCGTTTCAGGCTGCCATCGACGACTTCAATACGCGAAACGCGAAAAAGATCCATGTCACCGCCACTTACCAGGGCGCCTATGTCGATCTCTTGGCGAAGTACACCGCGGCCGTGCGCAGCAGTTCCGCCCCAACGGTTCTCCTTGCCGGTGACATCGCAACCGGCTATCTGAAAGATGTGAAGCAGAGCATTCCCGCGGCGGCCATGGCCAAGGCCAACTCCGACATCAAACTCACCGATCTTGCGGCGGCGGCGCGCAACTATTATGCGATCGACGGCGTGCAGCAGGCAGTACCGATGAACGTCAGCACGCCGATGCTATGGGTCAACCGCGACATCTTGCGACAGGCCGGCATCAGCGACACCGAGCCACTCCACACCCTGGATGAGGTGGTCGCAGCGGCGAAGAAGATCAAGTCCACCACAGGGCTCGCCGGGTTCAGCATGCCCGACGACGACTGGTACGTCGAGCAACTCACGGCAACGGCAGGACAGAGCTTCTGCACTCCAGACAACGGGCGCACGGGCAAGACCCCTGCCACCATCACGATCAACTCTGGGCTGGCCAAGACGAATATCACCAAGATCGCCAACCTCTATCGCTCCGGCGTCGCGGTCGACGGCGGTGCGGATGGCAATGCGGCGATCTCCACCTTCCAGGCCGGAAAGGTCGGAATTGTTCTGCAAGGCTCGGGGATCCTCGGCGCTCTGAAGAAGGGCCAGAAGTTCGGCTACCAAGCTCTCCCCTTCCCGACCTCTGGACCGAAGGCGAAATCCGGCAACATCATCGGCGGCTCGGCACTGTGGTTGAACGCAAAGGCGACTAAAGCGCAGCAGGTCGCCGGGTGGAAGTTGGAGGCGTACCTCACCTCTACCGCAACGCAGGAGACGTTCAGCCACGCGACCGGGTATGTACCGATCAACGTAAAGGTGGCCGACTCCGCGACACAGAAGGCTTTCCTGTCGGCGAATCCGGACTCGCAGGCTTTCGTCAATCAGCTGAGCAACACGCCGGTCGTCACCGCGACAGCCGGCTGCGTCTCCGGGGCGATGACGGCCATTCGGGCCGGGAACATCAGCCAGCTCCAGGCGGCTTTCTCTGGACGGAAGTCGGTCGATGATGCCCTCGACGCGGCGGTAGCCTCCGCGAAGGACGCCCTGGGCCAGTACAAAGCGCAACTCGGCGAGTAGACCGGCCCGCACCTTCGCAATCATCAGGTGGGAGTCGTCGGCCGTGAGACGGCGGCTCCCACCCCTTACACAGAGAGTTTGACCTTGACCGACATCCGATACGGAATCTTCCTTCGCCCCGACGCCGCAACCTGCTGGAATGTCACGCAGGTGACATTGGCCCTCGAGCGGCAGTTCGGGCTGGTCTCCGCAGGCGCCTTCCCGCCGCATGCGACCCTGATCGGAAACCTCGCAACCGACGCGAGCGAGAATCATCTCGCGGCGGCACTCGAGACCGTCTTCACGGGCCTTCGCCGCTTTCCGGTCTACAACTCCGGAATCGTGCGCACCGTCGGCTATCACTACGACGTCAATCTTGACGAGTTGGGACTCCTGCCCAACGAGCCCCTCAATCGAGTAGCGCGTGCGGTAAAAGAAACCGTGCTTCCCCTGTCCGTTCCGGTCGAAGATTTCATCGTCACGCCCGTCGCTGACTATGAGTTCTCCGGACATCTCGGCCTGGCGAGCCACGAGCTCGCCGTCGACGAGTCGCTGGCCAACCAGATCGGGGAGTTCCTCGAGGGCCTGCCCGTCGAACCCGCGCCGGCGTCTTTCGACGCTTGCTGGTACTCCCTCTTCGAGTTTCGCTCCGACTGGAGTGGGCGATGGTGGGAAGGGATGACCTGGCGTCATGTGCGTTCCTGGGGGGCCGAGTGAACTCGGTGGCGCCGCGGATTGTGATCTTCGACCTTGGCGAGGTTCTCGCAACACCCTCTGCGCTCTACGAGTCATTCGCCGAGCGGATCGCCCACGAATCCCAGGCCGTCGAAGCGTCATATTGGCAACATCGCGGTGACTACGATCGCGGCGGAAGTTCGACTGCATTCTGGACAGCCGTGCTCGAGGGCATTGGCGTCCCGGCAACGCGGCAGTCCCTCGAAGACCTGACTCAGATCGACACGATCGCCTGGACAACCATCCGGCCTGACGCTTTCGACCTCCTACGTCGTCTCTCCGACGTCGGCCACCGAGTTGGCGTCCTATCCAACGCCACTATCGAGATGGCGGGCGCCGCAAGGCGCACTGACTGGGGGCGGTTCGTCACGGATTGGTTCTTCTCTTCAGAACTCGGAATCGCCAAGCCGGATGCGCGGATCTACCGCTACGTCACCGAAAGGATCGCCCTTCCCGCCAGTTCGATCATGTTCATCGACGACCGTCAGGTTAACGTCGATGCGGCGCTCGCGGCCGGCTGGAACGCCCACCTCTGGACCTCACCGGATGAGACGATGAATCTTCTCGCCGAACTTGGGCTGATCGACGCAGTCTGACCGGACTGGCGACAACAGGCCCATCCGGAGCCGAACCTGATTCGGAAACTTCAGCCCTAATCTTCGCCCTTCAGAATGGTATTCCGCAGGCTACCAATGACGTCGGCACGGGGAACCGCCGCCTGAGCGAGCGCCTTGGCGACGCCAGGCGATTTTGTACTCAAGCTGCGGTTTCTACGTCCGATAGGTGGCCGCGCAGATACACAACTGCAAGTTGACCACGGAACGATACCTCGCCCACGGCCTGGAGGACCTTCATTCTTTTGTCCTCTGGAGACTTCTGGGCCAAACCGTCGTATGCGATGTCGACACCCTCGCTCCTGCTCACAAGAGAATCTGGTTCAAGAGGGCATTTGAATCCCCCCGGCGTGTCAAAGTCTGTTTAATTTGAGAGCTCGGCTGATTGCCGGCTCTCGTTTCGTTTGACCGGCCGCCGCCGCGTGGTCCACTTTCAATGTCGTTAGTTCCTAACGCAACACCCTCTCGTTCTCTCTCCTTCAGCTCCGCGATAGCTTCGGCAGCGAAGGCTGCTGGCGCTCTCATCCCGAGTCCGCAACGGGGCTGGAGATCGTTGCACTGATCAAGCCACACGTTGTTCACGACCCGGGCTTCGGTCAGGGTCCGGAACATCTCCCCGTTCAGGAGCTCGTCCCTCATGGACCCGTTGGACCGCTCGCCGTATCAGTTCTGCTACGGGGACGCCCTACGGATGATGAACCGTCCCGGGTTTTGTGCCGCGTTTTTTCTGGTGGAAAGACAGGATTCAGGCAGAGAAAGTGCCCGGTGGAGGTTCCGCTTACGGGCGGGCGATCCGGGTGAAAAGTGGGCTCGCGCGTGGTCTCGCGATGGTCGGAAATACCGCCCGGTGGTCGTCCGTCTTGCGGGCGTCAGAGTTTGCTGAGTTCGATGCCCCCATCATCAATTGCGCTGGTCGAGTTCGAGGCCATCATGAACACGCCAGCCGCACTGGCTGCTTGACTAGGAAATGTCACCTATTAGCCCAGCAGACCCTTCAGACGGTAGACACTACGAGTGATGCGGCGGTGGAGATGCCGCCCACGGCGCAGACGTCGTACCGGTGGCAGTGTACGAGTGGGAGTGCACTACCCCACTTTTGAGGGATAGTCGTGCTATCGGCAAAACGGATAGTCTCGCACATGTTCTGCCGCTCGCGACGATGGGCGTAGACCCCATCTTCAATGAGGAGCTTCCGTGTCCCAAATCACTTCGCCGCCCGCGCCCGAGGTTTCGCCAGCAGCACAGCCGCCGCGAGCCGCCGGTAACGGTTTGGGCATCGCTTCTTTGGTACTCGGTATCGTAACGATGGCAGGGTTCGCCGTTCCTGTTCTGAACGTTGGGGGTATCGGTGCCGGAATCATTGGTCTCGCGCTGGGAATCATCGGCCTTATCGTGAAGTTCAAGCCGCGAAAGGCAGCGATTGCAGGCGTGATCCTGTCCGGCATCGGTCTGATCCTCTCGATTGTTCTTGTGGTCGTGTACAGCGTTGCCCTCGCTGGCGCCGCGAACGCTCTCAAAGGCGACACGGTGCCGTCCGCGTCTGGACAGTCGAGCAATTCGGAGAGTGAGCCGAAGGACGGCTCTCCGTCCTTCGCAGACGGTGTTCTTACGACCTCGGACATGAAGATCGTGATCACCGACCACAAGATCCTTGCGGTGGGCGCAGCCGGTAACGAATTTGGCTCGAAACCCGTCCTTGCGTTCTGGTATTCGACGACAAATCTGACAGACAAGAAGCTCGATCCGACCACGGGTTGGATGTTCGCGATGAAGGCAATCCAGGACAACGATCCGAACGCGGTGAACGAGCTTGATATTGCGCTGCTACCCGACGCGAAGTTCCTCGACAGCCAGTTGCAAGGCATCAAGAAGGGCGGGACCGTCGATAACGCGGTGGCCTATGAACTCGACGATGAGACCACCCCTGTCAGTCTCGTCGCCTCTGGGGGGCTCGGCCTGGTAAAGATCGGCACCGTCACCTACAAGCTGAAGTAGGCCGCGGCGAGTTTCGACCGTGACTAGGACGAGAGGGGACGCATGACCGTCGCACCGAACCAAGACCTGGAGTGGTTCAGAGCGCTCGAGCACCTCCTACACGTTGAGCGCATTGACGGAGTCCCCGTCATTCACATCGGTGCGCCTGGACCCGTACGGGCGGGTCTCGTTTTTCGAGTGGGATCGGCCGATGAAACGCTGCCGCAGAGGGGCCTCACACACCTCATCGAACATCTCGTGCTGCACGGGCAACTCAACCCCGTCGAAAACCGCAACGGATCCACCGGTAGCACCATCACGCAATTCATCGTGTCGGGAACCGAAGAGCAGGTCGTCGCCTATCTCAATCACGTGTGCGGAGCATTGCGTGAGCTGCCGACGGAGCGCATGAAGCTGGAGAAGTCCATTTTGCGAGTGGAGGCCAAGGGGCGCAGATCCTCGCCTCACGATCGGCAGCTGGATATTCGCTTCGGCGCAAACGGACTCGCACGGGGGTCGTGCCGAGAGTTCGCCATCGACACGGCGGAGGCAGACGAGGTGCTCGCGTGGGCACGGCGATGGTTTGTCCGGGGCAATGTAACCGCCTGGATCACCACCGACCGTGTCCCCGCGGGTCTGGATTTGCGTCTGCCCAAGGGCGAGCGTCGGACCTTCGTGACTTCCCCCACTCTGGTAGGGGTGCGTCCCTGCTGGTTCCAGGGATACCCCGGTGCCGCACTCGTGGATGCAGTAGTGCCTCGGTCTGCGGCGGCTGTGATGTTTGCGGCCGTGCTGAACGAAACGCTGTTTCGCCAGCTGCGCATTGAGCATGGATTCTCCTATGTCGCCGGGGCGCAGTATGAGCCTCTCGATGCCCATCAAGCGCGCATTAGCATCTTCGTCGATGCGGACGAAGAAGCGACCTCGGACATGGTTGGCGCGTTAGCAAACATTCTTTCGGCGCTGCGGAAGGGCGAGTTCGACGCGACGGATGTCGCGCGGGCACGAGAGCAGAAGCGGGAGAGAGCCCGAGAGATTGCGCGAGCGCCGGAGTCCCTGCTTGGAGCCGCGGCCTACGGCTTTCTTCTAGGAGGCGAGCCGATTGCGCTTGGCGATCTATGGGAGTCAGGCAGTGGGGTGACTGACGCCCAGCTGACGGCGGTCGCCGGCGCCTTCTGGAACGACGCGATCTGGCAAACGCCGACGGCGCCCGACCGCGCCTTGGGGGTGGACCCGATCCCGGTGCGAACGGGTGCGTTCGTGGGGGGACTTTCGTACTCGAACGGAGTGCTAGGTGAGCGCGTCGTACTGGGCGACAGAGGTGTCTCGATGGTGACGCCCGAACGCACAGACACTGTCCTCTTCGAGGACTGCGCGCTCGCGCTGCGATGGGACGACGGAGGGCACCTGCTCATTGGGCGCGACGGTGTTGCGGTTAGTATCGAGCCGACGATGCTTGTCAGCTTTGGCCTTCGCGAACTGCACAGGATCGACGCCGCTATCCCGCATAACTCGGTCGTGCGGCTCCCCGCCCGCGACGGGAACGCCCTCCCGCAAATGCCTCTCGCCGCAACTCCACGACGCGGACTGGGGGTCTGGGCAGTGATGGCCGGGGTCCCCACCCTCGCCTTCGCGGTGATGTTGTTGGGGATCGCCGTGGATGGCATGACCCTGATTTTCCAACCCGGCCAGTACGGCAGGCAGGACCTGACCTCGTCTGTGAGCGCGTCGTTGGTGACCGGGATCGTGTTTCTCGCCGTTGGGGCCGCCTTCATCTGGGCCTGGGTGCGACGCCTGACCTGGGCTTACGGCCGAAGACCTAAAAAAGTGCCGCTCTAGTTCACAGGCGGGGTGACGGGTGGGCGACGCTGTATCCGCTTCCCCTCAATCGGATCGCGAACGCAGCCCCCGGCTTCTTCTTGGGCTGGTGTGCGTGGGGGTTCATTTACCCGATGTGGCTCAGTGCGCTCACCCTGATTGCCGCTGCCAATCTGGGCCTAAGCGGCATTCGGATGAGCGTCACCTGCACTTCCACCGCTCTCGTTGTGCGCGGAATGCTCCTGACCCGTACCATTTAGAAGTCGGTGATTGCGTCAATCCCCGACATCGCCTTGATCGCCCCGCACGTAAACTAACGGGACGGGACGGGGAAGATACGACGGAGCCCCACGTGG
>Ga0209511_1002574_pt1 | contig 14743 bp, 9 predicted proteins | sample SSSSmetaG_FD_184141 | JGI IMG/M metagenome (GOLD analysis project Ga0209511, IMG submission 184141) | Glacier valley bacterial and archeal communities from Borup Fiord, Nunavut, Canada, to study Microbial Dark Matter (Phase II) - ​SSSS... | ecosystem: Environmental > Aquatic > Freshwater > Ice >...
TATTGGTTTCTCCCAAAGAGAAATCAATATTTCTTCATCAGCTGGTCACAATAAATCCAGCAATTATAGTTCTTTTGAAAGAAAAAAATACAGTTGGTTGATATCTTATACTAATCATCCTATATTAAAAGCCTTATTTATAACAACCCGGCCCAATCAGCCCAAAATGATCACCCTTATTTGCTAACCCCAAAATGATCACTTCGATTTGCTCACCCCTTAATGATCACATTATATTTGTCAGTGGCACAAACCAGGTCTAATAAAAACAATGAAGCCAGCCTTAAAATCTTTTCTATTAATTTCTTTTGTTGTTCTTGCCGATCAGTTTTTAAAAATTTGGGTTCATCATCATATGGCTTATGGTCAGGATATTTCTGTTATCGGGCATTGGTTCATGTTGCGTTATATTGATAATAATGGAATGGCCTTTGGTTTTGAGTTTGCCGATAAATATGGGAAAATTGTTTTGACCCTTTTCCGCATTATAGCTGTTATCGGTATTTGGTTTTTGATAAGAAATGCCATTCGGTCACATTACCATCTGGGTTTTATTATATGTCTGAGTTTGATTATGGCAGGCGCCCTGGGAAATATTGTTGATAGCGTTTTTTACGGTGTTCTTTATGGCTATGCTCCTTTATTTTATGGCAAGGTCATCGATATGCTGTATTTCCCTTTGTTTAACGGTCACTTTCCGTCGTGGTCTCCGATCAATGCATCTCAGGAATTTACTTTTTTTGAGTATATTTTTAATCTTGCTGATGCATCGATCTTCATTGGTGTAGTTTCAATATTGGTCTTTCAAAACAGGTATTTTAAGAAAGCCTGAAATCTAATAAGAAGGGTCGAATGTCAAATTTCTGGTAGTTCGCTGGTTTAGACTCTGACAATAAAGATCATAAAAAACTAAGGAGAAAGGTTGGGTAGCTAAAGCCTATATTCAATAAAATTTTATATTTTCAGGAACATAAATCTTGGTCATGATCAAAAAAATCTACTTCATTATTACAGTATTTTCGTTTTTTGGAGATTTGGGTCTTCATGCCCAGGGCCTTTATATGCCCCGTAACTATAAACGGGCAGTTAAAAACGAAACCAGATCTTTAAATGGGAAGCCAGGGATCAAGTACTGGCAGAATAGAAGCCGTTATTTGATTAATATGACTGCCCTGCCTCCTGACCGCTCGATCAGGGGTGAAGAAGAAATTGTCTATTTCAATAATAGCCCTGATACTTTAAAGCTACTTCATCTAAAACTCTTTCTGAATATACATAAACCAGGAGCGCCCCGGGAAAGTACGGCATCATCAGCCTACCTGACTTCTGGTATGCAGATTGACCAGTTTTCTGTGAACGGTCTGAAAGAAAATTTTGGTAGTACTGAAAACCAGTATACTGAAAAAAATATAAAACTACCTCAATCCCTTTTGCCCCATGATTCGATACATCTGTCTTTCAGCTGGCATTACCCAATTTCTCTGGAAAGTGGGAGAGAGGGTATGATAGATTCTACCACCTGGTTTTTGGCGTATTTCTACCCCCGTATTGCTGTATATGATGATTATGAAGGTTGGGATGATGTTCCTTTTGTTGAGGCCAAAGAGTTTTACAGCGATTTCAATGACTATAAAGTTAGTATTAATGTGCCTGCCAATTATATCGTCTGGGGTACAGGAACTCTTTTGAATGCTGGTCAGGTATTACAACCCTTTTATGCTGCCAAATTTAAGGCATCACTTACGGGCGATAGTATTTTTCATATGGCTGGGCCTAAAGAATTGCATGAACATAAAATTACCATGCAGAAGCCGATAAACACCTGGATGTTTCAGGCTAAAAATATTCCCGATATGACATTTTGCTTAAGCAATCAGTATAACTGGGATGCTTCAAGCACCATGGCCAGCGAGCATGATTCCCGCCGTGTGAGTGTTCAGGCAGCCTATGACGATAAGTCAGCAGATTTTCACCAGATGGTAGAATATGGTAAACATGCGATCTACTGGCTTTCAAATAATTGGCCGGGCATTGCCTATCCGTATGAGAAAAGTACCATTGTTCAGGGTTTTGCCGGCATGGAATATCCAATGATGGTCAATGATGAAACCTATAGAGATACCCTGTTTTCGCGTTTTGTTGCTGAACATGAAATTGCCCATACCTATATGCCATTTTATATGGGCATCAATGAAACCCGTTACGGCTTTATGGATGAAGGCTGGGCAACAACTTTTGAACACCTGATTGCCGATTCTGAGATGGGAAAAGAAAAATCAGCAGATTTTTATAAAGAGTTTAGGGTAAATAACTGGGCCGAAACAGCTTCAGCCGACCAGGATCTACCTATCATTACCCCTGGTAGTAGTTTGAGTGGTGAGGGTCTGGGTAATAATGAATATGGGAAACCATCATTGGGGTATCTGGCAGTGAAAGATATGCTGGGAGATGTACTCTTTAAAAAATGCCTGCATACTTATATGTCTGATTGGCATGGCAGGCATCCTGCACCATGGGATTTTTTTAATGATTTCTCACGGGCCGCCGGCGCTAGTTTAAACTGGTTTTGGACAAACTGGTATTTCAGTAATAATTATATTGATCTGTCAGTCAGGTCGGTTAACACATCACCTTTAGGCGCTACTATTATGATTGATAATATTGGTGGTATGTTCACTCCTTTTGATCTGGTGGGAGTTTATGCCGATGGTACTACTTTAAGGGTGCACCAGACAGCCAATACCTGGAAAAATAGTCCAAAGCTTTTAAGTTTGCAATTACCATCACGTAAAAAACTAAGGTCTATTTTAATAGATTCCGGCATTTTTGTAGATGCTGACCCGGGCAATAATAGCTGGAAAGCGAGATGATCTGGTAGCTTAAAATTATATGAATTTTCTGGTTCAAAATTAATACAATTAATAAAAAAGATATGCATTTTAAAAAAATAGGTATTTTTCTATTTGTCTGTTTACCAGTTTTACAAGCCCTGGCCCAATCAAATCAGCCATCAGGTACGTCTAAAGATTTTATATTTAATAACCTTGATACTTCGGTTAAACCAGGTGATGATTTCTTTCAGTTCGCAAATGGAGGCTGGATTAAAAAAAACCCAATACCCGCATCTGAGAGTGCCTGGGGTATTGGCAACCTGGTGGTTGATAATATTAGGGATAAATTAAAAGCTGTCAACGAAAGGGCGGCTTCAAGTCAGGGTAAACCTGGTTCTGATCTTCAGAAAATAGGAGATTTTTATACAACCGCCATGGATTCTACCCGCAACGCTTCTTTGGGTATTAGGCCCTTAGTGCCATATTTGCACGATATAGATGCAATCGCTAATCTTCCAGACCTATTCAGTATGGCAGCAAAGCTTGAAACGATGGGCTCTGGTACATTCTTTAGCTTTTATATAGGGCAAGACGAGAAGAACAGTGCGAACCTTGAAGTTCAACTGGGTCAGGGGGGGCTGGGTTTGCCAAACCGTGATTTCTACTTTTCAAAACTTACCCGTTTTTCGACTATCAGAAATGCATATACTCCACATATTAAGGAGATGCTTTCTTTTACTGGATTATCAGAATCAGACGCTGGTCAGGGAGCAGCTGAAATCGTAAAATTTGAAACTACTCTTGCTGCTGCCTCAAGGCCCCTGCAAGATTTACGTGATCCTTATGCGAACTACCATAAAATGGGAATAAAACAGCTTTCTGCGCTATTACCTGAGCTTGACTGGCAGCATTATTTTACGGTTGCAGGCTTACCACACGTAGATACTGTAATTGTCGGGCAGCCAGAATTTTTACAGGCACTTAGCGCTCAGCTAAAAAGCACGCCATTGTCAACGCTGAAAAATTATTTAAAGTGGAATCTGATCTCAGATTACTCAAACAGTTTAAGCCCGGCAATCGATCAGGAGCATTTCAGATTTTATCAAACCATCATCTCAGGACAAGCAATCCAGAAGCCCAGATGGAAACGTGTGATTGATCAGGAAAACGGTTTGATGGGGATGTTGCTAGGTAAACTTTTTATTAAAGAATATTTCTCTGCCCAGGCTAAAGCACGCTATGAAAATATGGTCAGTCAAATTTCCATTGTTTATGCTGATCGCATAAAAAAATTAGACTGGATGAGTGATACAACCAAAGCCAAGGCCCTGATTAAGCTGGCGGCAGTGAAACATAAAATTGGTTACCCTGATAAATGGTCAGACTATTCAAGTATGCCTGTCAGCAGGCAGTCTTATTTTCAAAATGTGGTGGAAGCTAAAAAGTGGAATTACCGGGATATGATCAGTCAGTATGGTAAACCTGTTGATCGCAGCAGATGGGATATGTTTCCACAGACGTATAATGCCTATTACAACCCTTCAAATAATGAGATCGTTTTGCCTGCTGCCCAGATGTCAATACCTGGCTTAAGGGATGAAGAAATAGATGATGCTGTTGCCTATGGATATACTGCAGGTAGTACGATAGGTCATGAAATTACCCATGGATTCGATGACCAGGGCAGGCAGTTTGATGAAATTGGCAACCTAAAAAGTTGGTGGACAGCAGGAGATGAGCAGCGTTTTAAAAAGAAATCCCAGGTGCTGGCCAGACAGTTTGATAGCTACAAAGTGCTTGACAGTATGCATGTAAACGGGCAGGCTAGCCTTGGTGAAAATATGGCCGATCTTGGTGGTGTTGTCTTAGGTCTTGAAGCTTTTAAGAAAACTGATCAGTATAAGAAAGGGCTTAAAATTAACGGGCTGACACCTGTTCAGCGTTATTTTCTGGGCTATGCTTTGGGCTGGCTTTATCATGAGCGAGATGAAAGTCTGGCCCGTCAGATTTTAAGTGATGTGCATGCCCCTGCCAATTTCAGGGTGAACGGACCTATGTCTGATATTCCTGACTTTTATGATGCCTTTCAGATTCAACCCGGCCAGGCTATGTATCGAAAGAGTGATGACAGGGCAAAAATCTGGTAGAAAATCTTATTATTCAGGCGGATTAGGCTGAAACAATTGGGAAAAAAATGACCGGCTTTTTAAAAGAACGGTCATTTTTTTTTAATGAGCAGGTACTGTTTTTTAGCCTAGTCTGTCATTTTTTATTGAGCTATTGTTAGTTTTAAATACCAACCCCTATCAGTTTTTCAGATTCAAGGTTAGCCTTAACATATAAAAGCGTCCAAGTACGCCCATTTGTGCTGAAGGGTACTTGAAAACACCAAGGTAACTATTGCCATATACTTGTTTTGATGGAAATACATCAAACAGGTTATTGATTCCTGCTGTCAGGGTAAGCTCTTTTGTAAAACCGTAACTAGCAGAAAGATCAGTAACGGTTTTTCCTGAGAAATGCTGGATTTCTCCATATGGGTAACCGTCACGGGCCACCTGTCCAAAATAAACGTTGCGTAGGAGTAGCGTTAACTTATCATAAGTATAGGTAAGGGACAGATTTGCTTTCAGTCTGGGATTTCCTTCTGTGATCAGGGTGCTGTCATTTGGTGAGAAAAAGCCATGTTCCTGTCCTTTTAAAATTGGTGGGATATGTAGTTTTCTGCCAATGGTCGTTTTGTTGATATTCATACCAAATGAAGCGTTGAAATTAGAAATTCCACTCTTCACTGTATAATCAGCAACGAAATCAAGACCCAGTGTTCTGGTATCTATGGCATTGCTAAAAAACCGGGCAGTATTAGCACCCAGCGGGCTGATAAGCTGCTGGATATGGGCATTCTGAGTTGAGTCACCTGTTCCTGATGCACCAAACGAGCCCGTTAAAACAATGCGGTTCTTGATATTAATCAAGTAACCGTCAAGGGTCAGGTTTAAACCTTTAACTGGTTTTGCCGTAAAGCCTGCACTGTAATTTACAGAAGTTTCCTGATTGAGTTTTGGAATACCTACCGCTTTTGCCACAGGGCTACTATTTGTGAAAAAACCTGAATTTCCAAGCTGACCGCTTGGCAAAATATCGGTACTTATATAACTGAAGAATTCCTGTTGTAATGAAGGTGCCCTGAAACCGGTACTCACTGCCCCCCGAATATTAAAACCGGGTACGATTTTATAAAGTGTACTTAATTTACCATTCAGGGTTGAACCAAAATCGCTATAATTTTCATACCGGATGGCAGCTCCAATGAGCAAGTTTCGTGTAACATCAAGTTCTGCATCTGCATAAAGACTAGCATTGGTACGCGACTTATTGAGGGCATTCGCCGGAGAAAAGCCAGGAAAAGATTGAGAACCACCCTGTAATCCCGAAGGGTCAGTATAATTACCATTGGTATTGACCAAGGCATAGTTTTTCCACGATGCCTGCTGACCAGCCCTGATGTGGTAATTATCGATGCGGAATTCTGCACCTAAACCTAGATTTAGTCCTGAAGCAATATTATCAAATTTACGGTTCAGGTCAAGATTGGTTGTGTTTTGTAAAAACTCATGTCCTCCGGCTTTAAAGCTGGTTGGCGAGGTCTGTCTTAGTGATGCATTAACGGTATGATTGACCAGGTAATCAAACCTGTTATCACCCAGCGTATTACTCAAGTCTATGTTCCAAAGCCCCAGACGTGATTTAATGCCAATACTGGCAGAACGGTCCTGAATATGGGAAGTGGTATTGGGCTGATAGCCATATGGATAGATGCTATATACATTTACCGTGCTATCAGATGGTAGACGTCTGAACCCGTAACCTTCTCCCTGACGGTAATTATAACCACCGAAAGCATAGAACTCGCCCTTTTGATTTTTAAAGGGCAGGCTTAGATCAAAGAAACCTGACAGGTTTTTTATTCTGGCATCACCGATCTGAAAATTATAGGTATCTCTTTTCTGACCGAGTTTTTGCAGCTGGGTATCATCGAACTTTTTTGATGTTGCAAAATCTGTCCCGTTACCATAGCTGTCGTACGAAAAATAATTTCCGATTGATGCCTGGTTAAAAATAATCAGGTTGTTATTCTGAGTTCTTGACGTACGTTCATGGGAGGCTGCTTCTGCTGTTAGATTAATGAATCCGCCGTTTTTACCCAGGCCTGTGCCGTAATTCAGATTCAGTTCTGTTGCCTGCCCGTCTCCTCTTGAAGAGACGCCAGCGCTGGCTGATGCCATGAATTGCCGGGTATTCTGTTTCAAAATAATGTTCATCACCCCTGCAATGGCATCAGAACCATACTGGGCAGAAGCTCCATCTCTTAGTACTTCGATACGGTCAATGGCTGATGCCGGGATAGCGTTAAGATCTGTACCCACTGATCCATTACCAATTGTACCCTGATTATTTACCAGTGAAGAAGTATGCCGTCTTTTTCCATTAACCAGCACGAGCAACTGATCAGGCCCCAAACCCCTGATACTAGCCGGATCAATATGTTCAGTACCATCAGAAGATGACTGCCTGGTTGAATTGAAAGAAGGAGAGGCGTACTGCAATAACTGGTTAAGGTCATTTTGAGGTACAATTACCTGCAGTCTGTTAATATTAAATACATCAACTGGCACAGGGCTATTCAGACGCGTGCGGCCAGGGTTACGGGTACCAACTGATATAACCTCATTCAAAGCCACTACGGAAGATGAAAGAGCGATTTTAAAGACTGGGTTCGTACCGATCCTGATAGTTGCCTGCTTATAATTGAGCAGACTTACAACCAGATTTTTATCACTGATTTCGGCATAGAGATTAAAATATCCCTGTTTGCTGGTGATCGTACCCAGGTTAGAGGGTAATAATACTACAGTAGCTCCAGCCAGAGGTTCCCCGTTCATATCGGTTATGCTTCCTGAGAGAATCCGCTGCTGGGCAAGACAAACCTGGTTTAAAGCAATGAAAAGTAATACCAGAGTCAGATTGATAATTCTTTTCATTTCCTGGTCACTTTAATACTCCAGTCACTACCTGTGCCGATATGATAGGTTTTAGCAAAATCTCCCTGATTAAGGGCAAAAGAAAGTTGAAGCAGACTATTCAGATAGGCAAGGGGTTTACCCTTACCAACATCACCAAACGAATGGCTATAGGGAGCATCACCCTCGAATATGGGTTTGAGGTTATGGTAAATTGTAAAGTGCAGCATTTTTGCAAATTCTGGCCTGATCAGATTAAAAACCGAGTCATTGATATTTGTCCAGATATTACCATACTGCACATCGAGAATCGGGATATTGCCTTCCAGTGTGCCATGACTAAATGAAGGTTGCTGGTAATGAATTCTCACAATGTTTGGAGGCAACAGGGGGCCTACCTGTGAAAAATTAATCACCCCAGAGGCAAGTCGGGCTCCTGTAAAGGCATAAACATCACGACCATGAAACGTATATGACTTTTCAGAACCTTTGCGTCTGTTTATGAATTCATCAATCTGTCTGACTTCTTCAATACCAAGAGTTTCAGCAATTAGTGTTAAAGTACCATTGTCAGGGGTTACAATAAATTGCCCAGTCTTGGTTTTTAGCACTACTGATTTTCTGGCTGTTCCTACACCCGGGTCAACGACTGAAACAAAGACTGTTCCTACAGGCCAGTACTGTACGGTTTGCATGAGTCGGTAAGAAGCCTCCCAAATATTGTATGCAGGTATTTCATGAGTCAGATCATAAATTTTTAAATCAGAAGCAACCCCGCTGGCAACTCCTTTCATGGCCGAAACTGCGCCGTCTTTGATCCCGAAGTCTGATTGAAGAACGAGAATTTTATTCTGGGCCCAAACAGAACAGGTAATTAGGGTGAAACTAAAAATTAGTAAAAGAGAACGTAATTTATTAATCATAGGGTTGTTAGAAAGCAGATTTAGGTGCTACTAAAATACTGGAATCATTGCTTAAGATTTTATATCTATCACACCTGTTACACTATTGTCCGTTTTAACTTTTGATTTGTTTTTTAATAAAAAAACCGTGGTTAAAGAGAATTAATCTTCTTTAATCACGGTTTTACTATTGACCAAAAAATTATCCCCCTAGTTATTGACAAATTTCATTCCTCCTTCAGAATACCGCATTCCAGCCGCAACGTCAGGTGGAAGCATTTCATCTATTCTGCTTTTATCATCGTCATCAAGAACGATCGTAGTAGCACCAATATTTTCTTCAAGATATGTAAGGCGTTTTGTTCCAGGAATCGGAATAATATGCTCGCCCCTGCTAAGTACCCAGGCCAATGCCAGTTGAGAAGGAGTACATCCCTTATCATGGGCTAAACTTTCAATCACAGTTACCAGACTCAGGTTTTTCTGAAAGTTTTCACCCTGATATCTTGGGCTTGTTCTTCTGTAATCATTTGCCTCAAGATCGCTGAGCTTTTTAATCTGTCCGCTTAAAAATCCTCTACCCAGTGGAGAATAGGCAACGAATGAGATTTCATGTTTGGCGCAAAAGCCAATAATTCCATCTTCAGGATCTCTGGTCCATAAAGAATATTCTGTTTGAAGAGCAGAAATCGGGTGTACGGCAATGGCCTTCTCCATGGTTTCAATCGAAGCTTCTGATAAACCGATATGCCTTATTTTACCCTCTTTAACAAGTTGGGCCATAGCACCAACCGTTTCCTCAATGGGCACATTCGGATCAACACGGTGAAGGTAATATAGATCAATATAATCTGTATTTAACCGTATTAAACTGGCCTCACAGGCAGAACGAACATATTCAGGGCTACCATTTATTGCTCTTGAATTCTTATCTTTAGTTCTGACAAAACCAAATTTTGTTGCCAGGACGATCTCATTACGCTTTTCTTTCACAGCAGTTCCTACCAATACTTCATTATCACCATTGCCATACATATCAGCGGTATCAAAAAAAGTGATACCCAGATCAATGGCTTTATGTATGACTTTTATTGATTCTGCATCATTGCGACTGCCATAGAACTCTGACATGCCCATACAGCCCAGGCCTATCTCTGAGATACAATCAGCCTGAGTACCTAAATATCTTTTTTTCATGATTTTATATGTTAGTTTAAATAATCTATAGCTATGCCTGTGAATACTTTATTTATAAAGGTAGGTAGCAGCCTTCTTAATTTGGTTTTCCAGCATTTTAATTGTTTTCTTTGCACAGAGTTTTTCTTCCAAACTCATTAGTTTTATCCAAATGGCCAAAAATCTACTTATTGTCGAATCACCTGCTAAAGCCAAGACCATTGAAGGGTACCTGGGGAAAGATTTTCTGGTGAAATCAAGCTTTGGTCATATCCGTGATTTGGCCAAGGGAAACGATGCCATAGATGTGAAGAAAAACTTCGAGCAAACTTATGAAGTTCCTGATGATAAAAGGGCCATGGTTGCTGAGTTGAAAAAATTAGCCAAAGAGGCAGAAATTGTCTGGCTGGCTTCTGACGAGGACCGTGAGGGTGAAGCAATCTCATGGCACCTGAAAGAAACCCTTGGGCTTAAAGAAGAAAATACCCGCCGGATCGTGTTTCATGAAATAACGAAGCCTGCAATTCTTAAGGCAATTGAAAACCCGAGGTGGATCAATTATGATCTGGTGCATGCCCAGCAGGCAAGAAGGGTTCTTGACAGACTGGTAGGGTTTGAACTTTCACCAGTACTGTGGAGAAAGATCAAACCTTCACTTTCAGCAGGCAGAGTGCAATCAGTTGCAGTAAGGTTGATTGTTGACCGTGAACGTGAAGTAAACCAGTTTGCAGCAAAAGCGGCCTTCCGTATTGTGGGCCAGTTTATTCCCCAACCAGAGGCAAAACTCCAGGCCGCATTTAAAAATGGCTTTAAGGCCGAACTTGGAGAACGATTTACACAGGTTTCTGAAGCAAGAAGTTTTCTTGAAGACTGCGCCAAAGCCCAGTTCAAGATCTCAAATCTTGAAACCAAACCTTTAAAAAGGAATCCAGCGCCCCCGTTTACAACTTCTACCCTGCAACAGGAAGCCAGTCGAAAGCTTGGTTACTCTGTTTCACGCACGATGTCAATTGCCCAAAAATTATATGAACACGGCTATATAAGTTATATGCGTACCGATTCGGTGAATTTGTCTGACACGGCTCTGCAAGCTGCTGAAAAAGAGATTCATGCCGCATTCGGGCCTCAATATCACCAGTTGAGAAAATATAAAACCAAGACTTCAAATGCACAGGAAGCACATGAGGCCATCAGACCCACCTACTTTGAGAATCATACAGTAGAAGGTGACGTGACTGAAAAAAAGCTTTATGAGCTGATCTGGAAGCGCGCAATTGCCTCCCAGATGAGTGAAGCACAGATTGAGAAAACAGTTGCCGAAGTTTCAATTTCTACCCGTAAAGAACATCTGAGAGCAGAAGGAGAATTGATTCGTTTTGATGGTTTTTTAAAAGTTTATCTTGAATCTCATGATGATGAAACAGAAGATGGCGAGAAGGAATCAAGTACCATGTTACCTCCACTTGAAATAGGGCAGGAACTACGCATGAATGATATTGTGGCTACTGAAAAGTATAGCCGGCCTTCAGCAAGATATACCGAAGCCAGTCTGGTTAAAAAATTAGAGGAGCTTGGAATAGGACGGCCTTCAACCTATGCGCCTACAATTTCAACAATTCAAAAGCGTACCTATGTTGTAAAAGAAGACCGTGATGGTAAAGAGCGTTTTTATCAGGTTTTAGAATTAAAAAATGCAGTCGTTACCGAAAAAACCGGGCGTGAAATGGCGGGAGCGGAGCGTAATAAGCTTTTTCCAACCGATATTGGTGCAGTCGTGAATGACTTTCTGGTCATGCATTTTAAAGATATCGTCGATTTTCACTTTACGGCAAAAGTTGAAAAGGAATTTGATGAGATAGCTCAGGGCATGCAGGAATGGACAAAAATGATTAGTTCATTTTATGAGCCCTTTCATGAAAATGTTGAAAAAACGATTGAAACAGCTGAGCGTCAGACAGGTTCGAGAGATCTGGGTATTGATCCGAAAACAGGTAAAAAGGTTTCTGCCCGGATTGGACGTTATGGTCCATGCGTACAGATTGGTGAAAGTCCTGAAAATGAAGGAGATGAAAAACCAAAGTATGCCAGCCTTCGCGGTGCCCAGATGATTGAGACTATCAGTCTTGAAGATGCTCTTGAACTTTTTAGCTTTCCAAAGAAGATAGGTTCATTTGAAGAAAAAGAAATGAGTGTGGGTATCGGTAGGTTTGGTCCTTATATTCTTCATAACAATGTATTCGTGTCTTTACCAAAAACTGATGATCCACTGGTGATTGATGAGGCAAGAGCAATCGAGCTCATACAGCTGAAGCGGATTAAAGATGCTGAGAAGATCATAAAAATCTTCGAAGAAGATGGGAACGTTAAAGTACTTAATGGTCGCTGGGGCCCGTTTATTGCCTTTGGTGAATTAAACCTTAAAATCCCCAAAGATCTGGTGGCTGAAAGTATCACGTTTGCTGACTGTATAAAAATTGCTGGTACTGACATAGTTCCGATTAAAACACTGGGTAAGAAAGTAACCCCAAAGAAAACCGGAGTAAAAAGCGGTACTTCGAAAGCTGGGCCTGCTATATTGGTTTCAAAGAAAGCTATAATCGCTGAAAATGGTAGCGTTGCTACTGAAAAAAAAGCACTAACTACCAAAAAGGTAGTAACGTCTAAAACAGGGGCTGCTAAAAAGGCAGCAGTAAAAAAAGTAGTTGCCAAAACCAAATAATCAGCAAGAGACGGAATGTCAGATACAAAAAGATGAACCTTTTAAAATTTTAAAATCAGTATTTAAAACCAGGTACACATTTACTACGTTTCTAAAACAATTGCTTTACGAATTCTTTGTCATTAGTTTACTTGCAAGGTCAAATAACTAAATTGGGCTTAATCTTGACAGGCGTGAAACAAAGTTTTTATATTTAGTGAAAACAGAACCGATTCGCGATGCTGAAAGATTTGCCCAACAACGAAGTAACTAATATTGGAATAGCTGTTGTTCTTGAAGAAGAGTCTCCTGGGGGAAAATCTTGGGGGGTTTATCTGATTAATATGAAAGATCAGGATCTTCAGCAGGTATTGGTAAGTTCAAAAGGTTACGGTTTACAAAAAACCGAAAAAATTAATACTTCTATTCTTCGTCACGCTCTCGGCGAGCTTGAAGCAGGAGATTTCAAGCTCATAGAACCACTTATGGAAGAGCTGTTTTTCTTGAGTAATGAATATTTACTCAGTTTCTACCTTGACGGGGTGCTCTACGATAAAAAATATGTTTTTGTTCCTGAAAGTATTGCTGAATCAAACTTTATCAGGGTTCCAATTATAAATAAGCCGGGGGTAATGATAATATGATGCTTTTAAACAGACTTATCAGCATCGGGGAATGAAGAGTAATTTTATTCTGGAAGTGTGTGATCTGCGCATTCTTTTTAAAGGTGAAAAACAGTGGAACCTGGCAGTTGACGGTCTTGACTTTAAGGTATCAAGAGGTGAGACGTTAGGAATAGTTGGTGAATCAGGATCTGGAAAGTCTGTAAGCTGTATGGCTCTGATTGGTTTGCTTAGTGCAAATTCATCACGGGTCACCGGAGAAATTCTTTTTCATGAACTCAATGACAGTACTACAACACTGAACCATCTTACTACTAAACAAATACGGCATTACAGGGGTGCTGAGCTTGCCATGATCTTTCAAGAGCCTATGACATCACTCAACCCCGTATATACTTGCGGAGAGCAGGTTGCCGAGACGATCAGGCTTCACCGAAATGTTTCTAAAGAGGTAGCCAGAAAACAAACTATTAACTTATTTGACGAGGTTCAGCTTCCTGATCCTCCTTATATTTTCGGTGCTTACCCGCATCAGCTTTCTGGCGGTCAGAAACAACGTGTCATGATTGCGATGGCCTTGTCCTGTGACCCCCAGATATTGATTGCTGACGAGCCTACGACAGCCCTGGATGTGACGGTTCAAAAAACAATTCTTGATTTACTGAAGAAGCTTCAGGCTGAAAGAGGCATGTCAATGATTTTCGTTTCTCATGATTTGGGCATCATTGCCGATATAGCAGATTCAGTACTGGTGATGTATCGGGGTAAAATGGTTGAGCAGGGACCTGCCAGTCAGGTTTTCGCAAGGCCCCTGCATCCATATACGAAAGGTTTGCTTGCCTGCCGCCCCGTAAATAATCAGGGTCTGAAGAAGTTGCCTGTCATTGCCGATTTCATGGAAGTACTGGCTGATGGTACCGTGATTGAAAAAGCGGATAGCATTGCTCAGGTTAAAGCATCTCTGGCTTTTCAGCCTGGAGAAAAAGAAATGCGTACTGAGCGCATCTACGATGCGGCACCCTTACTTGTTATTGAGAATTTAAGCAAATGGTACCCCCGCCCAGGTGGCTGGTTTAAGCCAGCTACCCAACCGCTCAAAGCAATAGACGATATTAATTTTACTGTATTTGCCGGTGAAACATTGGGCCTGGTTGGTGAATCAGGGTCTGGAAAAACCACCCTAGGCCGGTCATTACTCAGGCTTATTGAACCCAATGCAGGTAAAATAATTTATCAGCATCAGGATCTTATCAAGCTTGACCGCCCTGCGATGAGGGCTATGCGTAGAAAAATGCAGATTATTTTTCAGGATCCCTATTCTTCACTTAATCCGAGACAAACGATAGGTGATACTATTTTAGAACCGATGAAAGTTTTCGGCCTGAAAGAAAATGATACCCAACGCCGAAAATGGGTCTATGAGTTACTTGAAAGAGTCAATCTTCAGGCAGATCATTTTAACCGCTACCCGCATGAGTTTTCTGGCGGTCAG
>Ga0209511_1002580_pt1 | contig 14717 bp, 12 predicted proteins | sample SSSSmetaG_FD_184141 | JGI IMG/M metagenome (GOLD analysis project Ga0209511, IMG submission 184141) | Glacier valley bacterial and archeal communities from Borup Fiord, Nunavut, Canada, to study Microbial Dark Matter (Phase II) - ​SSSS... | ecosystem: Environmental > Aquatic > Freshwater > Ice >...
ACGCTGCCAGGGGTTGAAGCCGGTGAAGCTCAGTCCCTTCATCATCATCCCCATCATCATCGCGCCGGGATTCACCATCTGACCCGACGCGCCCCCGAACATCACCACGCGTCCAAAGGGGGCCATTACGCTCAGCGCCGCCTGAGCCGCCGCGCCGCCCACGCTTTCACACAGCGCGTTCACGCCCCCGCCCCCGGTGGCCTCGAGCACCGCCGCTTCCCAGCCGGGGTTGGAGTAATTGAGCGCCAAATCTGCACCCAGTTCGCGCACCCGCTCGAGCTTGGCCTCGCTGCCCGCCGTGCCTATCACCTTTGCCCCTGCCGCTTTGGCCAGTTGCAGCGCCAGATTTCCCACCCCGCCGGCTGCCGCCTGCACCAAAACCCACTCGCCGGACTGCACGCGGGCCGCATCGAACAATACTCCGTAGGCGGTGAGGCCCTGCACCAGCATCAGGGTGGCGTCCTGGTCGCTCAGGCCCTGGGGAATGAGGTAGGTCTTCTCGAGCGGGGCCAGCGCGTACTCGGCGTAACCGCCCTCCTCGAGCACCGCCGCCACCCGCTGTCCCCGCTCGAGTCCGGTCACGCCCGGTCCCAGCGCCACCACCGTGCCGACCACCTCGAAGCCTGGAGTGTAGGGCAGCTCCACCGCGTGCGGCCCCTGCCCTCGAGGTGCGCTGGGGGGTGGCGCTGCCGGGGCTGTACCTATCGGCGGCGCGCCTGCGGGAAGGGGGCCTGTGGGAGACGGTCCCCCCGTGCCCTGCGGACCACCCGCCGGGGGAGGTCCACCCATAGAACCCCGGCGTTGGCCCACGTCGGCGTAGTTGACGCCGCAAACGCTGACCTTGACCAGCACTTCAAAGGGACCGGGCTGGGGAACCGGAATTTGCTCGAGCACCATCACCTCGGCGGGTCCGTGCTGGTGAACCCGCACGGCGCGCATGGTCTGGGGAAGGTTGGAAAAATCGCTTTGAAATTCGGTCTGGGTCATAGGTTCACGCTCGAGGAAAACAATTTGAATGGAGTTGGATTGGGCTTGAGAAATTTCGAGGACGGTTTAGGAGCCAGAAACGCTCACCTTTGGGCGGGCATCTCGAGCGGGGCGCTAAAGATTTGTGCGTGCTGCCTCACCCACTGCTCGAGCGTGGTTTGCACGATGGGCAGCTTCTCGAGCGCGGGTCTTGAATCCACCACCATCGCGCCTTGTGGCGCGGCCTCGCTGGCGCGGTAAGCGACCACGATGCCCGCTTCGGCCTCGGGTCCTATCATGCGTCCCATGATGGCTCCAAATTCTTCCGGTGAAATGGCCACGTAGCCAATCTTGCGTCCCAGTGCACTCGAGAAGCTCTGGGCAATCTGCTCCCCGTCGAGTGCCTCGGGACCGCCCAGATTGAAGCTCTGTCCGGCCAGTTCCGGGCGCTCGAGCGCAGCCACCGCGAAGCGTCCCAGGTCCTGAGCCGCAATCCAGGAGATAGGTCGGTTCGCGCTGACCGGGTAGGCCACCACATTTTCCGCGTGCAGGCGCGGCAGGACCCAGGGGCCGCGCAGGTTCTCCATGTAGGCAAAAGGTCGCAAGATGATGCTGGGCACGCCGCTTTCACGCACCATCCGCTCGAGGTGAATGCGGTAGTCCATCATCGGCATTCCGGTGGGCTGCTGCGGCGTTTGACCACTGGTGTTGAGCACCAGCAGCTCGACTCCGGCTTCCTGCGCGGCGGTGAGGGCGTTCTGGGCGTACTCGAGCGGGTTTCCGCCCCCAGAGAAGGGCAGCATCAAAAAGACCTTGCTCGCGCCCCGAGTGGCCCGCCGCAGGCTCTCGAGGTCGCCCAGGTCGCCCTGAACCACTTCCGCGCCCGCATTCGCCAGACCCGCGTTTTTCTCGAGGTTTTTAACTAGAGCGCGGACCTTGTAACCCTTCTCGAGCAGGCCGTGCGCCACCGGTGCGCCCTGCGCGCCCCCGGCTCCGTAAGTGAGGATGAGTTCCGACATAAAGTGACCTCCGTGTAAATCCGTGTAAATCTGAAAAATAGGGTAGATATTGAACTGCTCGAGCGCCTTGCCTTTTCGTCACCCAGGTCAGCCTAACACCTTGACTTCACCTTGTGAAGTAGTATCTAAAAAATGATATAGTTTCTAAGTATGAACTTTGAAGCTCAAATTCAGGTGCGGCCCGAATGTACCGTGGAACGGGCGCTCGAGGTGATTGAGGGCAAGTGGACCACCCTGATTCTGCGCGACCTGCTGCACAGCACCAAGCGCTTCGGGGAGCTGCGCTCAAACCTGAGCGGCATCAGCCCCAAAACCCTGACCGATAGACTGCGCGACCTCGAGCGTAGTGGGGTGGTGACTCGAGAAGTGTTCCCCGAGATTCCGCCGCGTGTGGAGTACACCCTTACCGAAAAGGGCCGGGCGCTGGGCGCGGTGATTGAGGCGATGGCCCAGTGGGGCGCGCTGTGGACCTGAGTGGGCGAAATGCAGACGACAGACGTCGGACAGCAGGGAAAACTCAATTCTGATGTCTGGACTCTGACGTCTCAAATCTGAGACCTCACAAACCTACAAAACTGCGCGGACTCACGTCTACCCGCAATTTCGCGGGCCACGAGCGATTTAACCAGCCCAGGAGCGTCTCGAGACGCCCCTCACTGCCCGCCCGCAGTAGAACGTGGTAGCTGTACATTCCGCGTACTCGAGCCACCGGGGAAGGTGCGGGACCCAAAACCTCGTGCTCGAGCGCGCCCTTGCCTCGCAGGTGATTCACCACCTCCTGCGCGGCGTTTTTGGCTCTTTCGGGTTCGCGTGCCGACAGGTGAAGCTGGGCCAACTGAGCAAACGGGGGGTAATGCAGCAGTTTGCGGCTCTCGAGTTCGCTGCTCGGATAGTGGGCGGCGTCCAGGCCCTCGAGCACGCTCCGTAGCGCCGGGTGGTCGGCCTGAAAGGTCTGCACGATGAGCAGCGGGGCGCGGCTGGGGTGCCACTCGAGCAGTTCGCGCAGCAGAGCGTGATAACGCTCTCCAGCGCGGAAATCGGACATCGAGAGCCAGGTGTCGGCAAAGGTGATGCCGATGAGGGCCAAATCCGGCGGTGCGGCCTGCGAGAGCAGCGCCTGGGTGCCCACAATCACGGCGGGCTTGCCTTCCTGCACGCTCGAGAGGTCGTCCTGAACATCCTTATCGAAGCGCAGCACCGCAAATCCGGGCAGTAAGGCGCGCACCTCACTGGCAATCCATTCGGTGCCGGGGCCTTTGGGCTGCCACATGGGGCTGTCGCACACTGGGCACACGTCGGGTGGAGCTTGATGGTAGCCGCACTGGTGACACACCATCTGGCGGTTATCTAAGTACAGGCGCAGTCCCACGTCGCAGTTCTTGCACATGGGCGTAAAGCCGCAGCTCGAGCACTTGACCACCGCGCTGTATCCCCGCCGGGGCGCGATGAGCACGCCTTGCCTCGAGCGGTCCGCGACCTGTTTGAGCGCGGTCTTGAGGTCACTCGAGAGCGGCCAGCCGTGCCCTTTGGGCTTGAACTGCGCCTGCGATAAGGGTCCTAACTCCGGCTGAGCGCCCTGGTTGGCGTAATCCACCACATGCACTCGAGCGCGGGGCGGCCTAAGAGTCTCGCCGGGGTAGCGCAGCGACTCCACCGCCGGAACCGCCCCGGTGAGTAACAGGTCGCACCCGCTCGCTCGAGCGTAGCGCAGGGCCAATTCGGGAATGAACGAGCGGGTCCCCGACTGAAGCTTGTAAGCGTCCGAACCCTCCTCCTCGAGAATGATGAGGCCCAGGTGCTCGAGCGGCAGCGCCAGCGCCATAGGCGTGCCGATGACCAAGCCGTAATCTCCAGCCCTGGTGCGCTCCCAGGCGTACTGGCGGGCTTCCCCCTCGAGGGAACCGGAAAATTTGAGCGCGGCGGTCAGGGGTGAAAAGCTGGACCAGGCTAACTCGAGCGAGGCGTGGTCCGGGACGAGGTAGAGGACCTGTTGACCGTGCTCGAGCTGGCTTTGGATAGCCCTGGTGAGTTGGGCGGCGCGCAAGGGGCGTGAGCCGCCGTGTAGGCGGGTGGTATTGACGTGGGGGGCGGTTCCCGAAGGATTGCGAAGCGGCCCAGCCCGGTAGGTGCTGTAGTTGGGCCAAGACAGCACGGAGCTGGGGGGCTGGGGAGAGAAAAGAGTTTTGCTCGAGATGGGAAGTTCAGGCTCAGGAGCGGGGCGGGTCTCGAGGGTGGCCCAGCCGGAGGTGACGACTTTGCCCACCACTCCGGTTCCCACCTCGGCGGTTCTGGCCCACTCGGCCAGACTGGGAAAGTGTCCAGCCCGCTCGAGCACGGCCCGCGCCACCTCCTGCTTGGGGGTCAGCTTGCCCAGTTTGTCCGACCCGCTCAGCCCGCTCGAGGCCACGTAAACCTGCACCGTGCGCGGCTTTTTACAAATCTGCTCGAGCAGCAGTCCCTGTGCCCGCACCGCGTCGAGCAGGGTGGGCGCGAAGTGTGAAGCGTCCTGAAAATCGTCGTTCAGTTGGGCGGCTCCTTCTCCAAACGGTTCGAGATTTGCGCCCAACACTCGAGCCACCCGGTGCTCGAGCGCGGTGTTCCAGCCGCTGCAAATCAGGTCGTCGAGCAACAGTCCCAGCGGCAGCCGACCCGACCCTGCCGCCTCGAGCAAGGTCTCCACCAGCGCCCCCGACACCCACGGTTGCGTCTCGAGCAGGGCCAGCGCGTCTTTGGTGCGGCCTCCGCCTCTACCCTCGCCCACCACCAGCCCAATAGAAAGGCCACCCTGCCACGGCACCACCACCCGGCATCCGATGGGGACGGCTTCGGCGTGCTCGAGCGGGGCGGCAAAATCGTAGGCGGGCAGCGGGAGGGGGAGGGCAACGGACCAGTACACAGCAAAAAACAGGGTACAGGTTCGGGCGTCTCGAGAATGGCAGTTGAAAGATTGAAAATGGGGCCGCAGGGGGGTAGGGGAAGGGAATTCGCCCGGTCCACTCGAGCGCAAAACCAACTCCCTCAATACGCTCGAGCCAGCACCTTTGCCCCGCGCTCCTCAAGCCACCGGGTCACGCTCTCCACCGCTCTTTTGACCCCTGGCGTGATAATCGGGCTGCCGAAGCGGTCTAGCCGCACCAGGGTCGAATCGCCTGCTCGAGCGGTCAGGCCCACAAGCACCTCCTGAATCAAATCGCCCTCCTCAACGTGGGCCAGAAAGAAATGCACCGGCCTGTTGGAGCTTTTGAGAACCTCGAGCAGCACCACCGTGGTTTCACCGTAGCGGTACACGGCTTTCTCGAAGTGCTCGAGCTGGATGGCAAAATCGGGCGTTCCAAATTCGATGAGTGAATGCGGCATGTCTTCCTCGGCGCTGGGAACGTGGACCTCGAGATGAGGTGCGCGCTCGGGCTGGCTCGTCACCCGAAAGCGGACGTGCTGGGGACGCAGCCCGAAGCCTTCCCACTTTTTGGCGTACTTGGTCTCGAGCGCGGCTTGGGGTGGCTCGGTCTGAATAATCTGGTAAAAGCCTGTTTGAGTGGCCTGCTCGAGTGCGAACTCGAAATACTCGTCATGGTCGGTAGTGAACCAGATTTCCCCGCCCGGTTTCAGGCGGTCCGCCGCCAGGGTGAAAAAACTGGCGCGGAGTAATCGGTTTTCAAAGTGTCCGGCTTTGGGCCACGGGTCGGGGAAATTGACGTAGATGCGGGACAGAGAACTCGAGGGAATCACCGCCCAGACCAGCGTCTGCGCGGGCATCTTGGTCAGTAAATCGCGCCTACCAGCGGCTTTGCTCTTGGCCTGCGCCTTGAGCAAACTGGTCCCGGAAATTTCCACACCCAGATAGTTGGCGTCCGGCTCGAGCGCGCTGTGGGCATTCCAGAATTTGCCATCGCCAAAGCCAATCTCGAGCTGCCACTCACCGTCGGGGTTGTGCGGGTAGAGGCGGGTGCTCGAGTCGGGAAATTGAAAGTCGGAGAGTCTGTAAATCATGATGGGTTATCGGTTATCGGTTATCGGTTTTCAGGGGGCTGGTGACGAGTTCTTTGAGCAACTTGTGGGCATCCATCAGCACGCTCGAGTAGGTGTGTTCGCCGCCGATGCAGCGTCCCAGCGCGTAAACACTCTCGAGTCTTCTGAGTTTAAAGCCCTCGAGTTCTTCGGGTTTGAAGGTTTTGAAGCGCACCGAGTAGGGGAGAGCGCCCTCGAGTGTGGGCGCGGTTTGCTCGAGGGTATCGAACTCGAGGCCCTGAGCCAATAGATTCTGGTAGAGGTCGTCGTAGGCCACCTCGGAGAGCCTTCCGGCGTGCTCCTCGGTGTTGCCGATGATTAAACGCCCCATAAGGAAGCTGCCCACCGCTAGCAGCACCCGTTTTGCACTCCTGGGCACGCCCTCCCAGGTCTCGAGCCGAATTCCGTCTGGGCTAGGCTCGAGGCCGACCACCAGAGATTGCAGCAAATGAATTCCCGGTGTGGCCTCGAGCAAAAATTTGACCGCCCGGTGCAGCGCCCAGATGTCGGCCCCATGTGTGGAATTGGCCCCGGCCTGAACTCTGGCCGTCTCGAGCAGCGTTCCCTCGGGAAAACCCCCTTGGACAGTGGCGTGATACAAATTGCCCACCGAATCGAGCGATTGCGTGACCAGCAGCACGTCCAGGCCCGCTCGAGCCGCTGCGTAAGCCAGTTCGGAACCCGCCAGCCCCGCGCCCACTACGGCGAGGTCGTACAAAAATCCGGTGTGCGGAAAAGAGCGCGGCAAAACATCCACAGGGCGCAGTGTACTCGAGAATCGCCAGAGCGCTGTTTACTGAGGTGCGGTCAGGCACTTCATCGTGCTGGCCCGGTCCGAGATGCGGCGGGCCTCGAGATTCATGTTCACGCCCGGTTGGATTTTGGCCACCAAGCAAGCCCCGCTCGAGCCTATCTTGGCCACCGCCAGATACGAGGTAATCTTGCTCGAGTCCTCGGAATTTTCGCTGGCGTTGAAGCGCACAATCAGCGCTTTGGGAACCTTGCCGGACATGCGCCACTCGGCGCGCGGCCCGGTGCTCGAGAATCCGCTCGAGATGAAGGTCCACAGCTCGAGCGAGTATTTTTTACGGTTGGGGAAGATGACTTGCAGGTTCTGGCGCAAATCTCCCTCCTCGAGCACAAGCGCGTAGCCCGCCACCCCTGGACACAGGTCCACCGCGCTGCCGTCCCCTTCTGGATTGCGGGACACGACCTTGCACTTGCCAAACTCGAGCGGGGTATACACACTCGAGAGGGGCGCGGCGAGGGTGGAGCTGAGCAAGGTCAGCAGACCCAACGTGAGCGATTTCTTCATGAGTTCACCTCGAGTTCAGTGTAGTCGCAAAGGCTCAAGGTTCTGGAAAGGTGGGTCTGGGAACGCTCGAGCCGAATTCAGCATTTGCCACTTTCCCTCATGGGGTCCTACTGCCTCCCACACGCCTGCCTCACTGCGAACTTCTAAAATCTAGGGTGTGAACAGAAACGGAAAGTTTATTTTAGTGACCCTCGCTGTCTCGAGCGCACTGGCCCTGGCCTACGCGCAGGTGGGCGGAAAAGCCAATACTTCGCTCGATGCGGGCGCGCTCGGTAACTCCACCGAGGCTCAGTCGCTGGTGCAGGTGTACCAAGCCATCAAGGAGCGCTACCTCAAGGATGTCAGCGACGAGACCCTGCTGCGTGGCGCGCTCAACGGAATGCTGGCCTCGCTCGAGGACAAGTTCACCGGCTATAGCACCCCCGAGGAGAACCAGGCCGGTCAGGAGCAGCTCAGCGGTCAGTTTTATGGGGTGGGTGCGCTGCTCGAGACCGTCAACGCCGACGGCACTGGAACCCGCATTGCTCAGGTGTACAAGAACCAGCCCGCCGCGCGGGGCGGGGTTCAGGTGGGCGACGTCATCGTCAAGGTGGACGGTGACGACGTGAGCAAGCTCACCCTGTCCAAAACCCGCACCAAAATTGTGGGCAAGCTGGGCACCCAGGTCAAACTCGAGGTGTTGCGCGGCCAGACCACCTTCAATTTCACGCTCACTCGAGCCGAAATCAAGACCTTTGCGGTAGAGTCGGCACTGCTGCCTAACAACGTGGGTTATCTGGCGGTCAACACCTTTTACAACGAAAAAATCTTCGAGCAAATCGATACGGGTCTGGCCAAGCTCAAGGCTGCCGGGGTCAAGAAGATGGTGCTCGATTTGCGCGACAACGGTGGTGGACTGCTCAGTGCCGGCGAGTATGTAGCCGACAAGTTTCTACAAAAGGGAACCATCGTGTCCCTGAAAGCTCGAGCCGGACGGTGCAGCGCCCAGCAGATTACTCCGGGCTGCGCCTACAACGCCAAGCCCTCGAGCGAGGATTACAGCGGTGATTTGGTGGTGCTGGTCAATAAAAACAGCGCCTCGGCCTCGGAGATTGTGGCGGGCGCGCTTCAGGACCTCGAGCGGGCCAAAATTGTGGGCGAGAAGTCTTACGGCAAGGGCGTGGCCCAGGATGTGTTCGATGTGCTAGACGGTGGACAGGTGCGCTTGGTGGCCCAGGAGTGGCTGACCCCCAAAGGCAGGGCCATTCAGGACAAGGGCATCACCCCAGACGTGACCGTGGTGGACACCCGCTATGGCCGGACCCTCAACATAGACGGGCTGGGGGCCAAAGCGGGCGAGAAAATCACCGTGATGCTCGAGGGCAAAACCCTGAACCTGACCGCAGACAAGGACGGTAAGTTCACCTATACCAGCGTCCCGCCCCGCCCCCCGCGTGGCACCGATGTGCAGGGTGAAGCGGCCTTTGACCTTAAAAACGACGCGCAGCTTCAAAAGGCGCTCGAGGTTCTGGGTGTGAGCGCAACGGCCAAGAAATAATCTAACTTTAGGAAGCCCTCGAGTTCAGGCTCGAGGGCCTTTTCATGCTTAAAGTGTAGCGAATGTCAAGCTTGAGCGCCTCCGCCAAGCGGCGTATATAGCGTTTCCCGCTAACACTCCGACTTTTCTGCTCTGCTGTCTTGAGCAAAGCGGCACCTAGCGGGCCTGCTCGCTCCAAAGTCTCCGTTACCGCGAGAAACGCTACTCTTTCCATTCGCTCCGTTTCTTGAGCAGAACGGCACCTACCGGGCCTGCTCGCTCACCAAAGCACCTAGAAAAGCACTAGGTATCTTTGGGAAACGCTATAGGCACGCTCGAGCAAAGCCGTTAAACTCGACCTCGGTTCAGTCCGGCTCGAGTTTCCCAAAGGAGGTTTCATGGATTATCTGCCGCTCATTCCCTGGGTTCTGGGTCTCACGCTGTATTTCGCGGCTTACCTGGGTCAACTGGGAAATAGCCCTCGGGCGGACGCGCCCCACGCGGGGTTCGTACTTTCCCAACCCGTTACCTCTGCTCTGGGAATGCTCACTGCCTTGGGGCTGTCCTGGGTGCTGCGCGGACTGGCCCCGCTGTTGCTGATGTCCGCCGTTTTGAGCGTGGTGGCTCTGGTGCTGCCCTACCGCATTCCGGGCACGCTCGAGCAAAATATGGACGGTATTGTGGTGCAGGTTCCAGCCCACTCGAGGCTGTGGAAGATTGTTCAGGGCGTGGCCTCGCTGCTGATTCTGGCAGCCATCGTGCAGATGTTTGTGGATTTCGGCTCATTGCCGCGTCCAGGGCGCTGATGCTTAGAATTTGGGATAAAAACGCACTCGAGTTCCCGCTTGAGGGGTAAAATGAGGCCATGACCGTGCGCCGTAAAACAGCAAATGTAAACGTGGGTGGGGTGTGGATTGGCTCGAGCCATCCCATTCGTGTGCAGAGCATGACCAACACCGATACCGCCGACGCCGAAGGGACCGCGCTTCAGGTGGCCCAATTGTTTAACGCGGGCAGCGAAATTGTCCGTATCACTGTCAACAACCGCGAAAGCGCCGCCGCCGTGCCGGAAATTGTGCAGCGGCTGGCTGACATCGGCCTGAGTGTGCCGATTGTAGGAGATTTTCACTACAACGGCCACCAGCTTCTGCGCGAATACCCGGAAACCGCTCGGCTGCTGGCTAAATACCGCATCAACCCCGGCAACGTGGGCGTGGGCCAGAAGCACGACACCAACTTTGCCACCATGATTGAGGTCGCTCGAGAGTTTGATAAACCCGTCCGCATCGGGGTGAATTGGGGTAGCCTGGACCAGAGTGTTTTAGCGCGGCTGATGGACCTCAATTCCAGGCTCGAGCAACCCCGTGGGGCCACCGACGTTCTGATTGACGCCATGAACGCCTCGGCCCTCGAGAGTGCCCACCTGGCTGAAGAACTGGGACTCGCGCACGACAGAATCATCCTCAGCGCCAAAGTCTCGAGCGCTCCGGAGCTGTGGCAAACCTACCGCAGCCTGGCCGCACAGTGCGACTATCCGCTGCACCTGGGCCTCACCGAAGCCGGAATGGGCGACAAGGGTGTGGTGTCCTCGAGCGTGGGTCTTTCGGTGTTGCTCGCTGAGGGAATTGGGGACACCATTCGGGTGAGCCTGACCCCCGAACCCGGTGCGCCGCGCCGCAAGGAAGTCGAGGTGGCGCAGCAGATTTTGCAGAGCCTGGGACTGCGCCAGTTTTTGCCGCAGGTCACGGCCTGCCCCGGCTGTGGGCGCACCACCAGCACGCTGTTTCAGGAGATGGCGCAGAGCATTCAGAACTACATCCGCGACACCATGCCGCAGTGGAAGGGCAAATACCCTGGCGTGGAAAGCATGAACGTGGCGGTGATGGGCTGCATCGTCAACGGCCCTGGCGAGAGCAAGCACGCCAACATCGGTATTTCGCTGCCGGGAACCGGGGAGGACCCTCGAGCGCCGGTTTACCAGGATGGCAAGTTGCTAACCACGCTCAAAGGTGTGGGGACCATTGTGCCGGAGTTTATTAGGTTGCTCGAGGCGTATGTGGAGAAAACCTATGGGCAGAGCGCCGTCTCTTCTTGAACGCATCTGGCTCGAGCTGAAATTCTGGTTCGTCGCCCTGACCTTGAGTGCCATCCTGAGTTTTTTCGGGTCTTGGCTATTTGTTTTACTGGCGCTTCGGTGGACCATGAGCTTGAGTTGGAAGCAGGGCAGCGCAGATGAAGGACTGGTTGTTGCAGTGGTAATAGGAACAGGTTTGGGTCTAATTCTGGGCTGCACGTTGGGTTTTTGGGCGGCATACCGAATCGAGAAACTGCACTCGTCATCGGCGCTTCGCTCATGAAACCTAGGCACAAAAGTGTTGGGACGCGGAAAAAGTCAGGCCCACCGCTCGAGCTATGAAAATCTTCCTGTCGTTTTTCTTCCGGGGAGCGGCGCTTGGGGTAGTCTGTGCGTTTCCACTTTCACCACTGATAGGCTGGCTGGCGGCGGCTTGGTGTACGAAATTCAGCACTGAGTATGGTGAAGTCGTGGCCGGATTTTGGCTCCTGGGAATGGTGGGCGGAGCGTTTCTGGGAATGGTGATTGGCTTCTGGTGGGCTGCCCCGTTACACTGGCCGATTTCTACTCGAGATTCAATCACGTCTTCCAAACGGTCACCTAAACTTCCTCTGGGCGACTCGATAGGTCGAGCTGTCTTTATGGTGGTTGTGACCGTAGTTTCTTTAGATTCCGGTGCGCTGGGAGCGTGGTTGTCAGGTGCGTTAGCTCGAGCCGCATGTTCCACCTTCTTCGGCCTCGCCGACCCTCCGTATCAGTGTCAAGGTTTCAGTCTGTTCGCGGGCGTTCTGGGCTTCCTGCTGGCCTCGAGCATGGTCATTTGGGGTGCAACCCGGTAGCCTGCGGACCACCGCAAAAGTATCAAGAACTCGAGGTAAATAAATGTATGGCACAAAAATCACAGCCAATGACAATTGGAAAAATGTTGGTGACGCTAATCCTTTATCCCGTGTATGGTTTTTTGATTTGGCAGGCTGTATGTGTCTTGATTTCCATTGGCACTGGAGGAAAATTATTTGAATTCACAGACCACATTTTATATCCGACTGAGCCAAAGCCTTATCCTGGACTCGATTTCTGGCTGATTTCTTCGGGTGTTTCCCTACTGATGGGTTGGTTTGCAGGTATATTCGCTATCGCAAGGCAAAATATCAAATCCTGATTTCCCCAATACAACTGATGCTTAGAGCGCTGCCCTACGGCCACATTCCCCACGCGCTCAACCCCGCCGTTTCTTCAAACCCCAGCATCAGATTCATGTTCTGAATGGCCTGCCCGGACATCCCCTTCACCAGATTATCCAGCGCCCCAAAGGCCACAATCCGGTTCGCTCGAGCGTCAAACCTCACACTCACATCGCAGCGGTTAGAGCCTGCGGTGGCTTTGGGCGTGGGCAAATCTTTGGTGAAGCGCACAAAGGGTTCGCTCGAGTAAGCGTCCAAATAAAGCTCCTCGAGTTCGGCCTGAGACACTTCTCTCGAGGGCGTCACGTAGCAGGTACACAGGATTCCCCGCGTCATCGGGGCAACGTGCGGCGTGAAAGTCACCACCGCTTTTTGACCGCTACGCTCGAGGTTGGCTTCCATCTCCGGCGTGTGGCGGTGGGTTCCGGCCACCTTGTACGCGGCCACATTTTCGTTGACCTCCGCGTAACTGAACTCGGCGGCGTTGCGGCCCGCGCCCGAGATTCCCGAGATGCCGTCCACAACCACACTCCCCGAAATTAAGCCCGCTCGAGCTAGAGGGTGCAGCGCCAGCGCGGAAGTGGTCACGAAACAGCCGGGATTGGCAATCAGGGACGCACTTTTGATGGTTTCTCGCTCGAGTTCAGGCAGCCCGTAAGCCGCTTGCGCGTACAAATGCGGACTCGAGTGTTCTTTCCCGTACCACTTCAGGTATTCCTCGGCGGGCAGGCGGAAATCAGCGGACAAATCTATCACCTTTTTCCCAGCCTCGAGCAGCCCTGGAACGGTGTCCATCGCCAGACCGTTGGGCAACGCCAGAAAGATAACCTCCGAGCGCTCGAGCACCGCCTCCGCGTTTTCAAATTCTCTGAGGTCGCTCGAGTTGGGCCACGCAGCGGTGAAGGATTGATTTTCAAACTGCCTCGAGCTGTAGCCCACCACTTCTACGTGTGGGTGGTGTGAAAGCAGGTGCGCCAGTTGGCCCCCGCCGTAGCCGTTCGCTCCGATGATTCCGACTTTAGTTTTAGTCACGCTATTATTTCCTTATCTACTCTAGTGCTTTAAATACGTATCCATCTGCAACAGGCTCTACAACTTCTACAGTCCATTCGGGGCGATGCTGAATAACAATGAAATCCCCTCGTTTGAGGTGAGTCCAATATTTTTCAGCCAACGGCGTCAAAACGGCGTTGGCTGAACTTCCAGCTTGAAGTATCGGAACGTCTACCAAATTAGTGATGGCTCTATGCAGAAGACGACCCGAACTGTCCTCGAGTCCCAGCCAATATATGAGCGGTTCTTCAGGCCAGGGTAATAAATCGCTGCGATACCAAACCAAATCAGACGGTTCTCTTGGCAGCGTGACCAGCACAAGAAGTTGATGGTCTTCAACAATTCGACTAGATTTTTCCACTCTTCACCACCTAACTCTCTGCCCAGCCATCAGGTGATAAAGCAGCGCTTTCTGGGCGTGCAATCTATTCTCAGCCTGGTCAAATACTGCGCTTTTCGCGTGCTCGGTGGCCTCCGGCACGACTTCCTCACCATAATGCGCGGGGAGGCAGTGTAAGAAAATGCCGTCTGGCTCGATTCGCTCGAGCATGGGCACGTCCACGCAGTACCCGGCAAAGGCGCGGCGTTTGCGGTCTGCCTCTGCTTCCTGACCCATCGAAATCCACACGTCGGTGTACAGCACCTGACACCCGCTAAGCGCCTCGTCAATGCTCGAGGTCAGCTTTACCTTCGCGCCCGCCTGCACCGCCTCGAGCAGCACTTTGCCGTTGGGTTCGTAGCCCACGGGCGTGCAGATGGTCACTTCCGAACCCGTCAAAACCGCCATCTGAATGTGGCTGTTGGCCAGGTTGTTCCCATCGCCCAGATAGGAAATTTTCAGCGCTCGAGGGTTGCCAAAACGCTCTTCAATGGTTTGATAATCGGCCAGAAGCTGTACCGGGTGCAGGCTGTCCGATAGGCCGTTAATGACCGGAATGCTGCCGTGCTGAGCAAGCTCGAGCAGGGTGCTTTGCAGGTAGACGCGGGCCATGATGCCGTCCACCCAGCGCTCGAGGTTTTTGGCCACATCCGAGACCCGTTCGCGCACTCCTAGCCCAATCTCGGCGTTGGTGAGCGTGATGGCGTGCCCGCCAAGCTGATACATGCCCACATCGAAGGTGGTGCGGGTTCTCAGGCTGGCCTTCTCGAAGACCATTGCCAGAGTTTGACCCTCGAGCGGCTTTTCCCCGCGAAACTCGCCGCGCTTCATGGCGTGCGCGGTGTCCATCAGCGCCCGGTAACTCTCGGGGCTGAGGTCGAGGCTGCTGAGAAAGTTCTTTCCGGTGAGCAGGGGAGGGTGCGTCTCGAGCGACATAGGACGAGCATTATACACGGATGTCAGATTTATGCAGGTTGAGCGAATAGTTATGCGTAACTCGAGGGATTCTGTAGAAAGCACGAAGAAAGCAAACGTTGAACGCCGAACGCCGAACGCCAAAACCGTCCCAGGCGTTTGACGTTCGACGTTTGCAGGCAGCGAAGCTGCCCTCGTACGGTCTTGCTCGAGCACCTTCAGCGCTTTATCATGGTGTGGGCAACACGCTAAAGTCTCCATTTCCCTTTTCTCGCCTACAACGCTATT
>Ga0209511_1002584_pt1 | contig 14702 bp, 9 predicted proteins | sample SSSSmetaG_FD_184141 | JGI IMG/M metagenome (GOLD analysis project Ga0209511, IMG submission 184141) | Glacier valley bacterial and archeal communities from Borup Fiord, Nunavut, Canada, to study Microbial Dark Matter (Phase II) - ​SSSS... | ecosystem: Environmental > Aquatic > Freshwater > Ice >...
GGCGCGATCGCACTGTCAGGCAACACATCCGCGATCTGCCTTAACCCCTCATACTGCCCTGCCTCACTGGGTTTCTCCAAAACCCGCTTAAACTCTGCCGCTTTCTCAGCCGGACTGGGATCGTTCGTCGCGATCCGAGCCAGCACAGTCGCCAGAGACCAGAGCGGGTCAGCCGTCGGCACTAACACCGCGACTCTGGCACGCACCGACCCCGGTAACGAGCGACGCGCTAGTTCAGGAATTAATCCCGCCCGCGCCAGAGAAGATTTACCCGAACCAGAGGGTCCATAAATGGGCAGCAATCGGATGCTCAATGGGGTTTCATACAGTTGGCAAAGCTTCTGCCAGAGTTGCTCAATTTGCTGTTCCCGCCCAAAAAAGCGATCGCCATCGGTTTCCAAAAATGCTTGTATCCCTTTATAGGGGTTAGGACCTAGATCAGAACGAGGGGCAGGCGGGGCAGGTTCCGTCTGAAGGAGCTGAGACTGATAGTAAATGACGATACTGTTGCCCGTGCCCGACACGATCGCACTGCCATTGACATCTCGCTCAACGGTGACTCGCCGATCCTCACATAGATTGCCTGCTTCAGTCATCCCCACCTCTCCTGGCAATCAGTGCCCCTGGATTAAATGCTCACACTCAACCGGACAACCCCTAGAAGTTTGTACCAGTTCTCTCCCAGCCAAGCCGCTACTTTCGTAACGGGAGGTTGCAGCTTTTCGATCGCGCTGGCAAAACCCGCAGTCTTCTGAGCATAGTTTAAGGCACGCTCTAGCGCCTGTCCCACTTCATCTTTATCGGGTTGAGGCTTTTTAAGCTCCTCCTCGGCATCAGTCAGGGCATTGTCAATCTTGCGGCGATCAAGGGTTTCTAACTGAACCAGCACCGCCCGCAAAGCTGAAAGTTCCGCTCCCATATCGACCCGGTCTGCGGGCGGCAGAGTCGTCTGCTGAAACTGGATCGAGGCGGTGTTCTGATCGCCCGTTTGAACCGCGCTGCCCACCACATTCCCACCGATCGTGACAGAACGGTCTGGCTGGGTGGGCATTCTCTCTTCGCTCGTCTTTGGTGCAACTGGGGCTTCCACAGGCAGCGGGTTTCTCGCGCGGGGTCGATACTTGAGCACCGGGGTTAACGATTCGGGAATGCCTTGCAGGTCGATCGCATTGCGACCCAGCTCAAACGCCCGATCATAAGCCGTGTCCGTGGAGATTGCCCGATAAAACCCCTGAGCAAAGGCAATCGCAGCTTTGTCCCCTACCGCTTGATTCATGCCCACCACACAGTCAATGTGTTGGTGAATGGCTTCCGCTTGCGTTGCCGAATAACAAGCATTGAGGAAAACGCACTCAAGGTCGGTCTGAAACAGCCGGAAAAGATTTGCCAATGCTTGAGTGCTTACCAGCTGGAGCTGTCCCACTTCATTTTCCAAGGCTAACCCTTGGGTGTCTGCTCCATGACCGCAGAAGTGAACGATGTGAGGTTTGTCTGCTGACAGGACGGGTTGCAGGTCATCGACCCGGACGGCTAGACGCAGCCTCACCTCAAATGGTTGGGCCATTGAGGACTTTTCCAGGGCAGTCTGGATCACCCGCATTTCTTCATCCAAGCGCAGCCGTCCCGTATTTTTAGGATTAGCAGACAGAATCAAGATCCTTTTCATCGCAAGATTTCCTCAAAGGGGGCAAATCCAGAAAACGCGAACATGGACAAATTACGAATAGCCTAGAAACCAACCACTTGAAGTTAAGTTCTGTAGAGTGGTCAGGAATTTCCGCTGACAGTAGCAGGATTGATACTATTTTTATAGTCTTTAGAGGTAGATTTATAGCCATCTCACTCTACTGAATCATAAAACCGAAGGAAGCTGCGGCAGATCAGTGATTTCTACTGAGTGAAACGATTGCCCTACCGCAGCCTTAAAAGGACAGCTTAAATCAACGCGATTAGCGCGGAAATCCCGGCTGCCCCCAGCGCTTTAACGCCGTCTTTCGCAACATCTTCGATTAAGCCCTGAATACCTGCGGAGAGCGTGTCCTGTGCCGTTAACCTCCAAAATAAGCGGGCTTGCGTAACTTCATCCCAATTCTGAGCAATTTGGGGATTTGCTTCTGGAATTGTCCAGTCGTCATCGCGATTGCGTCCAAAGAGCGTCACGGTGCCATCGACATGGTTTTGGCGGGCAAACGTATAGCCCATCCCGGAAGGAGTCATAATCACGATCGCCAACGCATAGTCGATATTGGGAAACCCACTGTCATGCATGTGACCTGAAAACGTAAACTGCCCTTGAGTATTCACAGCGACATTAACCCAGCCACCCATCGGGAGCCAGTCTTGAGTCGCGATATCGCTGTGGAACTGCATGGTTGCGGGGGACGTGGTTACAGTGCGGGTCGCTGCAATCCAGGTGATGTCGCCGTGTTGAAAGTGGCTAACTCGCCCCGCGCCATCTGGCGTATTCAGTTCATCGCTCGTGGGGTAGCCGAGAAAAGAGCGCTCCCAACCCATTGATGACCACTTGCCCAAAATGTCACCGTTTACTTCATGGGCACCCGTTTTAGGAGTCCAATAGATCGACCCACTTTGAAAGTGGTTGAAGCGTCCAACTCCGTCGGGTGTCGTGGTTTCATCCGTGACTGGGTAGCCGAGAAGGCTGCGCTCCCAACCCATCGACGACCATTTACCCAGAATGTCACCGTTTACTTCATGGGCACCCGTTTTAGGAGTCCAATAGATAGTGCCACTTTGAAAGTGATTAAAGCGTCCAATGCCATCGGGTGTCGTGGTTTCATCCGTGACTGGGTAGCCGAGAAGGCTGCGCTCCCAACCCATCGACGACCATTTACCCAGAATGTCACCGTGCACCTCATGGGCACCCGTAGTAGGATGCCAGTAAATTGAACCGCTTTGAAAGGGTTGAAAAAAACCAACGTTATCGGGAGCGGGCTGCACCTCCGTGGTTGATCTTCCTAGAACACTGGCTTCTCCTCCCAATTGTGTGTATTTATCGTTAATGGCTCCGGTCGCCTGAGCCAAGGGAGAAAGGGAAACGTCGTTAGCAGTCTGAGCAGGATTGATGGAAGTCGAAGACATCGTGAACTCCTATGGGTAATTTGAACCTTGTACGTTCATCAAAACGCTGCACCTACTAAGTTCAAGACTGAGAATGCCTAAGTTCTGCTGACTTGTGACGGGCTTGTTATGAGTAGAATTTGCATAGCCCCTAGAGAAGACCTTATGCCCCGCTCCCTCCGCGTTCGCGCAGATTGCATCGAGAGAGTCAAGCTCTCGGTGCAGCGGACTGGCTTTCTCAACCAAAAAGCCTTGGCAGAGGATGCTGGGTTCTCGATCGCCACCGTCAGCAACTTCCTCACGGGCAAGGCGGTTGACCATGCCACCTTTGTCGAACTCTGTAAACTACTGTCCTTAGAAATCGCAGACATTGTGGAGCGGCAAGGTTCAACGCGGGTCTCGTCCTGGGACGCGAAGCCAGAGGGCGAGACTCTCCGTCTGCGTCAAGACTGGGGGGAAGCGCCCGATGTCTCGACGTTCTATGGGCGAGCGACAGAGAAGACTGTTCTGCACCAGTGGGTGGTTTCAGATCGCTGCCGCCTCGTCACGCTCATCGGCATGGGAGGCATTGGCAAAACGGCTTTGTCAGTCAAGGTGGCGAAACAAATCCAGGACGAGTTTGAGTATCTGATTTGGCGATCGCTGCGGAATGCTCCACCCGTTCAGGATTTACTGGCAGATTTGATTCGCTTTTTTTCTCACCAGCAGGTCACAGAGTTCCCTGAAACGCTCGACGATCGCATCTCTCAGTTAATTGGATATCTGCGTGCTTCTCGCTGCTTGCTCGTCTTGGATAACGCGGAGTCAATTCTCCGCAGTGACGATCGAGCGGGCGCTTATCAAGCAGAGCATGAAGGGTATGGTCAACTTCTGAGGTGTGTCGGAGAGACCGTCCATCAAAGTTGCTTAATCTTAACGAGCCGGGAAAAACTGAGAGGGCTAAGTGTCAAAGAGGGCAAAACACTGCCCACGAGATCGCTGAGGCTAAAAGGCTTAAGGCACGAAGAAGGGCAGGAGATTCTGCAAGAGAAAGGATTCTCCATTTCAGAAGCGGACAGTCAAACCTTGGTGGAGCAGTATGCCGGAAACCCTCTGGCGTTGAAGATTGTGACCACCACCATTGAGGAATTATTTGACGGCGATACGAGTCAATTTCTGGAACAAGGAACGATTATCTTTGGCGATGTTTCCGACCTACTGGATCAACAATTTGCTCGCCTATCTGCTTTAGAGCAACAGATTATGTATTGGTTGGGCATTGAACGAGAGTGGGTCTCACTGCCAGAGTTACAAGCAGAGCTGATTCCAGCGGTTTCGCCACGAGCCTTGCTGGAAGCGCTAGAGTCGCTGCAAGCGCGGTCTCTAATCGAGAAAAATGCGACTCGCTTCACGCAACAACCCGTAGTGATGGAGTATGTCGTTGATCGGTTTCTTGAACAGATTGGTCAAGAGATGAGTCGTGGAGAGATCCGGTTCTTAAATCGTTATGCGTTGATGAAAGCCCAAGGGAAGGATTACGTTAAAGCCACTCAGATTCGGCTTCTGCTCAACCCGATCGCCGAACGCTTGCAAGGGTTAATCGAAGAGCCAGCGCAAATTGAAACCTGTCTGAACCAGCTTTTGTCAACCCTGAGATCTCAAGGGACCCATCGACCTGGATATGCGGGAGGCAATCTGCTCAACCTCTTTTGGCAGTTGGGCATTGACCTGAGCGGCTACGACTTTTCTGACCTTGCGATTTGGCAAGCTGACCTGCAAAGAATGACTCTGCGCCGAACCAATTTTGCGGGTGCTGATCTGGCTAAATCTGCATTTACACAAATGATCGGCACTGTTTTTTCCGTCGCATTCAGCCCCGATAGCACACTGTTAGCCACTGGAATTGACAACGACATTAGTATTTGGCACGTCGCAGAGTCTCGGCAGTTGATGATCTTGAGCGGACACAGCAGTTGGGTACAAGCGATCTCGTTCAGTCCCGATGGTCAGCTTTTGGCGAGTGGCAGTAATGACCAAACGATCCGGCTTTGGAACGTCCACACCGGGCAGTGTCTTAAAACGTTGAGCGGGCACAGCAGTTGGGTGCAAGGAATGGGGTTCAGTCCAGATGGTCAGCTTTTGGCGAGTGGTAGTAATGACCAAACCATTCGGCTTTGGAACGTCCACACGGGGCAGTGTCTTAACGTTTTGCAGGGGCATCACGATCGCATACTCGCAGTGGTTTTCTCTCCTGATCGACAGACCTTGATCAGCAGTAGCGAAGATGCCACCGTGAGGCTCTGGAATCTTCAGACCGGGCAGTGTTTGCGGGTTTTAGACATTCAGGTGAACTGGAGCTTGTCTTTGGCGTTGAGTCCAGATGGGCAAACCTTAGCGGCGGGAAGCGGTGGGAACGCAGTTACCTTTTGGGATCTGCAAAGCGGCAAGTGCATTGATACATTGCCCAACTACAGCAGCCGAGTTTGGGCGATCGCCTATAGTCCAGACGGGCAAACGGTCGTCACCGCGAGTGAAGATAAAACGGTCAAGCTTTGGGATGTGGCGACAGGAATCTGCTTAAAAAGCTTACCGGAGTATACCGATCGGGTGTGGTTAGTTGCCTTTAGCCCCGATGGTCAAACCTTAGTCACCGCCAGCGAAGATCAAGCGATTCGTCTCTGGGAGGTGCAAACGGGTCAGTGTTTAACCGTGTTGAGGACGCACAACAATTGGATCGCGTCGATCGCGTTCAGTCCCGATGGTCGCTGGTTAGCGAGTGGCAGCTATGACCATTTAGCGCGAGTCTGGGAGGTTGAAACTGGAATCTGTCTGCGAAGTCTGCCTGGACATACCAATTTGGTCGCCTCGGTTGCCTTTACGCCGCAAACAGACGCTGCCGCATTATCTAAAACGAACTTCAACGAACCCCTGTTGGTCACGGCGAGTGATGACCAGACCTTAAAGCTTTGGAATATTCGGACGGGAGAGTGCGTGCGATCGCTGTGGGGACACCAGAGCTGGGTGCAGTCGGTGAGCTTTAGCCCAGATGGACAGTTCCTAGTCAGCGGCAGTCGTGACCAGACGGTGAAACTGTGGGACTACCGCACTGGGGAGTGTTTGCGAACGCTAGAGGGGCACACGCATCGAGTTAAGGCGATCTCGATCCATCCACAAGGGACGATGATCGCCAGTGCCAGTGATGATCAGACTGTCAAGCTTTGGGACGTGGTGACGGGAGACTGTTTGCACACGCTGCACGGGCATTGCGATTGGGTGGTTGCGGTTGCTTTTAGTCCGTGTGGAAGATGGGTTGCCAGTGGCAGCGGCGATCGTACCATCAAGATTTGGGATGTTGATTCTGGAGACTGCATCCGCACTTTGGAGGGACATACGCATCGCGTCCGAGCGCTTGCCTTCAGTTCGACTGTTCCTCTGCTAGCGAGTAGCAGCGATGACCAAACCGTGCGGCTGTGGGACAGTGAAACCGGAATGCTCTTGAAAACGTTGACAGGGCATCAGGGCACGGTATGGTCGGTGGCGTTTCATCCAGACGGTCGGCGGCTGGCGAGTGGGGGGAAGGATGAAACGATTAGACTGTGGGAGATTGAAACGGGCGAGTGTTTGCAAACGTTGAGGATTGAAAAACCCTATGAAGGGATGAACATTCAGGGAGTGACGGGTTTGACCGTGGCTCAGAAGGCGACTTTGAAGGCGTTGGGAGCGGTAGAAGGAGAGTTATTTGAAAGCTGAATCGTTTCTGCGAAAGTCACTCCTTTGGGTACTTCCTAAGCGATCAAATACCCATCAAGCTAAATCAATCTGTTGAACTCTCATCTTCAGGAGGGATGCTGCATCATGGTGGAAAACTCAACCCCCGAACTGCCGAAGCCGAAGCCGCCAGCCGAACCCGAGGAGGTGATTCGAGATCTGATTAGACCGGAAGACCTAGAGGAGTCGGCTGAGTCGGATCGTCCCAGAGATCCGACCACGCAGGATCGGGGCGACTTGTTTCTAACGCCAACTTCTGAGAGCGAAACTGAAACGGTGAGAAAGCCGATCGTCATCGAGCCTCCAACAGATTCTTCGTCTTAAAGCGGTTCAGATCAAGCGTGATTTAGAGAAGGCGAAGGGTTGTAGTGGCGTAGCTTGGCTTACGGCTCAACTTTTTTGGGAAACACACACTTGACCGTAATTTCTGTATTGCAACCTGCTTTGCCGTTGGCGATGTAGGGTAGCCCGGTCTGGATATCGACATTTACGCCAAACTTTAGGGTGACTTCGCTGACTTCTGTCTGGGCGAGCTGTTTGAAGGCACTCAGTGTGTAGGTGGTGTAAGCCCGGATAGTGGCTTCGATCGCGTCAAAACTCAGCGCAATTTGTTTGGCAGGAGCGGCTGGGAAAAGCCCTCGTTTGGGTTCACTTGGCTCAGTGGAGTAGTCGGGCACGAGCAGATTAGAAGCGTGGGTTTCGGTGGCTTCGATGTAGATGGTGGTGCCATCGTCTAGGGTGAGCGGGGTGAGTTGTCCCATACAGTGTTTTTCTAACCTCTGGTGTTGGTTTGTTTAATCTTCCTGGAATGTCGCATATCTGACGATCGCCCTCTTTCACGGTCGCTGTGCAGTTCCCGAAGGGTAGTCGTCCTAAGGTCGCCTTAAAAGCGCGGATCATCCTTTGGAGGGTGAAGTCCACCTGCCCTCCATTGCTGTCGAGCATTCTGGATGAAGGGTTCTTCGCGGCGTTCATCATTCAGATCTAGACGATTGCAAGTTGCCCGTCCCGTCGAGGTTTTGCCAATAATCTGCAAGGCATTGGCTGACCAGATGAAATGGTCTGACCATTGTTGCGATCGTGGATTAAAGAGTGCAACTTCCGTCTCAGTTTCTGGGTCTATCCCGGTTGTGAAGTTGTAGCGCCTTTCATTGCAGCGACGGCAGGCTAGGGCAAGATTGTTCAGGTCATCGCTGCCGCCAAGCGATCGGGGCTGGATGTGATCAATCGAGAGCGGCGCAGAACTGAGAAGTTCGGGGTAGTGACAATATTCGCATTGAAATTGGGCACGTTGCCGAACGATTTCATAAAGCGATTTAGGAATGCTCATTCGCTCTGGTCGTCATGACCGCATTGATATAGCTAAAGATTTCGTCGAGTTCTCCGATCGCTTCTAGCTCAAGTGCTTCATCTGAGGTAAGAGTGCCAGCTTTTTTCTGGTCGAGGAGGGTTTGCAGGCGATCTCCGAGTTCGTCTGTGAATTTGAACAAGGTGAGGTTGTTGATTTGCTGCACCCGCAGCCCTTTGGGAATGAGCGTTGAAGGTTTGAGTAGGGTCGTCATGACGGGCGCTGGCATCAGAGTGGGTGGTGCGATCGTAGCAGTTTATGTAATGGCTCTGTTACGATCGCTGCCTTCATTCTGTCGATGCTAAATCGGTTGAGCCATCGATCGAGGCTACGTTGACGATCGCTTGTGAGCATAATCTGGCAGCTTACGATCGTCGATTTCTGGATCTTCCAGAAATCGACGATCGACCGTGAAGCGATTCGCGTCAAAACTCAGCGCAATTAAAGTGTTTTTCTAATCTCTGGTTTTGGTTTGTTCGATCTTCTTGCCTGAAATGCCGCACATCTTTCGATCGTCCTCACTCGCGTCAGGGTTTGTCACCAAGTAGTCGTGTATCCATTTACAACCTGAAGCCATTAGACGATTGACATCCCAGTCCCACAGCTTGATGGTGTTTCCACTGCTCGACGCAATCGTCTTGCCGTCGGGACTAAAGCTTACACTTCTGACTCCATTCTCCTGCCCTTTTAGAGTTTGCGGTAAGTGTCCGTCAATACTCCACAGCTTGATGGTGCCATCATAGCTGCTCGACGCAATTGTCTTGCCGTCAGGACTAAAGCTCAGACTCGTGACTCCAGAATTCTCCTGCCCTTTTAGGGTTTGCAATAAGCCTCCGTCAATACTCCACAGCTTGATGGTGCCATCATGGCTGCCTGACGCAATTGTCTTGCCATCGGGACTGAAACTCACACTATCAATCCAATACTGCTGCCCTTTAAAGGTATGGAGTAAGCGTCCGTCAATATTCCACAGTTTGACCGTGCTGTCCTCACTGCCCGCAATTGTCGTCTTACCGCCCGACGCAATTGTCTTGCCATCAGGACTAAAGCTCACACTACCGACCGCATAATTCTCCTGCCCAAATGTGTGGAGTAAGCGTCCGTCAATACTCCACAGCTTGATGGTGCCATCACCGCTGCCCGACGCAATTGTCTTGCCATCGGGACTGAAACTCACACTATAGACCTCAGCCTCCTGCCCTTTTAGGGTTTGCAATAAGCCTCCGTCGATACTCCACAGCTTGATAGTGCCATTATGGCTGCCCGACACAATTGTCTTGCCATCGGGACTAATGCTCACACTGGTAAGCACGAACCTCTCCTGCCCTTTAAAGGTATGGAGTAAGCGTCCGTCAATACTCCACAGCTTGATGGTGCCGTCCTCATTGCTCGACGCAATCATCTTGCCGTCGGGACTGAAACTTATACTAGTGAGCACAAACTCCTCCTGCTCTTTTAGGGTCTGCGGTAAGTATCCGTCAATACTCCACAGCTTGATTGTATTGTCATAACTGCCTGACGCAATTGTCTTACCATCGGGACTGAAACTTACACTAGTGACCCCAGACCCATTGACATCACTTTCATGCCCTCTGAGGGTTTGAAGTAAGTATCCGTCAATACTCCACAGCTTGATTGTATTGTCATAACTGCCTGACGCAATCGTCTTGCCATCGGGACTGAAACTTACACTAGTGACCCCAGACCTATTGCCATCACTTTCATGCCCTCTAAGGGTTTGGAGCAAGCCTCCGTCGATACTCCACAGCTTAATGGTGCCATCCTGACTACCCGACGCAATCGTCTTGCCATCGGGACTAAAACTCACGCTATGGACATCATTCTCATGCCCTTTTAAGGTTTTCAGTAAACGTCCGTCAATACTCCACAGCTTGATTGTATTGTCAAAATTTCCAGACGCAATCGTCTTGCCATCGGGACTGAAACTTACACTTCTGACTGCATTCTCCTGCCCTGCATTCTCCTGCCCTTTTAGGGTTTTCATTAAACGTCCGTCAATACTCCACAGTTTGATGGTGTCGTCCTGACTGACTGCGATCACCTTGCCATCAGGACTGAAACTCACACTAGTGACATCAGAATTCTCATGCCCTTTTAGGGTTTTCATTAAACGTCCGTCAATACTCCACAGCTCGATGGTGCCATCACTGCCGCCCGACGCAATCGTCTTGCCATCAGGACTGAAACTCACACTCCAGACACGATACTCATGCCCTTTTAGGGTTTTCAGTAAACGTCCGTCAATACTCCACAGCTCGATAGTACCGTCCTGACTGCCCGATGCAATTGTCTTGCCATCGGGACTGAAACTTACACTGTTGACCGTACTCTCATGCCCTTTCAGGCTATTGTGTTCTCTCACTCCATAAACTGTCTGTCCCAAAGAATGAACTATCTTGCTTCGCGTATCGCCTTTCTCCCAAACTGGCTCACTCAGTCGTTTAAATTTCTGCCCAGTTCTCAAACTTACTAGTAATGCTTGAAAAGGCTGCCCTGAAACAAACAATTCGTTTGCTTCCGCGCTTTGCAACCGCACATCTGCTGCCGCTAGACTCATACTGATATCTTTGAACTGTGCTTGAATCCCTTGAATTTTTTGTTCGGATTCGGCTACTCGTTGCTCTGCTACCTGTGTTTCCTGTTTTGCCGTGTTGTACCGACCCTCGGTTAATTGATATTCTTGCTTGAGTTTTGCTAACGCCGTAGTTGTAATCGCAGCACTTTGTTCTTCCCGTTGCACTCTTTCCTGTGCCCGTTGCACATTCTGCTGTGCGTCTTTCTCTTTTTGTTGTGACTGCTTTAAGTTGTGACTTGCAACTATGAAGACTTCATTAGATAGTTCTATCTGTTGCAGAAGTTGATTATTTTTGGTTGAGATCCTCTCGTTTTCTTTATGAGACGTTTGCACTTCTTCACGAGCATTATCGCGATCGCTCAGTGCCAAAACCTTTTCTTGAGCGCTTTTCTGAGCAGAGATACCCGACGCGATCGCCCCCGCCACCATCACCCCCAGCGCAACGGCTCCCCACCTGATCCGCTGATTTGCGGTGCGGTTTGCCTCCGCCAAAACTCCTCTTGCCTCAGCTTCCGCATCTAGCTTGGTTTGCATATCTCGCTTGTCAAGCTTCTGACTCGCAGCCAGAAACTCATAGTCACGATCGCTCAAGCTTTTCCCCTTTGCCCAGATCTCAGCATCCTGCAAAGCTTGCCCTCGCAAAAGCCGCGATTCATCTTGATAATCAGACTCAACCCAAGCAGCAAACAACGGCGCATAAGGTCGAAGCTCTGCCAATGCTTTATCGAGCCAATCTTGACAAAACACCCGCCCATAAATGCGGTTATAAATGCTCAGATGTCCCTCGCGTTTGACCACCAACCCCGTCAGCCGCAGTTCCATTTGTTCGGGACTATCATCCGCCTCAATGCGCCCCCGCTGCAAAACTTGCTGATAGAGACCCAACAGTCGCCCCGTCCGCTGCTCCCCACTTCTGAGCAAGCGATCGCGAATCGTCTTCAAATGCTCCGGGTTATCTTGTGCCTCCCAGTTTTCGATCACTTCAGCTTGCACCAAATCCTCAACCCATGCGGCTTCCTGTCCGTCTGGTGCATCCGAGTCTGCGTGCAAAATCAACTTACACACTTTCTGCGTTAAAAACGGTTGTCCCCCCGTCCAGTCTAAAACCGCTTGCATCATCGCTTCAGGATGACGAGTCTTAGCCGCTAACCCCTGAGCCAGCGATCGCGACTCTGCTAATTGAAACCCCGTCAGCTCGATCGGGCGACCAATATTAAACGGCGTGCGCTGCTTGTCTTGAATCAAGTCTGAAGGAGTCGCCACCCCCAACAGCGCAAACGTCAGCCGTCGATAAGCAGGTTTATCTGCCCGTTGGTTATAGCACTCTCGAATCAGCGCAAAAAAATCATCGAGATTAAACTTCAAGCTGAGAACGCTATCAATCTCATCAATAAAGATCACAATGTCTTGCGAAAGCGACTCCAGCAAAACCTCTTCGATAAAAATGCCAAATCGCTGCACATACGAGAGCAAACTGCGTTCTGTCCACCAGGCGTTTAAGTCAATGGTTCGATGCAGTTTCAACGGTCGAAGAATCCGATTGATCATCCCCACATACCACTGTTCCGGCGTGATCTCATACGTGCCGATCGCCGTAATATCGATCGCCGCACACGCGATCCCCTCCGCCTCTAGCCGCTGCATCGCCTGCACCCGCAAACTCGACTTACCCATCTGCCGAGAATTCAAGATATAGCAAAACTCGCCCGCCTTCAGCGCCCGATAGAGATCCTCATCTGCCCGTCGCCGCACATAGGTCGGCGCAGCGATCGGGAGACTGCCACCCACTTGATAATTATCGGGAATGTTAGGAGACGACGGCATCAGTTCACCTACGAACGCTCCAAAAAATACTGGCGATACAAATTACACAAAGGAATCACATCATTGCCCTGAAAGCGTACCAGCCCCATGCTGAACAGCTTAAACGCCTCCCCCGTTTTGAGTCGGACGGGCACTCTAGCACTCACCACCTGCTTAATCGCTGCCACCAACTTAGGGTCTTCCTCCAGATTCAGCAAGTGGCGACGCAGATGTTCTCCATACGCCCATTCTTCCGTCGGCGCTACCTGAAGCAACCGTTCTAGCGTGATCTCTCCCCGTGCAACGTGATAGAGCGCCACTCGCACCAGATAAGGGTGCCCTCCCACCATTGCAATCAACGCCTCCACCTCTGCCGCCGACCAGTTCAACCCATGTCGATCGATTAAGTCTTCCACCTGCACCCGGTTCAACGGCGGCAGCTCGATCGGCACCCCCACATTAAACGGCGATTGGTTGATATTGAGCGGAATGTAAACCTCCTTCGAGTGCGTAATCACCAGCCGCAGATTTTGCCACACCGGATTCGTTTTCGATTCCTCATGCCACGCTCTCAGCAGCCCAAAAAAGTCACTCGCGATCGTGGGATGCTTAAACACCTCATCCACTTCATCCAGCCCCAGAGCCAGCGGGTGCCCAAGCTCAGGTAACAAATACAGTTCAAAATAATCTGTACACTTATCGTTGCTGCCCAGCGCCCCCTGCCAATATTCCGCCACGCGATCCGTCAGATTCAACTTGCGAGTCAGCCGCGAACAAAGCCAGTACAGGAATTGATCCAAGCTCGAAAGCACCTGCCCACCTGCCGACTGCAAATTCAACGACGCAGCTCGATAGCCCTGCTCCACCGCATAGTTGAGAATCCTCAACATCAGCGAAGACTTGCCCATTTGTCGCGGAGCTTTGATCCGAATCAATGCGCCCGGTTTGACGATCGTTTCATAGCAACGAGCTTCGATCGGAGGACGCTCGACATACAGCGCTGAATCGAGCGGCATTTGTCCTTCCGGTTCATCCAAAACCATCGGTGCCGGAAGGGGGGGAGGGCTAGAAAGCTCCACCACCGCAGCATCAGCAGCAGCACTTTTCTTTTGCTTAAGAACCGGGATCAGGTGTTCTTCAATCCCAGCCATTCGGATACTAATGCAGCCTTCCTTAAATGCCCGCTCAAACGACCGTCCCGCGCCTAGCGCATCGTAAAAGCCCACCGCAAATTCTAGCGCCGCGCGATCGCCCACCGCCTTATTCATTCCAATCACATAGGGAATATGTTGCGCGATTGCCGTTGCCTGCACTTCAGAATAGCAAGCATTAAGCAAGACACATTCCACCTGTTCAGCAAGTTCAAACATTCCCGCCAGGGCTTCTGCACGGATGAACTTAGCTTGACCGGACTCATTCTCCAACACCAAGCCGTTGTCTCCGCCCCCGTGCCCAGAAAAATGCACAATATGCGGCTCAAACTCCAGCACCGCCCGTCTCATATCAATGGGACGTACTGCCCATTGCTGTTTAAGTTCAAACTGATCTCGGTTTCTGGCACCCCTCAACGCATCTTCAATCTCCCGGACTTCTTCATCCAGTCGCAATGGGACTGTTTTTCTAGGATTGGCTGCTAACAGCAGCACCCGCTTGACTGAATGGCTCACCATAGGTGTCGCTGAGAGCTTTGCTCTATTAAGGCGGCTATTTCGCTACCCTCATTATTATTCTTCAACGCGGTCAGGAGGCATTCGTCACATTTCTCAATGATACCGTTCTCCATCAGTGACCCTTCTAAGTCCGACTGTAGCAATCGCGCTGCCTAGTAGTGATGGAGGAGGGATATCAAGCGATCGATTCGAGAGCAAACCATTTCGGTGGACACCTACTTAGACATACACACAAATAGTCAACGCTTCAGGAGTGCCTGTATCCAGTACACATCCTCTGATCTAGGCACTGCTTAGATGCCCTGATCGCTTGTCGGAACCCCCTTCTTCACCAGCCAATCTCGAATTGCCTCCTCCAACGCCGCCGCCTGTGTGATTTCCATTCGTGCACAAGCCACCTCAAAGGCAATCTTCAGGTCTTTAGGAAGCTTGCCCCGGACCTCTCTAGTTTCCGCCATAT